>JAEEGF012381918.1_pt1 | contig 29893 bp, 30 predicted proteins | sample 9134171 | NCBI WGS metagenome assembly JAEEGF01 (sample SAMN16246542, study PRJNA631951) | gut metagenome | biome: gut microbiome; feature: rumen; material: AP-attached | host: Bos | place: Iran: Karaj | collected 2018-10 | reverse complement strand
ATATGTACCCCACCCCTCACTATAAGAACCTTTAAGCATATATGACAGTTTGTCTGTCAATTCGCCCTTCACTCCAAGATGCCATGCCTTCACACGATTATTAAGGTAAATTGAACCTCCACCTTCATTGTATATAGGAGATGTAATCAATGCTATTCCCGGTGTCATGGAATAATATGAGTAACTGTCATAAAATGTGTTGTTATAATAGTTATCATTTCCCACCACGAAGTCTGTTATCTGACTGCGTATAGGTTCGGGATAGTCACCACCATCCCAATGAAGCGGTCCCGACTGACACGTACTTTGGAAATACTCTACCACAGCAGCCCTGACATACTGCCTACCCGGTTTAGAGCAAGTATATTCCAATCCCCATAGCCCATCATAGCCGTTACCCTTACGTATGCCAGAACCATCCTCGAAAGGATTATCCAGATAAGCCTGCAAACGGTGGTGGGAAGTGATATTCACGCCAACCTGATAAGTCATCACCCCCACATGATTTCCATATACCCAGTCTTCGAGGGTGCTATGCTCAAAGTATGACTTGTCACCTAAAGGCAGTATGACATTCAGGAATGCCTTAAGATTAGCTGGTTTAGTAATCCCTGTTTTCTCGTCTCCTACAAAAGTATATCGTGTGCCTCCAAACTGCGCCACGTGTTCTATACCTACCATTGCGAAAAACCTTTTCGTTGGATTACTGCGTATATACAGGTGCGATTGATGATAATATGCACCAGTGGTGTATGTATCTCCTCCCGAACGTATCATCATATCCTGGCGATGGTCACTATCTAGGAATTTGCCGTATCCCCCTTCTGCATTTACCTGTACCCATTGTTTTGTGAATGGCACATACTGGAAACCTCTCGTTCCTATACGTGCCTGCGGCACTGGTTTTGCATTTGTTCCTTTTACAAAAGACCCAACAGACAAACTGTCATTTCGCACCACCTGGCCACTCTCATGACTGCCAGCCTCAACAAACAGATACTTTCCATCCAGACGTGCATAACACTGCTGCAAGAAAAGACTGTGATCTGCATGCACCGAAGCTATGGCATCAACAGAACCTGACAGAGTAAAACGTTCACTCAGCTTGTGAGAGACATTTACCGCCCCCCTTACATAAGCTGTATTGGCACGTGTAGCCAACACGTGATGCCTATTCGTTACCAGTTGGTACGCAGTGTAACGTCCTGAACCTACCGCCGTCTCAGCGGTAAGGTCGTAAGTTACACTGGTTTTATTTGTCTCGTCTGTTCTTTCTCCAAAGATATTACCACTACTGAATGCGACGGCTACAAAAAAAGCCATCATACGAAACTTGGAGAACGACATTAGTTCCTTCATAATTAATTATATATAATCCCCTTTCATTATACACTATAATCAGTCTATCCCCTCGCTGTGCCAATCTGAGTCAGGTATTTTCAGTTCCCTACTCTTAGGCAACGCTTTCATATAAGCCTCAGCTTTTGCCTTACTTACATTCTTGCCATTCAGTGAAGCTTCAACTTCTGGCTCAGCATCCTCTTCCAGCTGACTTCCAATTGTAAGCATATTAAAGCGCTCTACTATGCGGCTGTTTTGTACAGCTACAACCTCATTATAATAAGAAGGTCCTCCGGCAGAACCGCCTTTGTATATATAGCCCTTACCATTCTTATGCTCACATATGTAAGCGCGCATCCCGTGTGTCTCCACGAGCAACAACTGCACCTTCTTTCCATTAAAGGCATAGAATGCACCATTACGGCCCTCACCACACGTGAGATAAACTTCTTCATTTCCGTCACCGTCAATGTCGATGGGTGTCCATCTTATGAAGTCTTCATCTTCATCTGTATCGCCAGACGCACGGAACAAACGGTACATCTCATCAAGATTATCCCTGACTTTCTCTGCCATACCCATCAGTCTGACATATTCACGCATACCAGCCAATTCGCCGTCTTTCTCTGAATACTTACCTGATGAAAATATAAAGTCATTAACATACCAGTCACCACGCTCAAAACGTAAATCCAGCACTACATTCTGATCGCTGAAATTATGTATCAGCAACCTTGCCACAGCAGAACTATCAGTAATATTCTCCACGCTCTTTACCTTGTAGCTCCACTTTGGGTCAATGTCTTGTCCACGCACCCAAATATCGTAATCAAAGTAAATATTATCCATCACATTGCAAAGGCGGTCAACCTCCGCGCAGAGTTTATTAAACCTTGTAGTGGTAAACCGGCTCCTGTCACATACCTTGCCTTTAATCTGTACCGCCTTACCGCCACAATACTTATATATCGTGTCAATACGTTGACGTATATATTCCTCAGTATGCTTACTCGCATCATCTGCCGACAGAGAATCTGTTTGCAATGAATCATTATCACCACCACCCTGAGTCTTATTACCACAAGCTGTCAACGTCAACGTTATGACAGCAACAGCGAAGATGAAAATCCTGTTCATATCTAATTGATATTTTATTGTTTTTATTATCGGCAGTAAGAGATTAGCTAATCTCTTACTGCCTTTTTTTATTTCTACAATCATACCAGAACCAATATTATCATACGAATCCTGGCATTCTTACTGTAGAATTATTATTTAGGTTATTACTTCTTTTTCAATGAGCTTAAGATGCTCTGAACATCAACATCATCAACATTGGTGTTCATTATTGTCACAGAGAATAACTTGTCGCCTTCTGCTACAACAGCCAGCTGTGCACTCGTGCCATCCTCTGTAATGTCAAACATCTTGTACACCCTGCCACCAATGGTAACATCATTCTGTTGCTTTGCTCCCATCTCCTTCTGAAGAAGTTTGCATATAAAGTCCAATGGTGCACCATCAAGAGACTTTGTACTCACCATTACCACCGGACTCTCCAAAGCCTTTCCAAGATCTTTTCCTTTGAATGCCATGCATCCTTCCTCATTCTGACTGACTATAGTCCATCCATCTGGCAAACCAGCGCTCCACTCCTTATGGCTGATGGCTGTCTTCAATGCTTTCTGAGGCTTTACATCTTTCTGTTCTGTTTTAACAGAATCCTTATCTCCCTCAGCTTTATTTGCCGGACCATTACCTGTACATGCCACAATCATAGCAGCAGTCAGACATAACATTATCTTTCTCATAGTCAATATTCTTTTATAGTTTAGGTTTATATGTATATAGTAATTCTCTGGTTATTTTCCGAACATTCTCTTTACCCACTGCACGTTATCCCACCACTGCACGATATCACTCACAACAGGAATGTTACGCCACAGTCCGGCCCAACGCAAGCGGTTAACCTCATCGGGCAGAGCCTGTGAGACCATCTCGTTCAATGTTCTCTTTGCTGCCGACTCTGCCATCATACCCGGCATACTTGCCATCATTTCCTTACGGGCCTTGCGCTCGGCCTCGGCGGCAGCCTTAGTGCCGTCGGGGTCGAGTGCAGGGTCATATTGCATCTGTATATTCTCGTTATCTTCCATATCAAATCACATTATCTCGTTCTACTCTTGCCTCTGCCGCCTTATTCTTTGCCATGGCAGCCAACTCCTTCAATTTGTCCTTTCCCTTGAAGGCAAACACCCAAACAAGGAAACCTGCAATAGCCAGCAACGCAATACCTATAACCGGACGATAGAAGAGCCATGCCAGCGCAATGATAATAAGCGACCATACCACACCGATGACTGTGCATACCACGCCGACGCCCCATCCGAAGATGTTGGCAATGAACGGAACGACCTTGAGTATCGTCTCCAGGAAGCCGAAGATACCCTTCAAACCGCCGATGACTATAAATATACCTACGATACGCAGTATCCACACTATCATGCTGTTTTCATCGTGCTCACTCTCATATATCTCATCCACATCCTTCGTACCCATCACAAGCGTAGAGAAAGACTTGCCGTTCTTCGCCTTAAAGTTGGTGAAGGTGTTATCCTTCTGCTTAGCGATGATGGTTATCTTGTTCTCCGGCTTCACCATGGTCCATGTCACACGTACATCACCCACTGAAGGAGAAGAAGGATTAGCACCATAATACAGTGTATTCTGCAGGGCATACACACAAGCGGTAGAGTCATCAACCTGAATACCCTTTGCACGTATCAACCTACGTGTATCCTTGTTCATCGATACAAGTTTTGCAGAGTCTATCTTCACGTTTAACGGCATATCACCATGTATGCGACTTATCTGTCCCTGGTTAAGGACGAAAGCGCCAAACTTCACAGTCTCCGCCTGTTGTTGCATAGGCTCCACTGTGGCCAGCACGAAGTTCTTCTTCTGATACTCCGGATCCTTGAATGACTCAGACTGCACAGGCTGATCTACCCAAGCCCTTTCGTAGGTATAGGTGGTTTTAATCTCTTCACTGCCACCCATTTTGTCCTTTCTCTCCTGTTTCTCATGCTCCACCCACTGGAAGTACTCCACAGTGCGTTGCAAGCGAACAGCCGTAGCACCGAAACCAAAGTCGGCATCAGTAAGCGAGTCTTTTGTGGTTGCCACACCTGTAGCATACACCAACTGACCGTCCATCTCTGGGTCAATGCGGTCAATTGTTGCCAACTCCTCAGTCTTACCCTGCGCCTCATTAAGCATCTTGTCAGTCTTTACAAAACGCCCCTCGTTCCACCAAAGGAGGACAGTACCCGCAAGGAACATGATGATACCCATTCCAATACCTTTGAATGAGTTTCCAACTCGTGTGCCGTAGCCCACAGTCTGTGTTTCAGTATAAGCCATGTCTAATTAATTATTGAGTATTAATAGTGTTAATTAATTGTAAAGGTTAATAGCTGATAGAACTTTTACCTAATACAAAAATTCGTAATATATTCTCCCTAAACTACCTATTTTTCTGTTTCTGCTTACAAAGGTACAATATTTTATTATAACTACAAATATTTTTGTTTCTTTTTTTAACAAGTCTTAAATTTGGCAAAATGTCATCATTTTTACTCATCAGCTTACACTTTGATTTTTCAAACTGCCAAAATTTTGAAGAATTTGCGACCAACTGCCCAACACTCAACAAAAAATGCCATTTTTAGAGTTTTATATAACCCTTTGGATACCAGTAATATAAAGGAGATGTTATTCTACTCTCCAAGCTTATACCACATGTTTTGCATTGTAAAAGCATAGCTTTCACACTATAAAAGGATAGCTTTCAGGACGTAAAAGCTATCCTTTTACATCCTGAAAGCTATCGAATCTCACCATACAGGGTAAAATATCACACAAAAGAGCGTTCCAACTGACGATTTCAGAAGCCCACAGAGTCTATTTTACACATTACGACAAACAGGCCCAAAATAACAAAATGCCACAATTCTTATAATAATTCTGACATTTCGCAAAGAATACACAAGTAAATTAGTATTACCCGTTACTGTTAAAATCAGTTTGCAAGATCCAGAAGATTCATCCTCCCCATCTCCTTCTCAAACATCGGAGTGAGAAGATTATGACCCACTGTCGCATACAGCTCGTCCTTCGTCCAGAACCTTCCACCGGTTGTCTCCGTAGCAGATGGAGACGGTTCGCCGTCAAATGTCGTAACAAACACATAAACCAGTTCTCGCTCTATATCGCTCTCATACACATATTTGCCCAGCAAACGGGGCACATACTCATCGGGACGCAGGCCTATCTCCTCATATACCTCGCGCGACAATGCCTCGCCGACAGTCTCACCATAGTCCACATGTCCGCCTGTGGCTGTATCCCATTTTCCCGGCTGCACCTCCTTCCACGGGGCACGGCACTGCAGATAAAGGGCACCATCACTATTGAACACATGAAGATGCACTACCGGATGCAGGCGCTTCGTCCCACAATGAGCCTCCGCACGTGTCATACTGCCAAGCACAGCACCATTCTCGTCAACTACGGGGAACAGCTCCTTGCCTGAATCCTGACTTACAAGTGTCCTGCTCCCCAGATGTAACTCTCTCTCCTCTTCTATATTATATTCCATTACTATTATTTCTTTACGAATACAAAGTTACTAATAATTCCCAACTCTGACAAACAAAAGACATATTTGAGAAATTATTATAGCGATAAAAATTGTATATTAAGAAAAGAATTTGTATCTTTGCACAGGAATTATTCAAACCTACAATTCACACTTATATATATGAGAAAAATTCTTACACTGGCTCTCACCATGATGAGCCTCGCCACAACATTTGCAGCCAACAAATGGGATAACCCTGACACGATAGTAGTAGCACGCGACGGAAGCGGACAGTTCCGCAACATTGACGACGCCATTGAGGTTTGCCGTGCATTCATGGATTACCACAAGGTTATATACGTTAAGAAAGGCACATACAAGGAGAAACTGATAATTCCTTCATATTTGACAAACATAGAGATTTGCGGAGAATCACGTGACGAGACCGTCATAACATACGATGACCATGCAAACATACCGATGACAGACGGTCGCAAGATGGGCACCTTCCGCACTTACACCCTCAAGATAGAAGGCAACAGCATAACTCTGAAGAACATAACTATCGAGAATAACGCACCACGCATAGGCCAGGCGGTGGCACTGCACACCGAGGGCGACAAGCTGGTGTTCATAAACTGCCGCTTCCTGGGCAATCAGGACACGGTATATACCGGCACCGAGGGTACACGTCTGTATTTCAAGGACTGCTACATCGAAGGTACAACCGACTTTATCTTCGGTCCGTCTGTGGCTTGGTTTGAGAACTGCGACATACGCGACAAGAGCAACTCCTATGTAACAGCCGCCTCAACACCTGCCGGACAGAAATACGGCTATGTATTCAACAACTGCCGCATCACATGTGAGGAAGGTGTTGACAAGTGTTACCTGGGCAGACCTTGGCGCCCATACGCTTACACCCTTTTCATGAACTGCGAGCTCGGCAAGCACATCCGTCCTGAGGGATGGCACAATTGGGGCAACGAGAGCAACGAAAAAACAACACGTTACTTAGAGTATAACAACCGCGGCGAAGGCAGCAACACGTCAAAGCGCTGCGCATGGTCTAAGCAACTGACTAAGAAGGAGGCAGCGAAAATCACACTTGATGAAGTATTCACACAGTCCACATCGTGGATACCTGCCCTATAGTTCTGTGCCCCCAGGTAAAGAAATGGCCCGAACGTAAATGTTTCACTCGTAACCGAACCGACCATTACACATCAACAATGACACGGAAATTATTTATTGCAATATCTATACTTCTCTCATCTGTCTCTTACATCTCAGCACAGCGACATGAGTTCAACCCTACACTGCCTGCCGTACATGACCCTGTCATGGCAATGGGCGAAGACGGACGTTACTACATATTCTCCACAGGCATGGGTATCAGCGTGATGTCATCTGCAGACATGAAGACATGGCAAAGGGAGAAACCCGTGTTCAATCCGAGGACAGAGATTCCAGCGTGGGCGGTTGACACCGTACGCGGTTTCCGTGGACATATATGGGCACCTGACATACAAAAGCACAACGGGAAATGGTATCTGTATTACTCCTGTTCCACATTCGGGAAAAACGGCAGTGCCATAGGCGTGGCAACAAACAATACTCTTGACCCAAACTCCCCAGACTACAAGTGGGAAGACCAAGGCATGGTGATAGCATCACACCGCCATCAGGACAACTGGAACGCCATTGACCCTAACCTCATCATTGACGCTGACGGCACACCATGGCTTACATACGGTTCCTTCTGGGATGGCATACAACTGATAAAGTTGGATAACGACCTCAAGACTCCTGTCACACAACCCGTCACCATTGCACGCAGAGTAGGCAGGAAACTGACATTGGCGGAAATAGACGACAAGACGAAATTCACTATCGAGGGCGGAGACACCATAGAGGCAGGCGAGAACGCCATAGAGGCTCCGTTCATAACATATCGAAACGGATATTACTACCTCTTCGTTTCTCATGACTACTGCTGCCGCGGTCAGGCATCCACCTACAAGACCGTGTACGGACGTAGCAAAAGCATAGCAGGCCCTTACCTTGACAAAGACGGCAGGGATATGGCTAAAGGAGGAGGCACCCTGCTCTACGGACCTGACGATGATTTCTTTGGTATAGGACACTGTGCAGTATATGATTTCAAAGGCAAATGGTATTTCCTCTCCCACGCATATGACAAGAAGATGAACGGAGCGGCAAGACTATTCCTAAAGGATATGAAACTGGACAAGAAAGGATGGATAAAGTCTAACTAATTAACTTATAAACAACAAAAAAACAACTACATTATGGCACAGAGATTTATTCTTAACGAAGTATCTTACTTCGGTGCAGGTGCTCGCAAGGAGCTTCCGGAAGTATTGAACCGCATGGGACTGAAGAAGGCCCTCGTATGCTCAGACAAAGGACTTATCAAAGTTGGAACCACAGCAAAGGTGACAGAGGTGCTCGACGGCATCAACTTCCCTTATGAGATTTACTCAGAGATTAAGCCAAACCCAACAGTCACAAACGTAAAGCAGGGCGTCGAGGCTTTCAAGAACTCAGGAGCAGACTGTATCATCGCCATCGGTGGTGGTTCTTCTATGGATACTGCAAAGGGTATCGGCATAGTATCAAACAACCCAGAGTTCGCCGATGTAGTAAGCCTTGAGGGCGTAGCACCTACAAAGCATAAGAGTGTGCCTATCATCGCACTGCCTACAACAGCCGGTACTGGTGCTGAGGTAACTATCAACTATGTAATCATTGACGAGGAGCGCCAGGCTAAGATGGTATGTGTTGACCCTAACGACATTCCAGCAGTGGCTATCGTTGACCCAGAGCTGATGTACTCTCTGCCAAAAGGACTGACAGCTGCTACAGGTATGGACGCACTGACACACGCTATCGAGGGCTATATCACCAAGGGTGCATGGGTAATGTCTGACATGTATGAGTTGCAGGCCATCAAGATGATTGCCGAGAACCTGCCTATCGCCGTTGAGGAGCCAACAAACCCAGTTGGACGTGAGGGCATGGCACTGGCACAGTACATCGCTGCACAGGCATTCTCTAACGTAGGTCTCGGACTTGTTCACGGTATGGCTCACCCAATGGGTTCTCTGCACGACATACCACACGGTGTGGCTAACGCACTGCTCCTGCCTACAATCATGGAGTTCAACATGCCTAAGTGTATCGAGAAGTTCGGCGTAATCGCCAAGACAATGGGGGTCAACACTGACGGAATGACTGCCGAGCAGGCTGCACAGGCTGCCGTTGACGCTGTGAAGGCTCTCTCTATACGTGTGGGCATCCCACAGACTCTCACAGAACTGGGCATCAAGGAAAGCGACATCCCAGCACTTGCTGCACAGGCTATTGCCGACGTCTGCACACCAGGTAACCCACGCGACGTGACAGAGGCTGAGATAGTAGAGCTCTACAAGAAAGTACTGTAAGGAAAGTACGGACTAACAATCCGTATTTACAAATAAAGACAATTCTGACAAACAAAGACAATAGCTGCACACACAGAACAGCCGTATTTGCCTTTTTGTCAGAATTGTCTTTTTATATTAAGTGTACCATTTTTCACTGGAAACAGAAAACTTTTTTGCTAAAACTTTGATAAAAAAAGTTTTTTTTGTAACTTTGCACCTGCGAAAAGCATACTACCCCTTATTATTAACTAAATCACACAAGAGATGGACGATTATCACGCGACAAGTACAGAGAACCTTTAAGCGTGAGGAACAGCCGAAGATATGTTCCTCGCGGCTGTATTCATTTTATTAAAACGAGGAACAACCAATGAAAACTTATTGGAACACTACAAACGGACTCCACGTAATATCAAAGTGGGAGCCTAACTGTTGGATACAAATCACCTGTCCTACAGAAGAAGACAGGCTGCAGATAGAGAGAGAGTATCAGATACCAGACTATTTCTTCTCCGACATCTCCGATGCCGATGAGAGAGCACGTTATGAGTTTGACGAAGGATGGCAGCTTATCATCCTGCGTATCCCATACATGAAAGAGGTGCGCTCTCGTACTCCATATACCACTGTACCGCTTGGAATAATCCACAAGGGCGACGTAACAATCACCGTATGCTATTTCGAGACCGATATGATGATTGACTTCGTGACATTCCAACAAAGAAGAGCGGAGGGATTCATCGACTATGTGGATATGGTGTTCAGACTGTTCCTGTCATCATCTGTATGGTACCTGAAACGTTTGAAACAGATTTCACTGTTGCTGAACCGTGCAAAACGCTCTATGGACCACACAGTGAACAACACCTCTCTGGTAAACCTCTCGCGTCTACAGGACTCCCTGACCTACTTCATTACATCTATCAGAGGCAATGAGACTCTGTTGCAGAAACTGAAATTCAAATTACCAGTTGACGAATTGGATGCTGACCTCATTGAGGACGTGAACATTGAGATAAGCCAGGCGAGGGAAACGGCCAACATCTACTCTGAAATCTTGGAGTCAACGATGAATACCTACACATCTATCATTAACAACAACATGAATACCGTGATGCGTACGTTGACATCATTCTCCATCATACTAATGTTCCCTACCCTCATTTCATCACTCTTCGGCATGAACCTTATTAACGGTATGGAAGCGTATTCATGGGGTTTTCCTATAGCACTCATAATATCATTAGTAGTTAGTATAGGCTCTTGGCTCATCTTGAGACAGAAAAATCTGCTATAGAATACAATACGATTGATATTTATCAAGATATTTATTGTTTGCGTACACAATTCTGAGAAACATCTTTTGTGTACGCAAACAATTTTGTATATTTGCATTATATCTTGATAAGGTAATTATACTTTCAGGAGAGAAATTCTCCAATTAAGGTAAATAGATTGTAGAACGGTTAACACCAACTATATATTTGGGACGAAAAGACAGACGGAAAACACCCACCAAGACAAATTGTTCCAATCTCAGTAGGAAATCAGAGCAAAGAAATAGGAGATAAAGATACGGAGTAATCTGCAGACGCAGGTCACTCCGTATCCTTTTTATACAATATATAAAAAAGTCCGCCCAGCAATACACATGAACAAGTTCATGAATAAATACCAGGACGGACCACCCACCTTAAAATAATCTCCTTTCAAAATTGTGATGCAAAATTACTGCTTTATAATAACAGCACAAAGGATTTTAAACAAAAACTGTGTACGCACACAGTTTTCTTGACAAGTGTCAAAACTTGTTAACAGATTTACCACAAAATTGCGTAAGAAGAAAAAAATACATACCTTTGTACTTTATAATATTATATACATCATGACAAACAATTATTACGCTGTAAAATATAAGTTATTTGCCATTAAGGATGGCGAGTCTACATTATTTGAGGAAGCTACAGAACAGAAGCCGTTCACATTCATATCAGGTTTTGGTATTACACTACCAAAATTCGCAACAGAGATAGAAAAACTTAAAACTGGCGACATATTTGACTTCACAATAGACAAAGCTGAAGCGTTCGGTGCTTATATGAAAGAACATGTCATAGACATGGAGAAGCAGGCACTATCCATGAACGGCAGCTTCCCTGAGGACATTGTATATGAGGGAGCCTTCATTCCTCTGCAGAATGCAGATGGAAACAGATTTATGGGCAAGGTATTAAGTATCAGCGAAGACAAGGTCGAAATTGACTTGAACCATCCGTTGGCTGGATATGACCTGCAATATCAGGGAGAAGTGATAGAATGTCACGAGGCAACCAATGAGGAGATACAGAATATGATTAACAGTCTCTCTGGTTGCGGCGGTGGCTGCCATGGCGGTTGCCACGGAGATGGCGGCTGTAGCGGTGGATGTGACGGAGATTGTCATGGCGAAGGAGATTGTCATGGCGAAGGAGGATGCAACTGTCAACACAACTAAAAAAGACAAAAAGAATTTCAAGAAATGAATACTTTTGGCAGGATATACAGAATTACCACATTCGGTGAAAGTCACGGAGTAGGCATAGGAGGCGTGATAGACGGCATACCCGCCGGACTGGATGTTGACCTGGAATACATACAAAAAGAGCTAAACCGACGCAGACCAGGTCAAAGCAACATAACCACAGGACGCAATGAAGCTGACAGGATTGAGATACTCTCTGGTACGTTTGAGGGTAAGACGACAGGATGTCCTATAGGTTTCATAGTACGCAATAGTGACCAGCATTCGAATGACTATGACAATATGCGCAATCTGTTCCGTCCGTCACATGCAGACTTTACATATCAGCAGAAATACGGAATACGCGACCATCGTGGCGGAGGACGTTCTTCTGCACGTATCACTATAAGCAGAGTCGTGGCTGGCGCATTCGCTAAGATGGCACTAAGGAATATGGGAATAGAGATATACGCATATACCTCACAGGTGGGCGGCATAGCCACAGACTTCGACTATACAAAATATGACCCAGCTGTCATAGAAAGCAACCCTGTGCGCTGCCCTGACAGAGAAATAGCGAAACAGATGGAAGAACTCATCAAAGAGGTAAAAGCCGACGGTGACACTATAGGAGGAACTGTAACATGTGTCATCAAAGGATGTCCTGTAGGAATTGGCGAACCTGAATTCGGAAAATTGCATCAGATGCTCGGAAGCGCTATGTTATCCATAAATGCCGCAAAAGGTTTTGAATACGGTATGGGATTTCACGGATTAGAGTTGCGAGGCAGCGAGCAGAATGACCTATATAAGCAACAGGCTGACAGGTTAGGGGCTACCCTGACGAATAACAGCGGCGGAATACAGGGTGGAATATCTAATGGTGAGGACATCTATTTTCGCGTGGCTTTCAAACCTGTAGCTACACAGCTGAAGGAACAAGAGACAATAGACGTAAACGGCTGTCCTACTACATTAAAAGCAAAAGGCAGACATGACCCTTGCGTTTTACCAAGAGCCGTGCCTATTGTAGAAGCAATGGCAGCAATAACATTATATGACAATATTCTGTTAAACAATTCAAAGAAGATATAGACATGAAACACAATTTAGCAATATTTGTAAGTGGAAGTGGCACGAACTGCGAGAATATAATAAGATATTTCAGCAATAATGATGATGTAAACATAAAAATCGTCATCAGTAACCGTTCAGATGCCTACGCACTTGTAAGGGCTGAGAACCTTGGCGTAAAGAATATAGTAGTAACACGTCAGCAGTTTAATGACGACCCTCAGCTTGTACTGAACCAGGTTGCAGACTGTGACTATATCATATTAGCAGGTTTCCTGCTCAAGGTACCAGACTACCTAATCGAAGCTTTCCCTAACAGGATAATCAACCTACACCCTGCCCTGTTGCCAAAATATGGAGGTAAAGGTATGTACGGCCATCACGTTCACGAGGCAGTCAAGGCCGCAGGTGAAACAGAGACAGGTATTACTATACATTACGTAAACAATGTTATAGATGGCGGCCAGATTATTGAGCAGTTTAAGACTACCCTCACGCCTGATGACACCATAGCCGACATAGAGGCAAAGATACACGTATTGGAACAAGAGAATTTTCCACAAGTGATAGAAAGGGTATTGGCTTCAAAATAGAAATTAAACCACTACATTCCTTGCTACGTCACAAATACAGTTACATTCAAAAAGGAAAAAGAAAGGAAAAAACATGAAAAGATTATTGATAACACTATGTCTCGCAGTTATTTGTGCTTTTACCTTTGCACAAAATGCAGAATACAAGAAGGCTGTATCTAAATATAAGAACACAGCATCACTTACTGCGACTGCAACACGCACCGTCCATAAGGCTGCCGTAGCAAAAGACAAAGTTACGACCGGCACATTATACGTTAAAGACAAGGGAGGAAAAGTGCTTATAGCCAACGGCAAAGACGCACTGCTCATGAACGGTACCGCATTCACAATGAAGAAAGGACCTCTAAAGGCAAAGACTGACAGCAACAAAGACTCTCAATACAAGACTTTCCATGATGTATTGGTAAGCATCTTTAACGGAGGAACGACAGACATCAGCCATCACTCTGACATTAAAATGGTGAAAAGCGGCACGAATATCATACTTACGATTACACCTGTTTCCTCAAAGAAGAAACAAATGTTCTCTTCATTCATCGTGACCATAGATGGCAAGGCGCAGGAACTGCGTTCAATACGCATGATGCAAAAAGGAGGCTCTTATACTGAGTATACGTTTACTGGATATAAGTTAGGAGCCAGCGTCAGCGACAAAGTTTTCAAATAATGGAAATAGAAGATATTACTCACATACAGGTAAAATTCTCGGAGATTGACAGTATGCGCCGCGTATGGCACGGGACATACGTCAAATATTTCGAGGATGGACGTGAGTCATTCGGACGACACTATCCCGGCATAGACTATAAAATGATGCAGGATACCGGGATTTACGCACCGATATATGACATACAAGTAAGGTGCCTGGCTCCATTAGAGATGAATGACATAGCGGTAATACACACCATATATGTTCCTAAGAGAGGAGCACGACTTGACTACAGATATGAGATTTACCGTGAACGTGACAATGTTCTATGTTGCAAAGGTTCCACAACACAACTGTTCATAGACCAGACGGGAGAACAGATGTATGATATTCCATTTTTCTACCAAGACTGGAAACAGAAATATCTTAAATAGAAAATAAAGGCGCAGAATAAGAATCTGCGCCTTTATTTCATTATTTAATCTTTACCGTACTATACTTTATTATCTTTATCTTCTTCCCGTTTGTCTTAGGCTTAGGGTATTCACCATCTATGACGTATATCTGCGTCAGTTTTCCTTTTGGTGCAGCATCCACGGCGTCCTGTAAGGTTAAATAATTACCTTTACCCTTAGCTGACACTATATAGTCATAATGACGCACATAGGGTTTCAGTTCCGGACAAACATCTGCCATAGCATCTACAAGTCTTGAAGCCACCTCGTGGGCACCATAAACCGTATAATGTGTATTGTCCTTACCATTCTTCACAGCACTTATCATGTGTAACTTTCGTGATGCCTCCACTCCAAGACCATTCTCCAAGTCTTTGGTTATCTTGTTGGCATCTACGTATGGCACACGCATAAGCTTTGCAACATTTTGCGGGGTAACGATATACAATCCATGAGTATCAATCAAGGTATCACTGTTTACCAGTTCTTTTCCCGTTGACTGTGCTCCACGGAGTGACTCGTCATCCACCGTAAGGTCAGGTTTCTTGTAGAAGTTACGCCTAACCACCGCATTCATTACAATAGGTGTGACACCTTTCTCTTGTGCTGCACGAATAAACATTCGATAATTGTCATCAAATGTCAATCCAGGTTCTGTATGACGTTTATTGCCTTTCTCTATCCTGCCTTTCTCATCATTATGTCCAAACTGAATAACAAGATAGTCGCCAGGTTTCATCGCATCATAAACCTTCTGCCAATGTCCCTCTATAATAAAACTACGGGAACTGCGTCCGTTAAGGGCATGGTTGTCAACCAGAACATTTTCAGTAAAGAAGCCTTGCAATACCATGCCCCAACCACGTTCCTGACCTTTCTTTATATCCTTGTTAGCCATAGTAGAATCACCTATCATAAAGATTGTAAACTGGCGATTACTTGATGTCATGACAAACGCCAATGACACCATCACTACTAACACACTAATTCTTGACAATATTTTTCTCATCTTAAAAATAAAATAAAAAAAGAACTTGACAGTAACGGACACATTAAATCTCCTTTACTGCCAAATTCTCTATTAACATATAAAATATAGTTCTTTCATTATAAGTGGCTTAGTTATTTACCGAACCACCTACAATATCAAGCAATTCATTAGTGATAGCCTGCTGACGCGACTTGTTATACTGTAGATTCAATTCTCTGAGTAACTCATCCGCATTATCTGTAGCGGTCTGCATTGCTACCATTCTCGCTGCATGCTCCGAAGCATTACTGTCAAGCAAAGCTGTGTACAACATCAGATTCACATAACGTGGAACGAGCATTGAGAGAACCGTTTGCATATCCGGCTCAACAATAAAGTTGTCATTAAGCGCGGTACCTTTTTCATTAGTATAATCCCGTGCCTGCTGATTTTTCTTCAGATACTCCGTAGCCTTTTCCGTAGCAATAGTGCTCTTCAAGTCACGCTCATGGTCATAATCCATTGCAGACTCGATATCAATGGGCAACAACACTTTGTCTTGCAGGATTTGAGAACCCGCACTCTTGAAGTGATGATATATCATTTCTACCTTATCTATCACTCCATTGTCAAAGTCGCTTTGTAACTGTCTGCCAATCTCAGCACATTCAATTGAGTTTGGCTTATCAGCAAGCTGTGTAAAAGTACCAGCCGAGCGTATTCCCCACTTCTGGACTTTCTCTGCAACTTTTCGTCCTATTGGATATACAATGACATCTATGTCTTTCGCCCGATAATCATCAATGACACGTTGCAACATCTTCAACACATTTGCATTGAAACCACCGCAAAGACTTGAGTTGCTTGAAAAAGCTAACACTGCTACAGTTTTGACCTGTCGTGCCTGTGTTATGCTACCTTTTGCCTCAACATCTGATGCCAGAAAAGATTTCAGGATATGTTCCAACATAGACTCGTATGGAAGCATATTCTCTATCATCTGCTGAGCATGATGCAGTTTGCTTGAAGCCACCATCTTCATAGCACTCGTAATCTTACGAGTACTTTGAACTGATGTTATTCTATTTTTTATTTCTTTTAATGATGGCATTGATCTTAATTAATAATTATCTAATCAATAATTAATTGTTAAGCACTTCATGCTTATTGAAAAGTAGCGGCCACGTCAGCCATAGTGTCTGCAATCACCTTTGTGGCATCATCATTGATATTTCCTGAACCCAAAAGGTCTATCACATCCTGATGCTTAGCACGCATTGCGTCAAGGAATTGATCCTGACATTCACGCACTTTCTCTACAGGTACTGAAGCCATCAAGCCCTTTGTACCACAATAGAGAATTGCTATCTGCTCACCTACCGGCATTGGAGAATACTGTGGCTGTATCAGCAACTGATTGTTCTTACGACCACGGTCAAGAGTCATAGCCGTCACGGCATCCATATCTGATGAGAACTTAGAGAAGCTCTCCAACTCACGATACTGAGCCTGGTCAATCTTCAGCGTACCTGCCACCTTCTTCATTGACTTTATCTGAGCCGAACCACCCACACGAGACACTGAGATACCTACGTTGATAGCAGGACGGAAGCCCTGGTTGAACAAGTCTGACTCAAGATATATCTGTCCGTCAGTGATAGAAATCACATTCGTCGGGATATATGCTGACACGTCGCCAGCCTGTGTCTCAATGATTGGTAATGCCGTAAGCGAACCACCACCTTTTACTTTGCCTTGCAAACATGCAGGCAGGTCGTTCATCTTCTCTGCCACTTCCTGCTGCTCATTGATTTTAGCAGCACGCTCAAGCAATCTTGAGTGCAGATAGAACACATCACCTGGATATGCCTCACGTCCAGAAGGACGACGAAGAATCAGCGACACCTCACGATAAGCCACAGCCTGCTTAGACAAGTCATCATATACAACCAGTGCATGCATACCGCGGTCACGGAAATACTCACCAATGGCTGCACCAGCGAAAGGTGCATAATACTGCATGGCTGCAGGGTCACTGGCTGTAGCTGCTACGATAATAGTATAAGGCAGTGCTCCACGCTCCTTCAGGTTTGCCACCAAAGCAGCAACCGTTGAAGCCTTTTGTCCTATTGCCACATAAATACAATAGACAGGCTTTCCAGCCTCATAGAATGACTTCTGGTTGATAATAGTATCAATGGCAATGGCTGTCTTTCCCGTCTGGCGGTCACCAATGATAAGCTCACGCTGACCACGTCCGATAGGAATCATTGAATCGACAGCCTTGATACCTGTCTGCAGTGGCTCTTTCACAGGCTGACGGTATATCACACCTGGAGCCTTACGGTCAAGAGGCATCTCAAAAGCATCGGTAAGGTCAATGTCACCCTGTCCGTCAATAGCCTGTCCAAGAGGGTTAATAACGCGACCAAGCATATTATCGTTCACACGTATTGATGCGATACGCTTAGTACGCTTAACCACCTGTCCCTCCTTGATACCACTTGTCGGACCAAGAAGCACACAACCCACGTTGTCCTCCTCCAAGTTCATCACGATGGCCATGGTGCCATTCTCGAACTCAAGAAGCTCGTTTGCCTCCGCATTACGTAAACCGTAGATGCGAGCAACGCCGTCACTGACGGTCAGCACAGTACCCACCTCATCAAAGTCGGCTGCCTGAGTCGCGCCCTTCAACTGTTCCAGAAGAACCTGAGAGACTTCACTTGGCTTGATTTTATCTGACATAAATGATTAGTTTTTTAATTGTTTAAGAATGTTATTCAACTGCGACTTCACCGAGGTATCTAAACGATAGGTATCATAATCGAGTATGAACCCACCCATTATACTTGAATCCACCTCTGTCGTGAACTCTACAGTCCCATTGGTTCTACTTTCCACCATTTTACGCATTTTCTGCTCTATGGCAGGAGACACGCTTACAGCAGTGGTCAGTTTTCCCCGAGTGATATTCTTCTGTTGGCGGTAAAGAGTAACGTACGAGTTTGCAATGAACTGCATCATGTTGGCGCGTCCTTCTTTAAGTACCAGCTTCACAAGTCGCTGCGTAATATCAGACACCCCACTTCCTATGGCAGCCAAAAGAATACTCTCTTTCTTCTCATTTGACACCATTGGATTCTCTATCGTACGGCGGAGTTCAGGCACCTGAATGTAATTCTCCGCAAGAGCCTGCATTTCCTGATACACCTGGTCCTCCGCACTTGACTCCATACTGCATTTCAGCAATGCCCTGGCATATCTTACCGAAATTACTCCTATATCCATACCTTGTAGATTTGCTTAAATATAGTGAATAATTACTTTCCAACAGAAACCTCGTCCAGCAGCTTGTCTATGAGTTCCATCTGCGATGCGTCATCAGCGAGGTTCTTGCGAACTACCTTCTCAGCTACTTGCACAGAGAGCTGTGCCATCTCCGCACGTATCTCTCTAATGGCAGAAGCCTTCTCCGCCTCAATCTGCGCCTTGGCGTCAGCTATAAGACGGGCAGCCTCACCCTTCGCTTGTGTCTGAGCTTTCTCTATGATGGCATCACGCGTGGCAGTAGCCTCCTTCAACATTTGGCTCTGCTTATCACGCGCTTCACGTAGGATGGACTCACCTTCTTTCTGTATGTTGGCCAGCTTCTCATTAGCCTCCTGTGCCTTACGCAGGCTATCATCAATGAACTGCTTACGCTCATTGACCATGCCTACAATGGCGGGGAAGCCAAACTTTCTGAGCAATGCATACACGATGAAGAACGTGATACACATCCAGAAGAGCAGACCAGTACTCGGAATCAATAAATCCATACGCTGTATAGAGTTTTCTTTAGTTTATTAAGTGACTGTAATCTTCCTGCTCCACCTTTAGAATGAGCAAAGAAGAGCAATAACGGCACCGAACAGTGCAACACCCTCAATAAGGGCAGCAGCAACGATCATGTTGGTGAAAAGCTTATTCATCACCTCTGGCTGACGTGCCATAGCATCCATTGCACTACCACCTATCTTACCAATACCGATACCGGCACCGATAGCTGCAAGACCTGCGCCGAGACCAGCGCCTAACTTAGCAATACCTGCAGCTGCTTCAGCTGCTAAAATCATAGTAATCATAGTCTTAAAATTTTGGTTATTAATATTCTTATTCTTTATACTTTATTCTTTTTTTCTCTCCAGCCCTCACCCTTTATATTCTTTACTCCTCCTCAGGATGTATTCTCGCTAAACCGATGAACGTGGCAGAAAGCTGAGTAAACACCATAGCCTGAATGAAACATACCAGACACTCAAGTGTAAGCATAAACACGCTCATAAGCAGACTAACAGCTCCCAATCCTACAAGCATACCATATCCCATCGTTGCCGCAACGAATATGACACATGTAATGGAAAGAGCAATAGCATGTCCTGCCATCATGTTGGCAAAAAGTCGAATCATCAACGCAAACGGCTTCGTGAATATACCAACAAATTCTATCAACGGCATCAGTGGTATAGCTTTCAGCGCAAGCGGCACCTCCGGCCAGAATATATCCTTCCAATAATGTTTCGAACCCGAGAACTGCGTAATCACGAATGTGCAGAACGCGAGGAAGAACGTACATGCTATATTACCCGTAAGGTTTCCGCCAAACGGAGGGAATGGTATAATGCCAAAGACATTCACGAAGAAGATAAAGAAGAAGCACGTAAGCAGATACGGTGCATATTTCTCATACCCCTTTCCTATGCTCGGCTTAATCATATTATCCATGACATACATAGTGAGCATCTCTATGAATCCAGTAAATCCCTTTGGAGCCTCGTCACTCACCTTCTTGTTCTTATACCATCTTGCAGGTATCAGGACTATAAGGAGCAGCAATACTGAATCAATAAACAATACACACACAGTCTTTGTTATACTTATGTCAAAGACACCTTTCTCCTCGCCATTCACCAGCTCTACGATTTTTCCGGCATTAGGACCTTCCTCTGCTATAGTAAGTCCCTCATACTGCTTACCTTCCAGTATCTTATCACTGAGAAACGTATGCCATCCTGTAGAGCTATGTACTATGACAGGCAACGGTATGGCCACGGCATTCTCATGACTACCGATAATATGCCATTCGTACGAGTCCTTGATATGTCCAAGCACAGTTCCGTTGACATCGACTTTCCCGTCTGCCTCCTCCGCCATAGCCGTTGTAAAGCACAGCGTCATAAGCATCAGACAAAGTATGTATTTCAATTTATTCATATTAACAAGTCAATGTTTTAACGTAATTGATATAATCACCATCGCTACATACATCAACGAGAACATGACGCAAAACGTCGTTGCCTCCTGTCTCGTATGCGTTGAGAGAATCATATACAGCGCTACAATGGTTAATGCCATCGTAAAACGTATGGCAGCCATAACGAAATAGAACGTCACCATCAGCTGTGGCTTATGTCTCTGAACTATTCCTAACCCTCTCACCCACACATATATCAATACAGTGTAGAAGAATAGGGAAAACGCCAACCATCCTATCATACAGCGGCTATTTCACGCTCTATGCACAGCGAGACATTATTCTTCAATACTTCTGCAAATCCTCCGACGATTGGTATCACGGTACGTCCCTCTTCCGTCTCATACTGCACATTGCCCTTCTGCAGCGCTGAAACGATTGGTGCGTGGTTGTCAAGTATCTCAAACTCGCCAAGCACACCAGGCACCTTTACCATACTTACCTCTCCATCAAAAAGGACTTTCTCCGGCGATACTATCTTTAGTTTTAACATAATTCGTATGTATTTCTTTCGTTGTCAAGACACGCGGCATTAAGCCTGTGCCTGTGCAAGCAGTTTCTTACCCTTCTCGATAGCCTGCTCTATGGTACCCACGTTCAGGAAAGCCTGCTCTGGCAGGTCATCCAGCTCACCGTCAAGTATCATATTGAAGCCCTTGATTGTATCCTCGATGCTGACCATCTCACCCGGTACACCAGTAAACTGCTCTGCCACGGCGAAAGGCTGAGAGAGGAAACGCTGCACACGACGTGCTCTGTTCACTGTCAACTTATCCTCATCAGAGAGCTCATCCATACCGAGGATTGCAATGATATCCTGCAACTCCTTGTATTTCTGCAGTATCTGCTTAACTCTCTGTGCACACTCATAATGCTCCTTACCTACCACGAGTGGATCAAGGATACGTGAGGTACTTCCCAACGGGTCAACGGCAGGATAGATACCCAGCTGTGCGATGTTACGTGACAACTCAGTCGTTGCGTCAAGGTGTGTAAACGTAGTTGCCGGAGCAGGGTCAGTCAAGTCATCGGCTGGCACATATACGGCCTGCACAGATGTGATAGAACCTGTCTTTGTTGAAGTAATACGCTCCTGCATTGAGCCCATCTCACTTGCCAACGTAGGCTGGTAACCCACGGCTGACGGCATACGTCCGAGAAGTGCTGACACCTCAGAGCCTGCCTGAGTGAAACGGAAGATGTTATCAATGAAGAACAGGATATCACCACCCTGGTCACGGAATTCCTCTGCCACGGTAAGACCTGACAATGCTACTGAAGCACGTGCACCTGGTGGCTCGTTCATCTGACCATATACAAGTGTAGCCTGCGACTTCTTCAGTTCCTCAGGGTCAACGAGTGACAAATCCCATTTGCCCTCAGCCATAGCCTCTTTGAACTTATCGCCATACTTGATAACGCCAGACTCTATCATCTCACGAATCAAGTCGTTACCCTCACGGGTACGCTCACCAACGCCGGCGAACACTGAGAAACCGTTGTTACCACCCTTTGCAATGTTATTGATAAGCTCCATGATAAGCACTGTCTTACCTACGCCGGCACCGCCGAATAGACCAATCTTACCACCTTTCAGGTAAGGCTCAAGCAAGTCAATGACCTTGATACCTGTAGGAAGCATCTCCTTTGTGGTTGACAGTTCCTCATACTTAGGAGCCTCTCTGTGGATAGGATAAGGGTTATCCTTTGCCAGCGGTTTCATGCCGTCGATAGGCTCTCCGATGACATTAAGCATACGACCCTTCATCTGCTCACCAGAAGGCATACTGATAGGTGCGCCCGTAGGTACCACCTCCAGACCGCGCTGCAGTCCGTCAGTATTATCCATAGCAACCGTGCGCACGGTATCCTCACCAATGTGTTGTTGTACCTCAATAATGAGGTCACGACCATCAGGACGCTTTACTTTAAGAGCATCGTGAATCTTAGGGAGCACCTTCTCTGCATCCAGTCCCTTCGTGTCAAAATACACATCCACGACAGGACCGATTATCTGAGATATGTGACCAGTAATCTGTGACATATAGTATTAAATTTAAAAATGTTTTTCTCCACAATTGGTTTCTAAAAAAGAAACGTAAGGCTAACTTACTACTCGCAAAATTAAAAATTTCTTTTTATAATTGCAAATTTTTTTCCAAAAAATATTTTTTTTAGTCATTTTCTTGCAAATAATATTATTTATCGTTAACTTTGTTGCATCGTCAGATTTCGTTTCTTTTTTTCTATAACTACGAAATCTATTTATGAGGTTGGTACGTCCTGTACCGACCTCTTTTTATTATCCTCCAACCACGCCTAATTACCACCATATATTAAACTTACCTTATAAATAGCACCATAAAATCACGTTGAAATTTGGTTAAATAAAATATTGTTTGTAACTTTGCGCTGATTTATGACAATACTCATCACTTCCATATTAATAATAAGTTTATTGTTCATCGCCACGGAGCGCCAGACGAACATCAACAAGGCCGCGGTAGCAGTCTTTGCCTGCACTTTAGGCTGGGTGTTATATATCTGTTTCGGCTCTGACTTCGTTGAGAGCAGGCATCTCTATGACTATACTGCATTCCTCAACGGTATCAAGCCAAACTCTGAGGCCGTCAAGCTTTACATAGCCAAGAACGTTTTTCTCCCCTATGTAGGCAGGGCAGCAGAGATAGTACTGTTTCTCCTTGCCACGATGAGCATTGTCGAGATACTCAACAACAACGGCTGCTTCGACTTCCTTATGTTGTGGATACGCACACGTCGCAGCAAACTGTTACTGTGGAAGTTGACAGCCTTCGCCTTTGTCATGTCAGCCAATCTTGACAACATCTCCACCATAGTGCTGATGCTTACCGTCACCAACGCCATACTACCTCGCACCAAGGACCGCATGATATACGGCTCCATGGTACTTGTGGCAGTAATCTTCGGCGGTGCACTGACCGTAATAGGTGACCCCACCGGCCTTGCGCTATGGAACAAGGGCGCCATCACTGCGTCAGACTATACGTTGTCTATGCTTCTGCCATGCCTCGTAGCATGGGCGCTGCCTACATTCATTGTCAGCATGAAGATAAACAACACTATAGAGATAGAGCACCCCTCCCTACCCTACAGAGGCGACGATACCAACCTCAACGTATGGCAACGTCTCATCCTCTTTTTCGTAGGTATCGGCGGCCTGTGGCTCATACCTACATTCCACGACATCACCAAATTGCCGCCGTTCCTCGGCGCATTATGCGTGCTCAGTCTGCTGTGGATTGTCAATGAGCTCATCAACCGCAACATCCTCACGGCATACCGCAAGCTGATAAGCCGCTCACCACAGCGTATGCAGTATAACATGACACAACAGATACTCTACATCGTGGGTGTCATCCTCGCCCTGGGTGTCGTTACAGAGACAGGCTCCATAGCGTGGTTCTCTGAGCAGATAGACAATCTGATAGGCAACATCTGGGCTATAGGTGTAATAACATCTCTCATCAGCACTGTGCTTGACAGCTTTGCTTCATGTATGACAATGGTAAGTCTGCACGACATATCAGCCACCGACCCTTACTACGCCATTGGCGGAGCATACTGGAAAGTACTCTCTTTCGGTACAGCCATCGGTGGCAGCATACTCGGCATAGGCTCCATCAGCGGCATCGTAATGATGCAGATGCAGGGTGTGCCGCTGAAATGGTATATCAAGCACATCGCCCCACTTACTATCTTCGCAGGGATATTGGCATTCTCTATTCTCTGCCTGCAGTTGACTATATTATAAAAACACACATAAAAACTTAAAAACACAATGGGTAAAATAAAGACAATAGGTGTACTGACATCCGGAGGCGATGCCCCTGGTATGAACGCTGCCATCCGTGCGGTGACGCGTGCCGGTATATGTAACGGTTTTAAGGTTGTAGCCATCTATCGTGGATGGGAAGGATTGATTAACGATGACATGCAAGAGTTTACCACTGAGAACGTCAGCGGTATTATCACCCTGGGTGGTACCATACTGAAGACTGCGCGCTCAAAGGACTTCATGACTCCTGAGGGACGTCAGAAGGCTTATGACAACATGATGGCACGTGGTATCGACGCTCTTGTAATCATTGGCGGTAACGGTTCTCTTACCGGTGCCAAGATTTTCGCACAGGAGCATGACGTATGCTGCATCGGTCTGCCTGGCACCATCGACAACGACCTTTACGGCACTGACGCTACAATAGGATATGACACCACCATGAACACCATCATGGAGTGTGTTGACCGCATTCGTGACACTGCACAGAGCCACGAGCGTATCTTCTTCATCGAGGTTATGGGACGCGACGCCGGCTTCCTTGCCCAGAACTCAGCCATCGCCTGTGGCGCCGAGGCTGCCATCATCCCTGAGAACGAGACCGACGCCGACCAGCTGGCAGAATTCATGAAGCGTGGCATACGTAAGTCTAAGAAGTCATGTATCGTCATCGTGTCTGAATCACCAAAGTGCGGCGCTATGTACTACGCTGACCGTGTAAAGAAGGAGTTCCCTGGCTACGACGTACGTGTATCTATCCTCGGACACCTGCAGCGCGGAGGCAGCCCTACGGCACGCGACCGCATACTTGCAAGCCGCACTGGCGTAGGAGCCATCGAGGCTATCATGCAGGGACAGCGCAACGTAATGATTGGCATACGCAACAACGAAGTAGTGTATGTTCCTTTCTCTGAGGCTATACGTTCTGACAAGCCTATGGACAAGAAGTTGTTCACCGTGCTCAACGAACTGTCAATATAATTTCTGATACAACATTACAAAAGCAGCATCTGAAAGTGTGGGTAAGACTCTCTCCCCCACTCTTTCGGATGCTGTTTTTTTGTGCAATCACATTGTATCTCAACAAAGATGCCTGTTCCTATTTTACTTCACAGTAAAACCTCTCGACTCCAAAACATTCTTACGATGAACCAGGCGTGCACGAGCTATCTTGAGCATCTTTTCCTTCTCACTATCGCTAACGTTCACAGCACCTGAAGTCAATGATATCTGTTTTATTGGTTAACCTTGTTATGGATGATAGCTTTTCCACACACGGTGAGCCTCCTCCTCTGTGTCATACCAACCACCATAGCGTATAAAGCCTCGACCTATGAGTGCATAGCCCTTGTCTTTGTCTTTCAGCAGGTAGTAGGAGCCTTGATTATTGAAGGCTTTAATTTCTTCAAAGCCATTAATACCATCTATCTCCAAAGGCTCACCTCGCCAATTCTTGAGTTGGTATGGAGATGACGAGTCCCACTGGTCAATCAACGCATCGTCGTATTGAATGATGGTATGACCATTGGCTATTATTTCTCCGTCTTCGTTGAAAATTATGCTCATCACGGTCTGCTCGTCTTCACCAATATAGAGAAGTCTTTTGCCGTCAACCGTACTTCCGAGGACTCTGATATTATAACCTTCTCTCAACATCTCGCCTCGACAGTCATACACCTGTCTGTATCCGCTGGTATATTCAGCAATGATATACTTGCCCTGCCCATCAAAATGTACGTCGGTCAGTTCACCAATGTTCTTATAATTAGAATATCCCTCTTTCAATTCTTTCTGACTAATATAAGTGTAAGCTCCGCCACCTAAATGACATAGAATAGTCCAATGATATCTTCCGTTGTCCATATGGGTACCGAGAATAGCTGTTCCTTTGTCATGGTTGTAACGTTCGATGTCAAACTCCATAGGGATTTCTTCGCCATTATTCGATTCAATAGCGCCAATCAACGCCCCATCAATTTCACCCCACTCGTGTTTGCCAATAATGCTCACCGGCTTCTCATGGCGGATGTTCGTCTCGTTGATGCTGGAGAACATTGATGCCAACTGACGACTAGGCATATCCAACAGCGGCTTTGACACCATGGGGTGTTCGGGAGCAGGAGTGTAGTCCTTCAGTTTGGTACTTGGCTGTTGTGCAGACGAATAATTACTGGAATATGATGACGAACTATAGGTGTTTGATGGATGATCTTTCTTCCACCATGCATCATTTATGCGTCGCTTCAGTTCCGACCATAGTTGCTCACGCTTTTCTAAAGCCTCCTTGTAAGCCTTCTTCTTCCATTTCTTGTCGCCAAAACGTATTTCGTCGTGCAACTTTCTGTATTCGCTCTGCACTTTGCCCAACTGACAACTGCTGGTATGATAAAGACTGTTGCACTCAGGACACTTATAGCTTCCCCTGCCATATTCTGCCGGATAAACATCAGTCCGTTCGTTGAACGGTCGGCTTGGCTTCGACGCCGACGAACTCACCGACGAACTGCTTGAAGAAAAACTGTTTGAAGATGAAGACTCCTCGCTTGTCGGTTCTTCGTAATAGGGGCAGCTGCGCTTGTGAGGCACCTGCGACTTCAAATCAACACCACAATGGGCACAAACAGGATCGCCCGGATCAGGTATCTGTGCATTGACAGATACCGCGGCAGCAAGTGCCAACGACATCCAAAGGGTTATACGTTTCATAGTTTATTGTATTTTTGGTACTTGTGGCACTTCTGGAACCTTATTGAAAAGCGGGCATTCCTTTTCATGGTTGCGTGGGTCTTTGAAGGCAAGACTTGCCGACTTACCAGAGAAAACAGTTCCACACTGCTGACAGGTGATGTGAATGTCGTCCTTAGGCTTAGGTGCCGTTTGCGACAAACTGTCGCTCACCTCCGAACTAAGGTAATACGGACAATTCGACTTATGGGCTTCACCCGTTGTCTGGTTCACTCCGCAATAGATGCAACAGGCTTCCTCCACACTTGGGTTTAGCTTCTCCACAGCATCGGCAAAGGCTATCATCTCCTCCTTGGAACCGAAGGGCAGTACAACGCCTGTATGACGATTGCCGTCCTTGTCTATGATAGGGCTCACGCCGAAGAATACTATTCCCAAACCTACCGACTGCATCTCTCCATAGGCTTCAAGCTTTGCATTCTTCATGTCGTGATATATCGGTTCGGGAGGTGTACCCATGTCATACCATGCCGTGACACTACGGAAGTTCGTCTCAAAAGACACGCCTGCATCGTCCACACCCATGCCGCAGGCTTTCTTTTCCCACCACTGTCCTGCCTTTTCGGCAACGGCACGCACCTCTTTTACGAAGGCAGGTATATCCTTATTTGCTATACGTATGCCGGTGATGGGAATGTACTTATACATTGACTGACCATATATCAAACAGTCAAAGTTCTTTCCCTTTATATTTTCAGCCGCCACCCCGTAGTCTCTGTCGGTTACCGACGAGTGCCACGACTTATATCGCTGTGCATGCACGGTCAGCATACACATTACGGCTATTGCTATGGTTAACAAAAATCTTTTCATATCGTGTCTTTATGTCCTTTTAGTTGCTCTTCCATCATTTCCTTGTATATCTCCGTGGAAGTCTTACCTTCCTCCAGTTTCTTCAATACAGGATCCTTCTCTACGGCATTAGGTTTCCTTTCCGGCTCAACCATCAGACCGATGAAAAGTGACACAGCTATTACGGTGGTCCAAATTATCAGTTTCTTCATACTACTTACTCCTTATCTTTCTTCCAGAACTCCACCTTGATGGGTTCTCCTGCAGAATCTGCTCCTGTGATTTCAGGAGCCGTCTTGCATCCAATAATTATTTTCTTCACCCAAGGAGCGTTACTCACGTTCACCAGTTTAAGTTTTTTCAGCATGTGCAGATCTATTGTTTCCATCGGAGTGTTGCCTACGGAGAACGCCTCCAAGTTGGGGAAATACTTCAGGAACTCGTAACTCTCGATGATGTTTGAGCGACCACCGCGGTCGAGACCCAACTTCGTAGTTGCCGCCGCCTCAGCGTAGGTTACGACACCATCTTTGTTGGTGTCGCAAAACTCAAAACATTGCGAGTAGATATTCTCGTTCTCTATTCTTATAAAAACGTCATTAGCATCCTGTGCATGAACTGTCATTAGCCCTATGACTGCTATGATTGTGGACAAAAGGAATCTTTTCATGGTAATTCTTAGTTTTTAGTTATTTACTATATTGTCTGCCTTAAAGTTATCTGTTATTCTTAATCCCCGACAAAGGAATTTCCCTTTTATTTAGTAGGGAAATCCCTATTTGTTATATTTTTTACTTAAATCGAGTAAAATCCAATGTCATAAGTTTATGTTAAGACAATACACACGACTATGTACATTGTTTAACCTGTAGCAAATATCTTAACCACTTAACCACTTAACTACTGACTACTGACTACTTAACAAGTTGAGCAACTTGAGTAAACAAACAAAGAATCCTGATTATGCTTAGTCATCATGACATCTGCATAATCAGGATTTCTGTTTTATACATTCATTACCTTAATACTTAATACTTAATACTTCATCCTTCTTCCTTCATCCCTCCAACCTTCTTCCATCAATACTTCTTCTCCTCCACCTTGCTCCAGTCTATCCACTGCGTTGACAGTGCCACGGGAACGGTCTTTATCGTTGCGCCCTTCCTTACCAATATCACTATAGGCAGGCGACCGCACTCTATGTGGTGCCAACCGGCGCTATACTCGCGCCCGGTCTGGTAGTCCACCCAACTGTCCTTGCCGGGCAGATACACGTTGCGACCCTTTCCCTCCTCAAGCATTGGGGCCACAAGCATCTTCTCGCCAAAGAGATATTCATCCTCCACGAGCCATGCCCCCGGGTCGTCAGGATAGTCCAGCAGCAGGGCACGCTGCATAGGCAGTCCCTCGGCGGCACATTTCTTCGCCTCCTCATATACATATGGCATAAGGCGGTATTTCAGTTCGGAGCACTCACGGAAATACTCCACGAACTTCTCGTCATACAGCCACGGCTCTGTCTCCACGCCATGCACACGGCTGTGACTCGTCAGCATACCGTAAGGCA
>JAEEGF010180355.1_pt1 | contig 29896 bp, 32 predicted proteins | sample 9134171 | NCBI WGS metagenome assembly JAEEGF01 (sample SAMN16246542, study PRJNA631951) | gut metagenome | biome: gut microbiome; feature: rumen; material: AP-attached | host: Bos | place: Iran: Karaj | collected 2018-10 | reverse complement strand
CGAGGAAGAAAAATACCAACTGAAAGGTGCACTGGTGGACTTGTCGGAACGCATACGTCGAGCAGCCGATCGCATACAATAAGCCCCGGCCCTAAATCGCCGAATTGAACACAAAGTCGCCGCTGGGCTTGCGGCGCATTTTCTGATAATCATTAATAAAGTATAGATATGGACACAATGCATTACTTTGTTTTTACATCATCTCACATTATCACTTTAAAGCAAAGAGATGATGGAAACGAAAAGAAACAAAGAATGGAGAAAGAAGCAATGCTTCAGAGTGTTTAAGAAGCGCATGATGGTGCGCACTGGGTGGTACCACTTCGAAAAGGACGGTAGGACTATTTGTCATCCGCATTGGTTCGAGTTGATGGATACACATTGGGCGAAGGTATATAAAACCACGGGAACTCCGTGCAGTTGCCCTTTGTGCAGCGGTGAGCGTTACAATCGCAGGTCCTTCAAGAATGATACCCGGCGCATTATGAATGAATCTATGGACTAAGGGTTTGGCCAGGGCAAAAATGCTCTGGCCTTCTCGTGTCCTATGGCTGGCCACGACCGCGGTATGGCCGCTCGGCACGTGATGGGCACCGACACAAGGGGCTAATCGACTCAAGTAAAAAATCTGTACATATTCCGCCCGATTTAGGGTGGCAATTGCCTCGGGAGCGTAGGGCGGTGGGTGCAGGAGAAACAGCAGTGGGGCGCTTTTTCGCGCCCCACACCCCGAAAATGCCGATAAACAGGGCATTCTTTATTCGGTGACCGTGGAATTTTGATGAAAAACGACCCAAATTGCCACTCTTCGAGGTGTCAATTCGGGGCCCAGAGCGGAAAAACGGAGCCAGTTGCCATACGCTGATGGGCGATTGCCTCCCGTTTTGGATGAAAAACGAAAAAGTCTGCAGACTGTGCTTTCATGTCGGGAAAAATGTTTATCTTTGCAAGCGGAATGGTATTTAATTAAAATCACTTTTTGAAATGGCTCAGAATCTGTGAAGATTTTGACCATTTTTTGTATACAATCGTTTGGCATTACTATTATTTTTGATTAATTTTGCACTGGTTTTAATTAAATATTCGATGATAACAAAAGAGCAGATTGAACAGCTCGGGAATTTGATTTGCAACATCAATCCCGACAAGCATTACTGGTTCTTCCGTACCATGGGAGGCACGTATTATGATGAATTTGTATCAAGGGGGTATATAGCCTTCGGATATGACGGGATTACAATGAAAGATTTGAAGAACATTCCTGATCGTGATGATATGGCCAGGGCTTTCCTAAAGATAAGGCTTTATGAACTTGATAAAGGAATGACAGACACGCTGGCAGCAAAAGCAGCTGGTCAGATTATCAAGTTCTACAGAGGATTGGCTGTTGGCGACGTTGTGGTAGCTCCTAGCTATCATTCAAAAAAGTTTGCTATTGGAATCATAGAAAGCGAGATGTATGAGGATAGCAGCAAGCATGCAGAAGGTGAATGCCAGTTTGTGAAGCGTAGAAAGGTGCGTTGGGAAAAGGAAGTATGGCGAAGCGAATTGGACGCAAAAGCCATCCTTGCTTTCGGCAACCAGCAGACGATGTCTTCCATCGATGAGTATGCTGAATATATTGACAGGAAAATCAGTAATCTATATAGTAAAGGTGACAAGACCTATTTAGTGTTGAGGGTGAACCAGGACAAAGGGCTTACGTGGGACGATTTCTGCTTTATCTCCGATTTGGGTGAGTTGTTTGAGTCCGTATCAAGAGAAAGCGGTCTTGGAATAGACCTTACCGAAATACAAATGACAGTCAACGTCCAGTCGCCTGGAGATATCATGCTTATTTGTAATGCCAGCGTTGGAGTCAACCTCATTCTGGTTCTTTTGGCTTTAGGTGTGCTATTGCCAGGAGGTGAATTCAGCTTGTGGGGACTGAAATATAAAACAGAAGGTTTTGGCAAGTTTTTTGAGCAAATAGCAAATATTGTGAATAATATACTGGACCGGTTAGATCGGAAAGAAAAAATAATAGAGAGGGCAAAGAATATGCAAATTGATCAGGTTAAAAAAGAGGAGGTTGAGACTATTTCATCAAGCGAACCTGAAACAAAAGCCCTTCCTTCTTCTCTTCCAGAGTCAGAGGACGGCAGCGAACATGACGGATGACAAAAATGACGGCTATCAAAAAAGAAAGGATACATGCTATAGTTGAAACCATTGATGAATGCGGAAATAGAAATGAAGACAGAACATAAAGTACAGTATTCACTATGACATAACATAGCAAAACCGCACCGAGATATAGCCGTAATTGATTAAGTTTGTATTTGGTCGATTGTTTCATACTGCTGCAAATATAACGATTAAACTTCGAATTTGTTGCCAGTTATTTAAATAATTTGATTCTATTATTAATTTTGCGTTAAAAATTTGCATAATTCAATTGTTATGCTTACTTTTGCGACATTCATAACAGTTACAATCAATGTGCAAGGTAGATTTAAAGACGATAACTCGCGTGAACAATAATATGATTAGTCACGTGAAGGTGGGTACCATTCATTCTCAAAATTCAAGGGATGGCAAGATTGTCGTGCCTGTGCATTTGCTCGGCTCTCACCAATATAAAATATCTATCGACAGAGTGAATGAAATTTACGACCATGCTCGTCGTAGTGTGGTTGGCTCTATGGTTTCTAAGAAATAATTAAGATGGCAAAGAAATACTGTAGTATATACAGCAAGTTGGTACAAAACGAGGGCGATATGGTTGGACATATCGCCTATTCGTTGTATAAGGCCGAGAAGGTTCAGTATATCAAAGAGAAGAAGGAGGCCATGAAGGTAGATACACTTCCCGAGAAGTTAGTTCAGGAGTTTACCGCTGGTCGAGATAACAACAAAAGCCTCGAGCATTATCGCGGAATGGCTGAGACTATCCTGCAGAGATTCATCGGTGTGTCGTTCGACGATATGTCTGGTCAGGTGATTGATGAGGTTACCGACAGACTGACAAAGCACATGGATCATTCGGTTTTGCCATTACTGCCGGAAAAGGAGTCGGCTTTGAAAAGGTTCTTCAACGGAGTGATCCAAAGTATTGGTGGAGCCATAGCACTTTCTTTGATTGTATGGTTGTTTGCAAATGTTGTTGGTCGCTTCTCTCTGGGTGATATAAGTGTTTCGTATAAAGATAGTGATAAATCAAATCAAACGGAGCAGGTGGCAGTACCACCGATAACATCGGATTCCATTGCCATCGAGGACATCAAGCCACAGAAAAATGTAAATACCAAGTAACAGCAAGCGGTTCCGGCACGAGATGCCAGAACCGCTTTTCAGTAAGTAGGCAAGCCTACTGCGAACGATTCAAACCTGCTATGCCTGCAGATTACGGCAGAGCGTTTTTGTGAGGGAACTTATAGGAAAAGTTCTATCACAGTCCAGATAAGGTGGGCTATCTCTATTGTCCTATATATAGCCCGAAGCAATTTCTTATCCATCACTTTTACTATTTAAATTTTAATTATTTATGTCTGAAGATTCTTCTCAGATTTAAGGTTTTAGTCTGCTCTGAAATACCTTTTTTTTATAAATAAATAGCAGAGAATTTCAGAAAATAAATAGATATTGCTCAGAAAATTGAAACTTTTTCCCGAAATCTATTGCAGGTTTCGGGATTTTGTCGTAATTTGCAGCCGTATTAATTTTTTTGGCTTATGGATAAAAAGGAAATTATCGAAGAGATCAAACTTCGAGCATCTGCTATCTTTGGATATCTCAGTGAAAACGAAGAAATCTTCCTGAGTGAAGAAACAAGTGAACTTGAATACACTATTGGAGTGGAAAATCTTCTCAAATGGAGCGGTGAGTTAAATCAGCACATTAATGGCCTGAAAGGATTTAAATATGTAGATGCTGCCGCAAAATTTGTTAAATCCGTGACAAAACTCCCGTTACCGGATAGTGAAATTGAAAACAAGGATACTCCGTTCTATAGGAAGAAAGTCGTTTTTACGGGCAACCTAAAGGCGTTCCCTTATCGTGAAGAGATTGCTACTATAATAAAACAGTATGGAGCAGACATTAATTCTTCTATATCCTCTAAGACGGACATTGTCATTGTTGGAAACGGTGCCGGACCTTCTAAGATGAAAAAGATTGAAGAGCTACAGGCGAAAGGATCTTCAATTCAAGTGATATACGAGCCGGAATTTCTTGAAATAATCGATAAATATAACATTAAATGAAATAAATTCCCGAAATCTATTGCAGGTTTCGGGATTTTGTCGTATCTTTGCCCTCGCAAAACTAACGATGCGTGATAGCATCAACGAAGGGCGAGAAGATGATTCAAGCCCCGACCTTATTGGAAAGACGTGGGCTTATTTTTATGCCCATGGTGTACGTACTCAAACGGAGTGGCTCGATGTCCTTCGTTGATGCGTGACAGATAAACGGCGGTCGCCTTCCGCGTGTTTTTGCCCTTCGGGTGCAGCGCACGTTAGTTTTGCAGCGGGAAGTGCGACCGCCTTCCTTGTGCCTTATTGGCAAGACGCGCCCGGCGGTTCCGGGCAAAGGCAAAACTAACGTGTAATATGCAACAAGGAACAATTCAACTCAGGCAGGTTCAGCCTTCAGTGCTTTCCAATGCGGAAAGAACTGTCAAGAACTGGAGAGAAGAACTTAGTCACAACTTAGTCACCTGGCTGGCGACTAAGAACGAGTGGTTCTCTGCCTTCACGGGCGAGAAAGTGACAAACAAGCACGTGACCTTGGCCCACCTCTACATGGTGGCCCTCACTGGCGCGCTATTGTTGGCCGGATGGCTGGAAGGAGGTGCGCTATGAATATGTCGCCTAAGATGCTGGTTGCACTGGAGGACCTGTGCAACGATGACACGCTGGAGATCAGTATCGACCTGATGGAGCGTAGCCTTGACCTGGCCATCACGGGCGATTTCTGGGAAGACGACCATGAGGCCCGCGACTTCGCAATGGCCTACCGCCGTCTGAGCAAGCAGTTTAGCAGAATACGTGAAGCATTGAAGGAGGGCTGACTATGGAAGAGAAAAACATACTGACAGAGAAAGTGCTGGATGCATATTTCCAGTTACGAAGCAATGTGCCGGAATTTGGCGGCAAGCAGCTGGTGGAGGACAACAAATCGACGCAGGACATCATAGATGAACTGGTGCCGATGATGACAGTCTCTGAAGATGTCGTGCTGGACTACCTCCACAGACACGAATACCAGATAACGTCGCTGGAGGACGGCAGCGTGAAATGGCAGATATGGCGCATCTGGGATGGTGCCTACTGAAAAGATTTCCTCCTTTCATTATTTTTTTATTTTTGTGTCGGAGGGGTTCGCCGTGAGGCGGATCCCTCTTTTTGGGCGCGTGTATTTTTAGGTATAGGCGTTAAGGCCTACCTTTGCGTAAACAATCAAAGGTTTTTCATATATGCTACAAATACCCGGTTTACCTTCGATGTGCTTCAGCTGCTCGATGCCCGACATCAACTTCTCGATAGCGAGCGACCATCGTGCACATGTGGTGATGAGTACCGACGGCGGCAATATCTACGACGAATTGCTGTTCCCGGTGAACGGCAGCATCTCGCTGCTGGACCTCTCCCAGCTGATAGAGCCTTACGCGCGCCAGCAGCTGGTGGTGAATCTGTGGATCACGGTCACCGACCAAAGTGTCGATGACGAAGGCAAGGCCACCAACCACGACAGCGCGACCATTTCGACGCAGGTGGTCTATTGCATGGCCGATGTGGGCATAGCCGAGGGCGTGACCACGGCCCAGATATTCTGTCTTAACCATTTCCTGACCATCCTGATGGGCACGAAGCGCACCGCCCTGGGCCGTCTGGAGTATCTGCATTTCGTGGGCTCGGATTCGGCCACGGTGACGGCCACCTACGGCGACGGCACGACGGGATCCTTCCCGGCCACGGTGGTAGGCGGCAACGGTCGGTACACCACGCTCGACGTGTCGCCCGGCCGCTTCCAGGCCGAAGGGAAGACGCTCGTGGGCTATACGGTGACGGCTGGCAATCGCTCACAGGCGTTCGAGGTGCTGCCGGAGGCAACGGACGTGGCTCCGATCATTGCTTTCGACAATTCGTTTGGCTGCCAGGAGATCGTCTATTGTACGGGCACGCACACGGTGGATCCCTCTTACAAGCGTTCCACGATGCGACGCAATGGCCACCTCAGGAACTACCAGATAGAGGAGACGCGCACCTTCAAGGCTGATACCGGCATCCTCAACGCGGCCGAAGCCAACTGGCTCGACGACCTGTTCCGCTCGCAGTGCTGCTACGTGATGAACGTATATAATGGCGCGGTCGCCCGTGTCAAAGAGGTGGTGATTACCGATTCGAAAAGCGAGCAGCGCAGCGACGACGATGCACAGCCTCGCTTCTCCTTCTCCTACCAGTACGCACAGCGTAACCAGAACGTGCTCGACCTTCGCCGCGCCGGACGCATCTTCGACAATACGTTTGATTTTACCTTCAACTGATAAGGTGAAGTGCTTGATAACCAATCGAAAAATATTTATTGGTAAAGCAAAAGATGAACAAAGAAGCCTTTCATATCAATTACGTTTTGGAGCAGCTGGACCTCGCCGCGAAATACAAGCAGCGGGTAAGGCTGAAGGCATGGAAGAAGGACGGAAATATCGTGGATTATTCCGGATGGATTCCCACTTCGGGCCATTGGCGCGGAGGTATCCACCGGCTGATGAACCCTGTGAACGGACAGGTGCGCGCGGTTATCGACGTGCTGATTTTTGAATTTAATGGACATCCAGTATATCTATGAACAAACAGAAACAAGAAATGGTGCCTATTGGACACCGGCAGGGTTGGACACGCTACGGTGTGGTACCTGCAGGGGTTTTAGGCCTGTCAGAGGAAGGCAGCCCAGCCACCAAATATAAAGAGAGCCGTGTCGTGGTTGAAGATTTCGATGAGAAACTGAATACGGTACCTATCACTATTGCCGGGCAGGAGTATGAATATATGCCGTATGGCCATGATGACCAGCTGCCGTTCGAGGTGATGGAGCGCATCGGTGAGAACATGGTGACCTCCCAGTGCCAGCTGTTCAACGTTCAGGCCTGTTACGGCCAAGGCGTGCGGTTCATTGACCGCGATACCCGTCAGGACACCCATGATGCTGATATCCGTCACTTCTGCCTGAGGAACTCGCTGCACGAGATATTCCTGGAGCAGACGACCGATATGAAGTTCTTCTTTACCTCCATTACGAAGATCATCCTCTCGCGCGACCATAGCCAGATTGTACAGATCCGCCACAAGGAGATGTGCTACTGTCGCTTTGCCCGAAGGGCGAAGACCAAGCAGTTTCTGTACGTGCTCTATGGCGACTGGCGGGAAGGGGCTCCCGATCCGAAGGATATAGAGGTGCTGCCGATGCTGGATTTCTATGACCCACTCGGCGACCTGATGGTGCGCATGGGTAAGGAAGCCGACCCTAAGACGGGCTTGAAGCGTGATAAACCGAAGGACGGCAAGCAGTGTGAGTTTGCCATCGTATGCCGTATGGCCACTCCCGGCCGTCAGGTCTATTCGCGGCCATACTATTTCTCAGCCTTCCGTGACTCGTGGTTCGACATCTACGAGCTGATAGGCATCGGCAAGCGGTATATGATACAGAACACCTCAGCACCGCGCCTGCAGATAGAGGTGCACGATGACTACTGGGATCAGGTGTGCGACAGCGAAGGAATCGTGGACGAGGAAAAGCGTAAGGAACGCGTGAAGAAGGAGAAGCAGCAGATTATCGACTTTGTGTGCGGTCCGAAGAATGCCGGCAAGGCGCTCATCAGCGGCTACTACGTGGACCCGTCGGGCAAGGAGCACCCCATGGTGCGCGTCATCAACCTGAATCAGGGGAAGAAGGAAGGCGGCGACTGGGCCGACGACATGCAGGAGGCTGCCAACACGCTGTGCTTTGCATTCGGCGTGCATCCCAACCTGATCGGTGCCACTCCAGGCAAAAGCCAGATGAATAACTCCGGCAGCGATAAGCGCGAGCTGTTCACCATGAAGCAGGCACTGGAGAAGCCTTTCCACGACGTGATGATGAAGCCCTACCACGTGGTGCTGCACTATAACGGCTGGAGCGAGAAAGTGACTGTCGATGTGCCGATGCTGATGCTCACCACCTTGGACGAGAATACTGATGCTGAGAAAGTGACAACTGACAATGAAGCAGATCAGAAACTGGAGAACATGAGAGATATCCTTAATCGCGGATATACAAATGACGAAATGATTGATTTAATAAAGAGGCTGGTTTATGGAGATAAGTAAGCAAGAATTTGAGAATATTGTTTCAGTGGCGACGTCCTCCCATGTGGAGGTATATGAGAAGGTGGAGCCGCATTTCGATTCCGCCTACGAGGAATGTAAGGCCGACGTTCTCGGGGATGTGGGAACGTCGGCCGCGGAGGGTACCTCCCGGCTCGGCGTGACGCGGTGCGTGAAAGAATGGGTTGCCATCCGTGCCTTCCTCGACGTGTTCAGACAGCTTGACCTGGTACTGACACCTACCGGCTTCGGTGTGGTCAGTACCCAGCAGATGGCACCTGCCTCTAAGCAGCGCGTAGATGCACTTATCGGTCATCTGCGCGACAGTGCGTTGCGCGTGCATGGCCGGTTGCTAGGGGAACTCTGCCGGGTGGAAAACTGGGGCGAGACAAGCCAGGCCAAAGAGAATATCAACACACTGTTCTTCGATTTCCGGATGCTGCAGAAGGCATCAGGGCCTGCGGTCTCACACCTGGATTGGCAGGCTGCCCAACGACTCGTCGGCGAGGCAGATGAAATGCTTCGCCTGAAGCTGAGCAATGAGTATATGGACGAGCTGCTCGGTCGTGTGCGCTGCGGCGGAATCACTGCTGATGATCATCCCGTCATCTTCCAATGCCGCCAGATTATCGGCTTATGGATTTCCGGGGACCAGGAAGCTGTGAGACTGAAGACGCGCCGACTGCTGAACATGCTTGATGACAATCCGGAGAAATATTCCACTTATCACCAATACGGATATCCTGTTAACCATCATGAGACTTTTCAGAACACTCAGGACTCGCCGGCCTACATTTTTGGCTGACGGTTCGGTAGAACTCTACGCCCCTACGGCATGGCGAAAGATGACTCAGAGACAGTTGCGCTATGTGCTGACGCTGCTGTCGATGTGGGAGAGCCTTGAACGTGTGAAGACATACATGCTTATCCGTCTGTCTGGCATCCATATCGTCGGATATACCGAACGCGTGAGCCATGAGCAGCCGCAAAGTTACAGCTGCTGGTTCCGTCCGGCATGGTGGAAACCGCGCCACTGGTTCACATTGGAGGCCTGGCAGGTGGAGAGTATGAACAGGCAATTCGACTTCATCGACCCGTTCGACGGCATGGATGTGCGGCTGGAGCGCATCCGGGGCTGTCGGGCGGTCGATGATATCCTTGACCATTATCCTTTCGGCGACTATCTGATGGCCGAGCAGTATTACCAGCTGGCCGTCAGCAGTGGCAAGCCGGAAATGATAGAGCGGTTGGCCACGTATCTATACGTACGCACAAAGCACTGCGGCTTCCTGTGGCTGAAGAAGAAGGAAGTGCACCCTTCACGGCTGTTACTCTCACCTGCCGAACAGATGGGTACGCTGCGCTGGTTTGCCCATGTGAAGAGCGTATTTGCTGAGCGATGGCCTCACTTCTTCCGGCGTGTGGATGCTGAAATCGAGGAGATGGATATCGACCTGATGGGTGCCATGGATGCACAGATCCGCGCACTGACCGGTGGCGATATCACCAAGGAGAGTGTTATCAAACAGCTTCCATGCTGGCGCGCATTGACAGAACTGAACGAGAAGGCTCGCGAAGCCAGGGAATTTCACGAAAAATTTGATAAGAAATGATATTCGACGCACTACACTATTTTGAGAAGCTGGCACAACAGAATCGCTTGTGCCAGGAACATGGTTTCCGTCCCGTATTCTGCTCCGGTCCCGAAAGTCTCGAGGGTATCATGCAGGAGTTCCAGAAAACGGCTAACTTCGTATGCATCGACGATACCACTGACCAGAACCTGTACTCTAAGGGAGTCAGTTACTTCAAGCGTCGTGTATATACCGTGTTCATCCTCGCTGAATACCGCTGGGACGACATGGAAGACCGGGAAGAAAAACTGAACCTCTGTCGCGAGATATTCCAGCAGTTCGCACGCCGCATGATCTGGGACCGTGCACAGCGTGAGAATTCGGATGATGATATCACCTTCCTCAATGTAGAGAAGATATATAGCAAGGAATTCGGCCGCTACACAATGAACGGTGTGACGGGTCTCTATTTCATGGTGGAGAATGATGAGCCTGCAGAGATGGATTATGAGGATGAACAGAATATGCTGGACGAATGGCTGATCGATTAGACCATATCAGGGAGTATGAGCATGGATGGGCCAAGTTCATGGTCGATATCTGGCGTGAAAAGATGGTACAGTTAGGTACGGTCGACACAGGCCGACTGCAACAGTCGCTTCAGCATGTGGTAACAGATGGGCCGGTCACCACCATCGAGCATAAGTTCATGCGATATGGCCTCTATGTTGCTCAGGGAGTTGGCCCGGCCCACGTGTGGAAGCACTGGGGCGGCAACATCCCCAAGGGCGGAACGAAGACCTTGCGTGAACGTATGGACAAAGGACAGTTGGAGTTCCTTGATTCGACGTACCGCAACAAACATGGTCTTGACAAACCGAAGAAGGTCGGTCCCGCATGGGGAGGCCGTGAAGCTGGTGGAGACCCTAAGGGCAAACGCGACTGGTTCTTTAAGAAATACTACTACAGCATCCGCCGTCTGAACCTCGAGGAGTCTGCTTTCTATGGCAAGGCCTACCAGGGACTGATGTCGTCGTTCCTCGACGAACTGTTCTCGGGAAGCATCCGGAGCAACCGGTTCTGATGCAAGCACATGATTGATATTTAACAGGTAAAAATGGACAACGAGACAATACAACGGCTAAGAGAACTGTTCGAAACCATCAGGGATGAGCGCAGGACGTTTGCAAATACGGCCAACCGTATAGGCAATGCCTTCCTCGAGCTGTTATATGCCATCAGGAATATGGCCGGCAGTTTCCTCCGCAAGGATCAGGACGATGAGACCAATTTCTTCATCACGTTCCTGAAAGGCGTTTTCTTCGGTAACTTCACGACGGGAGCTCTCGGCACTGGCGGAGCCGTGACCATTGACGAGCACGGGAATTCCTCGGCCGAGTTCGACTTCCTGACCATCCGCAAGGCTGCTACCTTCAGGAGCATCACCATACTGGAACTGAAACATATCGGCGGCGAGCTGGGCATCACGGCCGGGGCCATGAAGGTGTCGCGGGTGGAGGAACTTAACGACGCCTACCGCTGCTATTTCGAGACAAGCGACGGCAAGCGCCGTGTTTACCAGGAGTTCATCGTGGGCGACCAGGCTCGTTGTCAGGCATTCCGTCTGCGACCCGACAGAAACGGCATGCTACGCACGAAATACTACTGGCGGCTGGTGGTTGGCGTAAGCACGGGTGACAATGCCGATGAGGGGTATGTTGACTTGTCGAAGACTGTCTGCGACGCTGGCAGCAGTGTTCCTGAAGAGGGAGACGAAGTGATACAATTAGGGTACCGTCCGGAGGCGAATCCACTTAACGAAGAACATAAGGAGCGACAGTCGGCCATCATCCTTTCGGCCGTGGCCAATGATGCGCCATCGCAGAAGTTCTACCAGGGCATCAACTCGTTCAGTCTTGAAGACAAGTTCGTGAAGGACGAGGGTTACGATCATACTTATGGTCTATTCCACTGTAACATCTATGGTGACTTCTTCGTAGGCGACAAAGGCGCGGATCCTGCCAACTTCGTGAAATACGACTCTGTAAATCATACCCTGGAGATATCGGGAAGAGTGAAGATGACAAGCGGGAGCACGCTTGACGGTGCAACTCTTGGAAATAATAGCATAGGCGATATTATTGGCCAGATATCAGGCGTCGCTAATGGTGCTCAAAATAGAGCAGACGAAGCGTATACCGAGGCGCAAAATGCAGCAAGTGCGGCTACGGCGGCAGGCACAGCTGCAGCCACTGCAAGCCAAGACGCACGAGATGCCGCAGACAGTGCTCAGTCAGCAAATGACACTGCCACCCAATCGATAGAGATAGCCCGGAACCTGAGCACCGGCAACGGAAACCTGCTGCGCAACAGCGGATTCACGGGCGACTACCTGCCCGAGAGTGTGGCGCCAACATCTGAGGTGGATTCAGGCACGCCGATGTATTCCGACCCTTTCGACCATTGGGGACACGAGAATGCCGAAGTGGTGGTAAGCGCAGAGTCTGTGACGGGCAGTGCAGCCGTGTTAAGCAACGGAAGCCTTCAGCAGACACTTGAAATAGGTGTTGAAGCAGGAAAGCCTTACGTCTTTTCTTTCAAGGGTAAGGGAACGTCTCTGCATTTCTCAGTAGGCGGTTTTTCTGAAACCGTCAACCTGAATAGCACCGTTGACCGCTATAATGTGAAGTTCACTGCCGCCAGCAGCGGCACGGCCTTCGCCATCACAGGCTCCACCTGCACCGTCATGGAGCTGCAGCTCATCGAGGGTAACATCCCGTTCAACAACTGGGTAAACCATCCGAAGGACAACGACAAGTCTTTGGCTTATTTCCAAAACTATAGTTATTTGCTTGATGCTATTATCAACGGAAATACGCAAATACTTGGCGGCTTGATTCTTTCGCAAATGATTAAGGTTGGTAATTATCGCAACCAACAGCTTACGGAAGAAACGGGAGGAATGAGCGGTTTTTACAATAGCGGAGATAGCCCGTTCTTGTGGGGAGGCGGTACGATGCAACAAGCATTCTACACGATAGCTAAATATGCCGACAACCCGAATTACGAGCCATCCGCAAGTGAACTTGCAAACTTAATGGCTAAATTCGTTGTAACGCACGGAGGACAAGCCATTCTTAACGATGTGATAGCGCGCGGTTTTATCATTGCCACAAGCGGTATATTCAAGAATATAGCTTCTCCTAACGGAAATTTCCAAATAGATTCAAGCGGAAATTTAAGCGTAAAAGATGCTACTGTTTCTGGCAACATGTATGCTCCGTTATTCGTAATAAACGATAGCAACTTTAGCGAATGTACAGAAGTAATAAGTGGTCGAAATGTTGTAAAATTAGATGTTACTGGCTTAAACATTTGCTTGGAAGGAGATTGGAGATACCAAAATATTAACATTGCCTTGCCGATGAACCAAAAATACAAAGGTGCTATCGCAAGAATATACAACAACACGTCTTCAACTTTAACGGTTACTGGTATTGTAAAAACAAATCAGCTTCTTTGGGGTACATACCAAAATTTAAGAACAACGGCTGACACACTATATATTTTTCCGTATTGCTATGCAACATTACAATGCCAAAGCTATTCCGTAGGTGCGTATATTTCACAAGTACAACAATTACAAAAAATAACATCGAATACATTTACCGAAATAGCAAGTGGATTGCAAGTTGGAGACAAGATACATATAACAGCAGGAATTTCCGCAGGTGGCGGTGGGTATCAAGTAAAAGGAGGCACAAGCGCAAGTGCTTTAAATGTAACGTTTTTTGACACCACTTCGGCTGCAACAACGTCAGGAAAGGTACATGGCTACCAAACCGACTACACCATACTTTCTACTCCAGCATGTTCTAAAATATATGCTAAAGTTGAAAGTGGAGAAGGTGTATTTACTGTAGACAAATTGAATGCTGACGCTGAATACATGTGGACAGATGTTACACTAACAAATCCGCACGAAGATGTCGCCGCCCCAGCACAAATAAAATTTACGCACTATTCCTATGCGACAGGAGAAGATGTTGGGCAAGAGCCGTACATTGACGAAAATGGCGTTTTAAGATTTAGGCATTGGACAAGAGCCGATGAAAACGGATATTTGCGAATTGATAGTTAAAACAAAACAACAATAAAAAGACAATTCTATGGAAGATTTAAATAACGTACCAAGCACGGGGACTTTCGGTAACTCGATAAACCAAGTCAACCAAAATTTCGGTTTGGTTAAAGGTGCAATAGAAAACGTAGAGGGAAGAACGATTCGTTCAAAAGGATTGTTCCCTACACAAGCATCACTAACCGCCGCATATCCGTCGCCAAAAGTAGGTGACTATGCTTATGTTGGTAGTTCTTTACCTGCAACAGTTTACGACTGCTTAGTCGAAGGAACTTGGCATAATACTGGTCAAACAGGTGGTAGCGAAACCATTGATTTGAGCGCGTATTCTACAACGGCGCAAATGAACACCGCTATTGATAACGGCTTGCAAGGGCAAGTCGGATATTCCGAATGTAACACGGAAGGTTCTACGCAAAGAAAAGATGTAGTTGTTAATGGCTTTAAGTTACTTGCAAGCGGTGGAGCATTACACATAAAGATGACAGAAGCGAATACCCACGCAAACGCAACGATGAACATTAGCCCAACATCTACTATAGTTGCCGCAAACACAAAACCATTGTTCTACAACGGAGCACAAGCAAGTGCCGAAAACACTTGGGGTGCAAACGAAATCATTTCCGTTTATTATGACGGAATTAATTATCAAGCAACGAACAGTCAGGGCGGTGGGGGAAAGGCAGTGAAGACTAAGTATGACTCACAAGGTGGACTCGGCGCAGATAATGTTCAAGATGCGTTAGATGAAGTTACTTCACTTATTCCAAGAGACGTATCTTGTACATGGGTTCAAGGCGGTATCAATACTGCTGATGGTACGGATAGTGTAACACAGGCAAGAATAAGAAGTGAATATATCGCCGTAAAAGATGGAGATATTATTCATGTAAATCCTAAAACTCATTATGTTGGAATTTATCTTTATAATACAGACAAAACAACTGCTCTTGGTGCTTATGCCGTTACTCTTACAACTGGCGAATATGAATACATCTGTCCGCAAGATGGATTTGTCAGGCTCACTGAATCCAAGGTTACAGATACAAGTGAGAATATAGAAGACTATGAACAAATAGCGGAAATAAATATTGACACTCCTTTAATAGTAACCCAGAAAGACCTTGATGCGGCAATAAACGACTTACTATCTACTGAAGTAGATATTAGTGCATTGTCTATACAAGTTGGTTATCCATCGGCTACTGGAGTGTGGCTTACTGCCACTCTTAACAGCGGTGTATATAGGTATCATAAACTTATAACTCGCACCGCTGAAATGAAGAAGATTAAAGTGGATGCACCACAAGGCCATGCCGCAAGATATTGTTTTATAACGGACTATACAGTACCTGTCCGTAATTCAATTACCACAAGAGAACCGACGACGCCAACCCCTTGTAACTTTTGCGAAGACCCTGCTGTCGTGCATAATGTAGGTGCTGGTTCATCGTCTGGATGGGTTGATATTCCCGACAACTGCGCATATATTGTGTTGGTTGTGCAAAACGGAAGCGCACAGTATGAAGCATCTTCTGTCTATATTTGTAAAGACAACACGAATTATGACACATCAGGAATGCGTGTATTGGACAATAGTGCATTTGTTCAAGGCAATTTTGGTGCTGATGGCAAAACTACAGACTCAAATAATCAAAGATTACGTGCCAATGCTTATTACAAAGTAAATGAAGGCGATAGAATTATTCTTGATTACCAAGAACAAAAATTTCAAGTATGGAAATATGACAACAATAAAGATTATTTAGGTAACACTGGTTGGTACACGGAAAGAATCTTTGAGTGTGAAAATGATGGATATTTAAGATTTACTGCTGCAACGGCCAGAAGTAATAATACTATAACTACATTATATGGTAAGGTATATATACCTACAGAGGAAGGGGAAGAAAGCGAAGATTGGAAAGATGAATACACTGATAAGGTGGCCGATGTCGCACGTCCTCCTCGCGTTAATAGATACCCAAAGAGCAAAATGTTGACTTTGCTACATTTCTCAGACCTTCATATTGACAGGATTGATGAAATGCAGCGTATTATGGATTTCTACAACGCCAATAGTTCAAAGATTGATGACATTCTAAACACGGGCGACTTGCAAGATGCGGACTTTGGTAGCGGAATTGCCAACTTTCTTGCAGTTAATGGGCACGAGAGGGTGTTGAATGTGATTGGCAACCACGATGTGTATAAAAGCGGCATATATAATGGAAGTGGCAACGAAGTAAATGTGTACAACCGATTCATAAAGGATTTCGTTTCTTCTTGGGGTGTAGTACAACCGACCGATGCAGCAACCAACGGATTGAATTACTGGTATAAGGACTATACAGATACTACGAGTTATACTACAAGTTCCACACGCCCTGCTGTGCCAAGGAGCATAAGACTTATAGCACTCGATTGTATGTATTGGACTACAGCACAAAACACATGGCTACAAGATGTTCTTTCCAGCACGCCAAACACAATGTCTGTGATTGTCGCTTGTCATTACAAGCCATCATACACACGCATTGAATGTAATATGGACGACGGTATGCAGGAAAGCATAGACTACGGAATTGACCCGAATGCAGACCCTGGGTATGTTAATGCCGCTGCCGTGACAAGTGTAAAGAACTTTATTGATGGTGGTGGTAAGTTCATCTGTTGGCTATGCGGACACGACCATAAGGACTTTATGGGATTAGCGACTGCCGATAATCGTCAATTAGTTATTGGTGTAAGCCTTGCCCAATGTGGTACGAGAACACATTATAGCGTAATGGATAGAATTGAAGGTACTAAGAGCCAAGACTTGTTTAACATTATAGGCTTTGATACATACAACAAGCACATCCGCATATTGAGGATTGGTGCTGACATGGACATATTCATGCGCAGCAAGAAGACTCTGTGTATCAACTACGAGACACATCAGATTATTGGTCAATCGTAAATTGTCTCATAAAACAGGGATTCCCTGTTTTATGAGACAATACTATTCAATCATTAAAACTGGTCGGACCAAACTTCTAACACATGGTGTCATTCCATCCCATTCAATTTCATCGCCCCATATATAAATATAAAGGGCATCAGGATCTGGAGGATACAAACAGAGTTGACACTCATAGCCAAATTTGTTGGTTATGTTACCAGCAACATATTCGCCGATATGCCAGTCTTCAGGCTCAAAATATCTGGGACAAGGTAATATTATAGAATTATTATTTGGACCTATGACGGTATAATAAAAAGAGTCATGGTTATATTCAAACTTACAATACTTAAGAAGTTCTTTCAATTGGTCACACGAAGGCATACACCAAGGTTTTCCGATATTTGCAGTGGCAATATCATACTCAGTAAAAATAATATTGGACGGAGGACCGTATTCAAAGGGATAATCAAAATGAGCTTCATCATCTTGGTCATCAAAATCTCCTCTGTAAATTGGATCGGCATAAGCAAAATACAATCCACCATCAGTCGGACTTGATGAACCCACATTCATGCTTGCCCACTTCGTTCCCGAAGGCAGACCAAGGTCTACTGCCTCTGGTGTCGGGTATTCAACACCATCAATAAAATAGGTTTCTTTTGAAATTGGCGTTTTTTCGAGAAACTCAACAGTCATAACGCTGTCCATACCAAACGAAACCGTTTTTCCATTCTGGAACGTTATTCTCATTTTATGTGTTGCCTGCGCATTAACAGCCAGAGCGCAGAAAGACAAGGCAAGGAAAGACAAAAATTTTTTCATTTCTTGATGACTTTATATGTTGAACGATTTGATTTAATGATATAGACGCCCTGAGGCAATCCTTCCAAGGAAAAAGAGCTGCCTTTGAAACGCTTCAGAAGTGTTCCCTGAAGATCGAAGACGCTAACTTCGTCTGCGATATCGCTTTTCACGGAAAGCACCTTCGAAGTCTCAGCGTCTTCAAAGGTGAAGCGCACCACATTGGATACAGGATATTCTACCGATGCAGCTGCGGACGAAATGGTAAGAATATTGTCTACATGAGAAACAACCGGCTTCTCTGCAAAGGTGAACGACACCTTGCCGCCATCGGTCAGCCATACGTTCAGCGTGTTCTGCGCGAACACTGGCAGACCGCCCATCAGGAGCAGTATAACAAAAAAGTGTTTCATTGTTGTGTGAAATATAACTGCGGCAAAAGTAGAAAAATTAAACGAAAAACGCAAGTGTTAAACCGATTTTTTGTATTTTTGCGCTGTGAAATATAACTATTGTGTCTGAGCGGTGCGTGAGCATGGCAAGGAAATGAAAAAGCCGAAGCAAATGCTCCGGCTTTTATTTTAGATGAAGTTTACTTCTGCCAAGTCTTTCGCGAAACTGTGGATGGACTCCTGCATCTTTTCCTTTGTCTTAGCGGAAGGTATGCGGCGGCCAGTCACATAGTGACTCAGCTGCCCCTGGTTGATACCGGTGATACGTGAGAGGCCTGCCAGAGAGAATGCTTTCGAATAATAGGAAAGAAACGATGCCATGTCGTATTCGTACTCAAATTCCACTTCTACAAATTCCTTTCCTTCTTCTGCATAGTAGTTCTTCATGTCCTCATAGCCGTTCTTGAAGCACTGGATGGCTTCCTCGGCCGTTTTTCCTGTTCCCGTGACGAGATAATCCAAGTCGTCGGCATCCATATAGACGCTATAGTTACCGTCGCCAGCTCGTTCGATGATTGCTTTTACTTTTCTCATAGTTCCTTTTGATGTTCTAACGAAAATACAATTACGATTAAACTGTTATGTTATGTTTTTTTTGAAGGCGGCGGGCTATTTAATTCCCGCTGCCTTTAAGATTGATTTTAGAGTTCCTTTTGCCACCTCTTCACTTCCGTGATTGCTCATCTGGAATAGTTTGCCTGTTTTGGGGCTGCACCAGAGCGGGTGACCTGCTTGTTGCCTTCCTGTATCGTAGCAACCTGCCTTTCTTACGATCCTTTCTAATTCATGATACTTCATATTATTTGTTTAACGAATTTGTTTCTTAACACGATGCAAAGATACGAAAATTAATATCAACCGCCAAACAATTCAACCGAAAAGATATTAATATTAATATCATTTAACAAGGCTGTATGATTTCAATATCCATTTTTCGGCAAAGGTAGCGTATTTTTATTATGGATGAAACATCGGTACATTTGCAATAAATAAACGCGCAAAAATGGAAAGCGATATCTTAACACTCATCGTCACGGCCATCACATCAGGTTCACTGAGCTGGCTCGTGACTATCAAGTTTACACGCAAGCAGGCCGAGGCAGATGCCATGAAAAGCGTGCAGGACGTCTATCAGGAGCTGATAGAGGATCTGCGCGCATCGAACAATTCCCTGAAAGAAAAAATAGCTGAGATGGAAGAGTCGATAAAGTCCCTGCAGAGCGACGTGCAGCGCAACAATAAGCGTCTGATAGAAATTCAGCCTTGGCTTTGCTTCCTTGGCGGATGCAGTCGCCGTCTTCTCAGTCCAAACGAAAAAACCAATGATCATGCGTAACATAAAGTACATCTTCGTTCATTGTACGGGTGGCAACCAACGGCAAACCGTTAACGGCCTGCTTCACTTCTTCCGCGTAGAGAAAGGGTGGCGTGCTCCCGGATATCATTATGTCGTATCAGCCGACGGCACTATAACCCAGTTGCTCGACGAGAGCCGGGTGAGCAACGGCGTGAAAGGCTACAATCAAGTGAGCATCAATGTGGCCTGGTTCGGCGGCCTCTCCGGAGTAGATAACCGAACACCGGCTCAAAAGAAATCTCTCCGGGACCTTCTGAAGAAACTGCATGCCCGCTACCCGAAGGCAAAGATCATGGGACACCGAGATATCTCTCCAGACATAAATCACAACGGCATCGTGGATCCGTGGGAGCGCATCAAGGACTGCCCGTGTTTCGATGCCAAGATAGAATATGCCGATATTTAACCTGAATCCTAAAACTTGAAACCTGAAATCATGTCATGCAAATCATTCTTCTGGACGTTCGCATCATTCCTCATCACTATAGCCGCTTTGAACTGTATTATGGGGTGCAAAAACTCCGAACCTGTTATCGTGCCCGAATACCACAACCGGGATATACACGTGGTGGATACCTTGCACCAGGTGGACACCATAACAGAGCAGAGTTCAACCATTATCCGCGAAGTGGACTCAGCCACCATGGCACAGTTCGGCGTGCAGCTTAGAGGCATGCAGCGTGCCTGGCTTATCGACCGCTCGACGATGCAGCGCGAGATCAGCAAACTCCGACAGTCTCACGGGGACACCGTCCATATCCATGACAGTGTCCCGCGTCCTTATCCGGTCTTTAAAACCGAGTATAAGGAAAAACCTCTGAAATGGTGGCAGCAGGGCCTTATCTACGTGGGTGGGGCCTCGCTGCTCGTTCTGACAATAGTAGTCTATATTAAAATCAAGAAATAATGCCAGGACAGACAATCCGTCAGACCGTACTGGAGTACAAGAAAGCGAAGGGCATGGGTAAGTATGATGCCCTCACGCCTGAGGAACTGGACCGCTTTGAGCGAGGGTGGGCCGACATGATGGTGAAGATATGGCAGGAGAAAATCACCCGTCTGGGTATAATCCGCACGGGAGCACTCTACCGTTCGCTCAACTACAACATTGTTGGACAGAACGGGCGCAACAGGCAAATAGCTCACCGCTTCCTGCTCTACGGACTCTACGTGGAGAACGGAACCGGCCGGGGCTATAAGCGCGGTAATGGTGGCAACCTCTATTTCCTGGACAGGGACTACCGACGTGCCCACCATCTGGGCGAACCGCGTAAGAAGCGCGTATGGTTTGCCCGGCGCTACTATGCCAGCATCCAGAAACTGTATGACATCGAAGCCCGTGCCTACAGCCTTCAGTATGTCAACAAAGTGCGTGAAGGCCTTACTCAGCAGATGATGAATATTCAGGGCAGCGGTTTCCGTATTGCGAGGACCAATAGCCCGCTTTGACCGGTGGCCATGGAGCGACTTCAGGACCGCAGAATTTGTCCAGCAGTCTATTATTTATTATTATTTTAATAATCTTTTCCATACTTTAATTGCTTATTTCGTAAAATAGTTCTATCTTTGCAACGAAGAAAAAGAGTAAAGACGTGAAATATATTGATGTTTCCGACTGGGGGGACAGCATTGGACAGGGTACGACGGGTACACGAGAAAAAGAAATTCTTGTTAACCCTCAGACGAACAAGGACTGTTTCTTAAAATACTCAATGAGTAAACCTGGAAGAGACTATGCAACGGAGTACTGGTCGGAAATTATAGCTTACGAGATAGGAAAATTCTTTGGATTCAACGTCCTGGAATATGACCTAGCTGAAAAAGATGGAAGATTTGGATGTATTTCTGAAAACATGGTTGACACGGACCAAGAGCAATTGATTGAGGGCGTCAGTATTTTGAGTGCTTACGATTCGTCATACAACCCCAAAGACAAAAACATGTACGACAGATATACATTCCCTTTTGTGCGCGAAGCTCTGAACAATTATGGGTACGGGAAATTTATATTTGAATTTATCGACATACTAATTTTCGATGCTGTTATAGGGAACAGTGATCGCCACCAAGGTAATTGGGGGTTCATCCATAAAAGAGAATCACCAGAAGCCGAGCAGAGAACCAAACGGCTAAAAAAGATGTTTAAGAGCTTGGGGGGACGGAGTAAGGTGAAGGAAGACAAATCAGGAGACAAGATGGCTCCTATATATGACAGCGGATGCTGTTTGGGACGAGAGTTCTCCGAGGAACAAGTGTCGGTCAGGTTGAAAGATAGTGCGAGTTTTGATAGTTTTATCAGAAAAGGTATTGCGGAGCTCAGAAGGGCTGATAAACCCGAAAAGAAAATTCCTCATACAGAACTGCTTTCCTACATAATGTCGCTTGATCAATCTTATAGAGTACATATAACAAACAGAATTAAAGGTATTGAAGAACGTTATAGTCCTGAGCAGATAGAATCGATAGTTTTAAATATTGATAAAGGACTTTCCAAGAAGACACTGAAGCAATGTGGATTATCTGAAACAAGAAAACACTTTATTTGCAAGGTTATTGAAACACGATTGGACAAACTTAAAGAGTTAATCTGAAATGTATCCGAAGATTAAACAAATAGTTGTGACATGGCGTAAAGGGAAAAGTTACGATAGAATCCCCATCGCCATCGTTAAGAAAAACGAGAGCGAAGGAACTACATTTCGCTATATTGAGGGCGGGGTAGAAAAGGCAAAACAAGACGGTTTTGTCTGTTTCCCCGATTTTCTTGATGTTAGCAAGATTTACAACCAGAATGTCCTTCAAGTTCTTTCATATCGTATCAATGATCCGGAAAGACCGGACATAGAAAAATACTATCGTTTTTGGGAAATTCCCGATCAGGCAAAAGGCGATATCTATAGAATATTGGCTTACACTCAGGGACAACTTCCCACAGACAACTTTGAGTTTCTGGCAGAGTATTACAGTGTGACAGGAGTGAGGTTTGTAAGTGAAATAACAGGTTTCTCAGTTAATCAGATTGAGACAGGCTGTATCCACGAAGGAGATATACTCGAATGGAAACTGGAACCAAGAAATGAATTTGACAAGAATGCTGTCGCGTTGTATTGCGGCATGCAAATGGTGGGGCATGTAAAAAGGTTTCACAACAGTGTGTTCCATCTAAAGAATTCTAGACTTTTGAAAGTGAAAGTAAAGAAAGTGGAACAAAATGGACATGTAAGCAAGGCTTATATCCTTATCTATTCAGAATAATTTTTTGGAAATTATTGTCTTAAGAAATAATTAGGGATTCCCCTCTCAAATAATCGGGTTTTTCCTTGCAAATATCAGATAAAATACCTATATTTGCAACAGAAGAAAAGAAATTTGTTATGACGTGGTTCTTTATCATACTTGGCTTGATGATCCTTGGCTGCATGGTGATGGCGGTCAAAGACGAAAAGAAGTATGGTTATAGTAAGCGTCGTATACGGAAGAAAAAGAAAGGATATTCTTATGAAGAATACAGAAAAATAGTCATGTCTTAACGATTGTATTTTTAGAGTACTGTAATATAGGCTATCTTTGAATCAAAATTCAAAGATAGTTTTTTATGGCAAGCAGAACTGATGTTTATACAACCAAAGTGTTCCTTAATGCGGAAGAGGCGAAAAAGGAGTTGGACAGTCTGAACAAACGGCTGAAGCAACTGAACAAAGAACGGGACGAAGCTGCATCTCAGGGCAACCTGAAACGTGTGAATGAGGTAAACAAACAAATCAAGGAGGTGACTAAAAGTCTTGACTCCACCCGGACAACAGCTGCAAAGGTTAGCAACGTACTTGACAATCTCTCTGGTGCAAGTATCAAGCAGATTCAACAGACAATCAAGGCCATTAACAAAGAAATGTCTAGCGGCAATATCCAGCGCGGATCCGAAGAATGGAAATCTTTTGAGGAACAGCTGCAACGTTGTAACAAGGAATTAAAGGAGATTCGTTCAGGTTTCACGGAAATAGGTGGGGGTTCTCGTTTAAAATCAATATTTGACAGCACCCTTGGGAATTTCTTTGGTTATTTGCTTCACGATGCGAAAGACCTTGCCATGGAATTCATTGGCAGCGTCAAGGATATGGTGAATGAAGGCATCGAATTGGCTAAGACAGCGGAAGGCATTGAGGCCGCGTTCGACCGTATCAATAAACCGGGATTGCTCGACGAATTGCGCAAGGCTACCCATGGCACAGTTGATGACCTGGAGCTGATGAAACAGGCTGTGAAGTTCAAGGATTTCAATTTGCCCGTAGACCAGTTAGGTAAATATTTGGCCTATGCCCAGCAGAAAGCTAAGGACACAGGCGAGAGCATCGACTTCCTGGTGAACTCTATCGTTACCGGTCTTGGCCGTCAGAGCCCACAAATTCTTGATAACCTCGGACTGTCGGCTAAGGAAATCAGCGAGGAAGCCAAGAAGAGCGGTGACTTCTTCGGAGCCGTGGCCACCATTATCGACAAGCAGATGGCTGCTGCTGGCGAACACATGGAAACGTCGATGGATAGAGCAGCACAGGCAGCCACAAGGTTGAAGAACACACAGTTGGAGGTTGGTAAAGCCCTTCTACCTTTAAAGGAAAATGCAGACGCCGTCTTTACAGAGATGAAGATAGGAGCACTTCAGGCAGTAAAGTGGTTGTACGAAAATCGTCAGGCTATTCTTGAGGTGGCCACGTCAGTAGCGGCCCTCACGATGGCCTACAAGTCTCTGTATATCTGGCAAAAAACTGTTGCAGCCTATCACGCAACCATGACTGCGCTTCAGAATGGTTTGGCAGCCTCTACGGGATTACTGCGTAGCGCTGTTCTTGCCCTGAAAATAGCATACGCCAATACTACGACGACCACTATAGCCTTCAGGCGTGCCATCGTGGCAGCGCGGGCTGCTGCCGTCGTCAATCCATGGGTTGCTCTGGTTACAGTTCTAACGGGTGTAGGTGTAGCTGTCTATGCAGCCGTTAAGGCATGGGACGCCCACAAGAAAGCGATTATAGAGAATACGGTGGCTTTCAAGACAGCTAAAGCCGTGAAGGAGGATTTTGCAAATATACAGAAGCAATCCACTTCGGCTACCATGCAGGAGAAGACAAGAATCAGCGAACTGACCAGGATTATCCGCGACAACTCAAAGACTGTGGACGAAAGACGTAACGCCATTGCAGCCCTACAGAAAATCGTTCCCGGTTATCATGCTACATTAACTTCTGAAGGCGTGTTGCATGAGCAGAATGCTACGGCCATTGAGAAACATATCAACAAATTGAACGACCTTGCCATGGCTCAAGCGCTCTATGACAAGATGCAGAAGATTCAGGGCGATAAATTTGATGCCTGGCAGAAACTGCAACGGAAGAAAAACAACGTTAGGGCCGTAAATGCTGAGATTGCCCGCAGGCCTGACATATATAATGCTACTGAGGAAGTTTACTATGAAAACAATGGTGAGCGTGTCCTTTCAAGTCGTTATAAGAAAGAAGGCCGGCAGAAACGTATCGAACTCGCAACCCAACAGAAGGCGGAGGAAAATGCCCAAAAGGAATACGACATACAGGTAGGGCGTGAAAAGGAAATCAATAGGTATTTGAGCCAGCATAAAAATGTAGGTGCGGCCTATACCAACATCCTAACAGGTGGTTCACCGACTCCGACCGTCACGCCAACCGTCACTCCCACCAACACCCCCAAAGGAGGAGGTGGAGGCTCATCTTCCGGAAACACAGGTGAAGATACCAGGTATGAAAAGGAAATCAAATTGCTTGAAGCAGCCCACAAACGCCGCAATACACTGCTGAAGGAACAATTCGCTTATCAGACCATCACCGAAAAGGAATATCAGGAGCAGATGCTGGCCAGCGATATGGCTTACTATAAGGACAAGATAGACCTGCAGAAACAATACGGCCAAGACACAACTGACGCACAGAACTCAATGCTCGACCTGATTATCAGTGAGGCAAACCGCCGATACCGCAAAGAGGAGGCAGCGCAAAAAGAGCATGAGGCAAAACAAAAAGAAGCGGAAAAGAAGGCCGAAGATGAGCGTAAGAAATTCTTCGACCAGATGCGCAGCGGCTATGAAAAGGGGCTTAAGCTGGCCAACAACCCCAATGATCAGCTGCAAATTCTTCAGGCTATGCTCGACCAGGGACTGCTCTCCTACGAGGAGTATCAGCAGCGCAAAACCGAAGTGGAGCAGGATGCTGAAAGCCGCCGGCAAGAAATCCGGGAGATGTTTATGCAGCAGGCCGGTCAACTGATGGGCGACCTGTCCTCACTCTATTCAGCCATGCAACAGCAGGAAATCAATGCCGTGGAGCAGAAGTATGCCAAGCAAATTGAGGCAGCACGGAAGGCTGGGCGCGACACCTCTAAGATAGAGAAAAAGCAGCAGGCTGAGATTAATGCCATCAAGAAGAAATATGCCGAGAAGGAATTCCGGATGAAGGTCTTTCAGATTATTGCCGATACCGCTGTGGGTATCGCACGCCTCTGGGCAGATCCAGGCTATCCGTTGGCCATCCCGCTTACAGCACTTGTTGCTGCCAGTGGCGTCATGCAGTTAGCTACGGCCAAAAAGGCTCAGGAACAGGCAGCCAGTGAAGGTTATTACACTGGTTCCTACACCAAACGCTCGAGCAACAACCACGAGGTGGCCGGTGTGGTTCATGCCAACGAATGGGTGGCAGACCATAACGTGACGCGGTCCGCGGCAGCACGTCCCTTCCTTGATTTCTTCGACCAAGCGAAGCGAAACAACCGCATAGGTGGACTGACGCCTGAAGACGTGGCCGCTCAGGTGGTAGGTGGAGGCGGGCAGACAGTCGTAAGCGCACCGACCATCAATGTGACAACCGACAACTCTGAGTTGCGTGAAAGCATAGACAGACTGAATGATCGCCTGGATGAAGGCATCGAGGCTTTTTCGATCATAGACGGCGAGCAGGGTACATACAGGAAAATGAAACAATATGAACGCTTAATCGGCAAAAAGTCATGATAAGAATCATTGTAGATAATAAAGAGGTATATACCGACAGCCAGCAGCTAAAGATTACGAGGGAGAATCCGTTTATCAAAACGGGAACAGACTTTACGTTGGACGTAAGTTTTCCACTCTCCATCCCGGAGAACCTGAGGGTATTCGGCCCTGTCAACCGACTTGATGTCTCAAAGAAAAGCCGCACTTTCAAAGATTGTTTTATTTATGTGGACAACCGCCTGCTGTTGAAAGGTAACGCCCACGTGACGTCCTATTCCGAGACAGTAGTAAAACTTCAGTTCGTAGCTGGCAACTATGGCGTGAAATATTCAGAGTATTACGACACCAAATACATTGACGAGATATACTATCCGGATGTGGCTGAAATCTATCGCGACATGCGGTGCGACTGGTGGAAATTTGACGGAGCGGACCCTGCCGTGACGGCTCGCGTTGCTGCAGACATGGAAAGTCAGGGCTTTGTCGGGGAATCCGGCAAATATTGTTTCTGTACGCTCTTCGACGAGTCAGAGGGCAACTCCGTGAACGTGATATTCGGAAGCAGAATTACAGATGTGACGCACGAGATGAGAATAGATCGTCCTGCTGTTCAGCCTAACCTGCTTTACATCTTCCAGAAGGTTGTGAAAGAAATGGGGTACACTGCCGACATTTCCGCCATCAATCACGAGCCATGGAACAAAATCTACATTGCCAGCGCCTTACGCACTACAAAGATCAGGATGGCGTTGCCCCACTGGAAGATTTCCACGTTTCTCGACGAGTTCCGCAAGTTCTTCAATGTTTCCCTGATATTCGATGAAAACAATAAGACGGTGACAGTGGTTGCGGCCACCACTGTTTCACAGAATGACACCGTCACCTATGAGTCACTTGATGAGTTCACAAGTGAGTACGACGAGGACGGTATGGAATACTACGCATCTTCGAATTTAAGATTCAACCTGCGCGACAGTTCTGAGCGCTACGGCGTTGAGGATATCCCCGACGAGGTGTTCGAAGTCTATGATGTACAGGAAGTGGACAATGTGGCCGTGGTAACAGAAGGCCTGTCGAGCGGCAGCATAAGAAGGTCAACTGCAGAGAAGACCATCTACCATTGTTTCCGGGGGTACTTCTACGTTCATTACGTCGGCGAAGATGAAGATATTCCTCAAGCGGAGCAAAGTGTTTCCCCAGAAGGCAACTACGTGTATAGATGGGCAGGCTGCTTTACAAGGCTGGAACGAGTCGATAATGTCGACGACACTGTAGAGCTGAACATTGTGCCGGCCCCCACAAGGTACGGGTTCTGGTTCGATGAAAACATTGTTAACGGCTTCCCTGTGCTCATGCCATCGACGGACAATATGGAACCCGGACTCGCCGAATACTCCCCCATACAAGATGTGCTTGAAAGTGGGAGTTTCGAAAAGCCAGACAGAGCCGAAAGCGAACGGATGGAGGTATTCTTCGTATGTGGACGATATTACAGGATAGATACACGCCTGTATGATGATGCAAGTAATATTGTCGCCTGTGTTCCTAGATGCCTAACAGATTATATGCTCTATCCACAAGGTGACCTTTGGTCTTTCTCCCTGAATAATGTAGGTGATGATATTGCTTATCTTGGGAAACTGCACCAGAACGACTATAAAATCAACGGGAACTTCGCCCACCACATCAAATTTCTTTGTGACGGTTTGCCGGATCCGACAAAAATATACAACTTCAATGGTAAAAGGTATCTGGCATCGAAGATTGAGGTGGAGGTTGTAAAAGGTGAGATAGAGAGAATTAAGAGCGGAGAGTTCTTCGAGATAGGGTAGGGTGTCGCCCATCAGCGGCACTGTACTGCTTTCTCGCGCGCGTACATTTATAATATTATAGTTCCCCTTCGAAGTGTTTGGTACCTTCATTAAGTACCTTATCTCTGCCCTGCAGATATTTATTCGTAGTGCTCACGTCCCGATGGCGTGCCTGGTCTCGTGCAGCCTGTGCTCCTTCAGCCTTTACGAGGTCACGCAGTCCCGAGTCTTTCAGTGAATAGAACTGATAGCTTCTCGGGAATCCTAAGCGCTCCCTCAGCCGGAACCACTCGTTCCGGAACATGGCCGCATAACCCTGCTGTTCTCCCGGCATAAAACCAGGACCGAAGATGAAACAGCCGCCGTGGTGACTGAAAGTTTCTAGTTCAATCATCAGCCTCAGGATTTTGTCGTTCAGGATGACCGGCTCGCCCCTCCTGTTTTTCGAGTGCGCACCATACACATAGATGGTTTGTGACTTCACGTCGATGTCCCTTATACGGAGATGTACCAGTTCGGAAGGACGTATAGCGGTATAGTACATGAAATAAACCGCCAGCAAATAATGCTTGTTTGTCCGCTCCAGATGCGCCTTCAGAAGATGAAGGTCGGTGGGTGAGAGGGGCTGTCTGAATTTCTCATCCTCTCTCAGCATGGGGATGTTCGCTATTGGGTTGGAAGCCATATACTGGTGCTGTACGAGCCAAGTGCAGAGAGTTGAAAGCCAAGTGCGGTGATTATTCCTGGTTCTCGCCGTGTCGTCGCGGTCCAGCAGAACGTAGTCCAGGAAGTCCACGAAGAATGTGATGTTCAACTGATAGCAGTACATGATGTCGATGCGGTTTGTCTCCATGTAGTACATGAGAATACGCAGCCTCGAAGAGTAGTCGAGCCACGTCTTGTGTTTCAACGATCCTTTCCTTTCCATCTGATTGATGTATTTCCCGTATCGGTCGAAGGCTTCGCTGATGGTGACGTGTCCGCGGATATTATCATTCTCCATCCATGGGTTCCAGCCTTGAGCCAGACGGTTGTAGATATTGGCAATTATCTGGGCTGCAGCGAAATCACGTTCACGTCCGGCTTTAAACCTGGTGAGCATGTATTTCTTCCGCTTCCGTCGGCCGGTAGCAGGGTCATAAGCAGAAAAAGAAATGTAAGGCTCCTTCCCGTTATGGAAGGTGGGTGGCGTAAACAACAACATATTGTTTACCGCGCGAGATCTTGTGGACTTATATGCCATTATTTTTTTATTGCTGCCACTTTCGTCAACAGCAATTGTTAATAATGTGTCCGAATACTGTCCGGGCGTTTCCCTTTCAGACAACGAAACCCCGCCTTTACAGACGGGGTTATCGGTGTTTTGGTTGCGGAGGCAGGACTCGAACATGCGACCTCCAGGTTATGAGCCTGGCGAGCTACCAACTGCTCCACTCCGCGATATTCAATACTG
>JAEEGF010993031.1_pt1 | contig 29923 bp, 28 predicted proteins | sample 9134171 | NCBI WGS metagenome assembly JAEEGF01 (sample SAMN16246542, study PRJNA631951) | gut metagenome | biome: gut microbiome; feature: rumen; material: AP-attached | host: Bos | place: Iran: Karaj | collected 2018-10 | reverse complement strand
GTCTGTCCGGATCACTCGAGTATAGAGTGCATGTTCAGGACATCGGTTGGATGGATTGGGTAGAAGCTGGTGAAGCTTGCGGTACGGAAGGTATGTCCAAGCGTATCGAAGCTATAGAGATCAGATTTACCGGTGAGCTAGCAGAGTATTACTCAGTAGAGTATTGCGTACATATCCAGGACTACGGCGATATGCAGGGCTGGGTAAAGGACGGAGCCCTTGCAGGTACAACAGGCGAGTCCAAGAGGATCGAGGAACTCAAGATAAGAATCGTACCTGTTAACTCAGGCTCATCAATGTCAGTAAAGTACAGAGTACATGTGCAGGATTACGGCTGGGAAGGAGCTTATGCTTCCAATGGACAGATGTCAGGAACCAGCGGTGAATCTAAGAGACTTGAAGGAATAGAGATCTTCCTTGACGGCAACCAGTATTCCGGTGGAGTCAAATTCAAGACACACGTACAGGATTACGGCTGGCAGGGCTGGAGCTATGACGGAGAGATGAGCGGTACACAGGGCCAGTCTAAGAGACTTGAAGGAATCTGCATCGAGCTCTACGGTGAGATAGCAGACTACTACGATATCTACTACAGAGTTCATGCACAGGATATCGGCTGGATGGCTTGGGCAAAGAACGGCGAGTGCGCAGGCACTGCAGGCAGATCTGCAAGACTCGAAGGAATCCAGATCGTGCTCGTTCCCAAGGGAGATCCCGCTCCGGGAGCGACATACGAAGGCATCACAGCCGTAACGGATAAAGCTTTTATAGAAGGATTCTGATAATCAGTATAAAAAAGCAAAGTGAAGGCCGGTCCGCAAGGGCCGGTTCTTCTTTGTAAAGTGGTGGGAAGTAATGGATTCATCAATATTCATCAAAATGAATAAACTCCCGAAATCAATTCGGGAGCAATCTCTGATATCCTCAAAAAACTGTGGAATCCAAAAAATGCATTTGTCGTACGATTTTTTGAACAAAACCCTGGAACCCTTGAATTTATTGACTCTCAGGAATCCGAAAATCTCGAGGCTCAATTCCACCTCTTCCCACCATACTTTTTGGATAACTGAATCAGCAGTATAATAATCAAAATGGGGAGGTTAGGATATGAAGTGGTTCAGAGAACTGAGGAAGGGACAAAAGGTTTTGTTTCTCACAAATGTGGTCCTGATAATAGGACTGATTGTCTTGGGATTATTCGGAATCGGAGACGTAAGGTTTTTTGCCCTTGGTATTGTTATCGGGTTTATAAATCTCTTTAGTATTGCTTTTGCAAAACGCGGTTTTCAATTCGGAATCATGCTTAACACTGAGAACGCTGGGGATGATGTGCAGCCTTCAGAGATAAAATACACGGACTGGTATCTGAACTGGGGATTCTACACGTTGGTAGTTATCGGTACAGTTGTCTGCGGATTGTTATTTTGATAAGAGACTAGACTCTTATCGGTTTATTTAATACATATACACGAGGTGACCGATGTTCTGTTCAAATTGCGGTGCACAAGTAAATGATCAAAAGAGATTCTGCAGTAATTGCGGAGCACCTGTGAGCAACCTTCCAATACTCAACCAGAAACTCCGTTGGCTCCTCCGGCAGCTCCCTCTGAACCTCTGAGACAGGAACCGGTCAAGAAGGACAAATACAGCCGAATCGGACGGAAAAGGGTTATTGTATCCGGCATTATGGGAATTCTCTTCGGTTGTTTTGGAGTACACAACTTCATCATGGAGCAACCGGTGCGAGGTATACTCCATAACCTTTTGTTTTTCTTGCCAATATTATCTGTTTTGTTGCTGTTTGTTGATATTCTCAGCAGCGGTTTCATAAACAATCTCGGCATTAACTATGTGCCGACCGACGAGACTGTATGGATGCTTCCAATGACTATTTCCTGGCTCTGGGGCTTGATAGAAGGTATCATCTTACTTGCCACCAGTTCCAAATACCATTACGGAAAAAAGTAAAAGAGCCCGGATCGCTCCGGGCTCTTTGGCAGTAATTGTTCCTAAGTCTCAGCCTTCTATGGCTATCGTGTTATTTGCAGGCGGCAGAGCCTGTAATTCCTTCTTCGGTATGCAGAGTTTCAGGACACCGTCTTCGAATTTGGCTTTGACGTCTTCGGTCTTTACCTGATCACCTACATAGAAGCTTCGCTGCATTGAACCTGCGTAACGCTCCTGGCGGATGATCCTGCCCTTACGGTCTTTCTTCTCAGTATCCTGATCCTTGCTTGCGCTGATCGTCAGATAACCGTCATCAAGCTTGACATTGATCTGATCTTTCTTAAACCCCGGGAGATCCATATCCATCTCATAATCAGTCTCTGTCTCGTGAACGTCGGTCTTCATGAGGCTCTGCGAATGCTTGCCGTAAAGCTGCTTATCGATATTTGCAAGCTCACGTGCAGGGTAACCCCAGAACTCATCGAACAAGTCTTCTCCAAATAAACCGGACATCAACATAATAATCATCTCCTTTGATCGTTGTTATCCGAGCAAGAAGCGGAGGTCTGATCGTTTGATCTTCGTTCCTTTGTTCTGGCTTCATTATAGTCCTTCTGTTAGCACTCTCAAGTGTAGAGTGCTAATCAAATTTGACTATCTTTGACTTTCGTTTTTGTGCAGTTTTTGTTGCGGCACCTTCAGACACCGGGACTATAATATTGGGGGGTGCATTTCTTATCATACGCACGCATCTTATGCGGAGGTCTGCCACGGCACATTATGCTTTTCACAGGAATAACACGAACGTTCTCCACTAAGAACGAACAGCAATATGAGACCATCGGCGCATTCTGGGCAGAGATCGAAAGCAAGTACGACTGCTCAAGACTGCGCGGACTGGGTTACAACTGGACTGCAGATACGATCGAATATGTGATAGGTCTTACGGACGGCATCATAGAAGGGGCAGACTGCACGGTAATCCTTCCGGATGACGGCTGGACCGAAGTCAGAGGAAAGACTGCGGATCTCGGAAGCATTTATGACGATGTCTACAAGGACGGTGCGCTCTCGTACGAGATCGAGACTTTCGCGGCCGACGGTAGTTGCAGGATACTCTACACGAGAAACCCGGCAGGCTATAAGAAGATATGCAAGGCTTCAGAAGGCGACCTCGATGAGATACTGAGACTGCAGTATCTGGCATATCAGAGTGAGGCGGCGCTGTTCGGCACGGACGATATACCTCCGCTGAAGCAGACGATAGAAGAGGTTACGGATGAATACCTTAGCGGCACCATTCTCAAGATGGTAACGGAAGACGGCCGCATCATCGGTTCTGTTCGGGCACATGCACAGAGCGGTACTGCTTATATCGGCAAGCTCATGGTCCATCCGGATCACAGAGGCTGCGGTCTGGGAAGCGCTCTGCTGTCTGAGATCGAACGGTATTACAGCGGGTTAAGATACGAATTGTTTACGAGCACCAGGAGTAAGGACAATATAAGACTGTATCAGAAGGCCGGCTATGAGATATTCGACCAACGTTCAGTTGATGATGAACTGGTGTTTGTATACCTTGAGAAAGATGAAGGAAAATAATATGGAGATCAAAGATAACAGGATAGATGCAGGCAAGGCTTTTGACTGGGGTAAGACATCTGAATATTACGCCAGATACAGGGATATATATCCTGACGAATTCTATCAGAGAGTGGCAGACAGAGGTCTTTGCGTAAAGGGCCAGAGAGTCCTGGACCTGGGTACGGGTACAGGCGTCCTTCCGCGTAATATGTATAAGTACGGAGCAGACTGGATCGGGACCGATATCTCTCCGGAGCAGATCGGACAGGCACAAAGACTTGCAGATGAGGCCGGAATGAACATCGAATTCAGAGCGGTATCTGCCGAGAAGATCGATTTCCCTTCTGACACTTTCGATGTGATCACGGCCTGCCAGTGCTTCTGGTATTTCGATCATGAGAAGGTGGCTCCGGAATTCCACCGCATACTGAAGAAGGACGGAAGGATCGTGATACTGTATATGGCGTGGCTGCCCTATGAGGATGAGATAGCGGGGAGGAGCGAGGCTCTCGTTCGGAAGTATAATCCTGACTGGACCGGCGGAGGCGAGACCAGACATCCGATACATATCCCTGAGGTCATGTATGAGTATTTCGATCTTGAATACCACGACGAGTACGATCTCAATGTGCCTTTCACCAGGGAATCCTGGCACGGCCGCATGTTCGCCTGCAGGGGCGTAGGCGCATCTCTGTCACCGAAAGCACTCGAGGCCTGGGATGCAGAACACCGCCGCCTCCTCGAGGCAGTACCCGACAGGTTCGATGTGAAGCACTATGCTGCGATCGCCGTGCTCAAACGGAAAAGATAAGCGTAGTTATTAAGGAGGCTTGAAGATGACTTCAGGCCTGATGAACAGGAATGTGAGGAAGGTTGCCGTATTCGCCGCGCTCCTGCTTGTGATGGCATACGGAAGACGATATGGTGAGTGAGTTAGGCCTTATCTGACAGTAAGCGGTAAGCGATGGCCTCGTAGTCTGCGTATCTTTTGGCCTTAAGCAGATTCTTGATATCGCGGGCGCTTCCGTCGAACAGGGGCTGCCAGTAAGTCCAGAGCTCCCTCATCTTGTAAAGGACATTGATGTCGGGTGACATGATCTTCTGATACTCGTGATAGAGAGTATCGTGTAATCTCCTGAGCTTTACGAAGTCAGTCCCGGTCTCCAGGCCCTTAAGCTTTCCCGCCAGAGACGGATCGGCTATAAGACCGCGTCCCGACATTATGGGATCAAGGGCGGTGCCGAACTGCTCCGATAATTCGTTGTAATCAGTGCAGGTAAAGATATTCCCGTTGTAGACAAGAGGACACTTTGAATGCTCCAGAGCATATGCGAAGTACTCCCGGCGGGGTTCACCCTTATAGAAGTCGGATCTTATCCTGGGATGTATTATCAGCTCACTGACAGGGTAGGAATTGAACAGGTCCATCAGAACATAGAACTCATCGGAATCGCTATATCCGAGCCTTGTCTTCAGAGATATCTTCATGTTATCTGATGCGGCGTAGGAGTAGATGTCATCCAGGAAGATTTGCAGTGCTGTTGTGTCCGCGAGAAAGCCCGCGCCTTTGCCTTTCGCGCAGACCGTGCCCGAAGGACAGCCGAGATTAAGGTTGAGTTCCGTGTATCCCATTGCATGCAGCTCTTTTGCCGCTGCGATGAAGTAGTCGGATCTGCATGTGAGGATCTGGGGGACGAGGCAGAGCCCGGCGTTGTTCTCCGGGATGATGTCTTTACGCTCGCGCGGCGTTATCGGACATTTCTCGGCCGGTGAGATAAAAGGCGAGAAGTACTTGTCGATGTTGCCGTAGATGCTGTTGTAAGCATTGCGGAATATGTGATAGGTAATGCCTTCGAGCGGGGCGAAGTATATCTTCATCTGAAGCGGTGTCCCTTCGTGATCTTTGTTCGTCGTAGATATTCTATCGCATATTCTCGGATGGTGTCTGCACGATTATTATTGACATAGTAGTAAAACTATACTATCATTACACCATAAGCGAAATGAGGTCTGAATACATGGTAAATACAAAGACGATCCTGGAGCCGGAAGACTACAAGTCAGTATCCGAGATGCATGTTCTCCTCACCGGACAGTTCATCCCCTCGAACGGTCTTGTGATCACCAAAAATGACGAGAACAGAGCTGTAAAGACACCTTTTACGGTTGACCCCGGATGCCGCCTGGAACTCAGGTGGACCGGTCAGAGATCCGGACGGGTCAGATATCTTACGAGCACTCCCAGGCGCAGATACTTCATGGGCCTCAAGTGGTATACGCTCATCCTGTGGGCGCTCTCCTGGATCTTCACCGTGGTCGAGATCGCCGGATTCGGCAATTACGCCACGGGTGATTCGAGAACAACACTGGCGCTCGCGACCGCATTTACCGCGTGGATGGGCCTTGTCATCGTCGTACAGAGGAACGGACACGGCTTCCTCAAGTGGGCCTCGACGATATTCAGCTACTTCGTGTTGGTCTTCTCCTCGGTCGAATTCATCCTGTATATTGTAAGACTGCTGCAGGAGACTCTGTTATAATCTGTTGTGGTAATACCAATACAGGGGATAGCAGCTATGGTTCATTTTGGTTTCTCTTATGTGGGACTGGCATTCATTGCCATGCTCCTGATACCGAACTTCATCTGGACGAAGAACAAGCCGGCTGATTACGACAGATATGTCAGCAATGAGAACAGGTTCCTGCTGATCCTCGAGCGTATCGGCGAGGCCGGCAACATGGTGCTCGCGCTTGTTTTCGCTGACTTCAACATAAGACCGTTCACGCTGTGGTCGTTGTGGCTCGTTGCAGCCGCACTGCTGATGGTGTTGTATGAACTCTACTGGATAAGGTACTTCAGGAGCGGCAAGACCATGGCCGACATGTATTCCTCTTTCGCGGGATTCCCCGTGGCCGGAGCTTCGCTGCCCTGCATCGCTTTCTTCTGTCTGGGCATCTACGGCAGCAACATCTTCCTGATAGTAAGCACGATCATACTCTCGATCGGACATATCGGTATCCATATAGGGCACCGTAACGAAGTCGTCCCGAAAGCCACTAAGAACATGGCTGCTGCCGTCATCGGGACAATAGTGCTCATCCCGGTCACAGTCATTCTCCTGGTGATCATAATAGCCATCGCTGGCCGCAACATCAACTGGTTCTCACACTACATCGACACCTCAGCAGGAATCAACGAGACATGCTACGTCAACATTGGCGGGCAGGAGCAGTATCTGCTGATACGCGGTAAGGATATAAACAATCCAGTGATCTTATATATCCACGGCGGTCCGGGCGGTCCCGATTCTCCTATCGCAGATGTGTTCACCGAACCCTTTATCGAGGATTACACGGTTGTCTGCTGGGATCAGAGAGGCTGCGGCAGGACATACTTCAGAAACGAGAGCGTCGACCCGATGAATGAGACTGTGGACTTTGAGACGGCCGTCTCCGATACGGATGAGCTGGTCGAGTATCTCCTGGAAAGGTTCGATACGGACAAGGTAATTCTCATGTGCCATTCGTACGGTACCGTAGTCGGCACCGCATACATTCAGGAGCACGGTGATAAAGTCGCCGCATATATCGGGATCGGTCAGTTCATTGACTACAAGGAATCCGAGTATCTGTCCTACGAAGATGCACTTGTCAAGGCTAAGGCGGCGGGCGATGATACCAAGGCGCTCGAGGATGCCTATGATCTGTTCCTGAAAGGTGACAGCTTTACGAATATCATGAAGCTCAGAGGTGCTACATCCCAATACCATGTGGCTAAGTACTCAGCCGATACGATAATGCTCGCGCTGTTCTCTCCGTATACGGGTGTGGATGATATCAGGTGGGTGCTTAAGCAGATGGATATGGATAACTACTATCTGCTTGAGCAGGACCTCATGGATACCCTCTTTGAGATCAAGCTGTATGATAACAACCTCACATACGATGTGCCGATGCTGTTTGTGTCCGGCGACTGTGACTATGTCTGCAATTACACTCTCGCACAGCAGTATTGCGAAGACATCTCGGCTCCGGCAAAAGAGTTTGTATTAATGGAAGGCTGCGGCCACGCGCCTCAATATGCGATGCCCGATGAATTCGGTGAGAACGTAAAGAGTTTCCTGTCCGGCGTATTGGTATCTTCTGAAGGTTAAGCTGCAGCGACTTCCGGAGTCTGTCTGTATATAAGGTATAAAGGACTAGTGACGCCCGGCTGCAGCTTCAATGCTATAATGGTCCATTATGAAGACCATTAACCTCGAAGCCGGAATGCCTGATTCTCAGAGTGCCATGAACACTCTCAATAACCGCATCTACGCAGAGCGTGCCACCGGCGCACGTTGCATCAAGATCATCCACGGGTACGGCTCGACCGGCAAAGGCGGCGCCATCAAGATCGCCTGCCATCGTAAGCTTAACGAGTACTGCAGAAGAGGCATCATCAAGGACTTCTGCCCGGGCGAGGATCTGGGACCGTTCAGTGCACACGGCCGCGACTTCGCCGTCAGCTGCCCCGAAGTCCGCAGGGACATCGACTGGGGCATGGACAATGAGGGCATTACCATAATTCAATTCAAATAACACCGACAAAAACAGACTCAGATAATAGCCGACAACACAATATGTATGTTAGAATGTTAGCGGTAGTTCCCGGCGGATAATAGGAGTTCTTGTATGTCGGTATTGAAGAGCTATTCGTGTTCCAAGTGTGGTGCGGCGCTTGTTTTCGAGGCGTCGCAGGAGATACTTGAGTGCCCGTTCTGCGGCACCGGGTTCGGAAGCGCGGATTTCCATGGTGATGAGCTGCTTGACCAGGCGAAGTCAAGCCTCGAGCAGAAGGCCTACGCGCAGGCCAAAGAGAAGTACAATGCTGTGCTGAAGGTCGATCCGCACTGCTTTGATGCCCTGCTCGGTCTGGTACTGTGTGAGATGGGAGTTCCCTCCGTGGACAGTCTCGAGAATCCCAATAATATCAAGAATGCAAAAAGCTCCGGGATAAAGACAGCGATCGAGCGGGCGAGAGATAATTCCGGCCTTAGGGGAGCGGCGTATATCGATCAGATCGCAGAGCTGGTCCTGAGTGCCGGCAAGATAAAAGAAGCTGAAGCTTCGAATTCCGAAGTCAACGACATGGATGCGAAGAAGGTGCTTAAGAGCGCCTCGGAAGAAAACCGATTTAATAAGGTTCCTATTGTTCTGCATATAGTAATGGCAATACTTTTCCTTGCTTCTTTTGTGCCGATCATCCTTCAGGCATGGGATAAAAGCAAGGAGGCTTTTGGCGCTGTTGTGCAGGGCGTCGGGTTATATGCGGTTCTCGCAGCGGCAGCCATAGTAATCGAGATATTTCTCATACTGAGCGCGGCCAAGCCTAAAAAGCATCTGGCGAATCTGTATGAGAAAGAGCGTTTCGTCATGGAAAGTGAGCTTCAGGATCTGCGTGATGAATACAAGAAGCAGTATTCCAAGCTCCAGTCACTTAAGTTCGGGATCAAGAATGAATTTACGACGGTAGAGGCCGAGGACGAGGCCGAAGATTACAGTTCATACAACGATACCGGTAAGACGATCCAGTGTGCCAAGTGCGGTGCGGCCCTGGCTCTCGACAGGTCAAAAAGGGTGTACCAGTGCAATTCGTGCGGTGTGGCATACGGCGTCTCGCTGTTCTTCGGTCAGCCTCTGGAGCGAGCGCTGGATGCGGTCAACTCCGGGTACTTTGAAGAAGCGGACAGCAGGATGTCGCATGTCCTCATGGAAGATCACTCGAATCCTGATGCGCTTCTCGGCCGGATACTCTGCTGCGGAAGATGGACCAGGATAAGCGATATCGGCAATTCGAACTATATATCTCCGACACGAATCAAGATGCTGCATATACTGGCGAAGGAAGCTGGTGACAGGGCATCTGAGAGTGACAGGGAGTTCTTTGCCACGATGGACGAGCTGGTGGATGCGCTTAACGACGTCATGACTGTCAGGTATAAGTTGGATGCGAACCGGAATGCCATGCATAAGCTGGATATGCGACTGAAGATCTACGGTGATGGCTACGCGCTTGTCTATTCCGATCCGGACTTTGCAAGGAAAGAACTTGAAGAAGAGAAGCGTACTCTTGAGATTGAAGAGCCGCGCGTGCAGCATGCTTTGGCAGAGTTGAAAGATAAGCTTATCGGAATGCGGAGCGGCAGCGTGTTCTGCAAATAGTTAACCCGGGACTCAAATATCCCGGGTCTAACCTTTGGAGGGGTTTTTATGAAGCTTGTTAGTAGCCTTATTATGCCTCAAACCCTTCCCGGAAATTAATGAAAATCAGAGCAAACCTTAGGCAAAACTTAGTGAAGCCTGTCTTAATACTCCTGTCTGATATAATAGCCGTAGGAAGAACGGTATTCTTCCGTACTACTTAAGAACAGAAGGACAAAACTATGGCTATAAAGAACAAGTTGATCAAGATAATTACAGTCTCCGCAGGTGCATGTCTGCTGCTCGGTTCATTAGCGGGATGTAAGCCTGCAGAAGAACCCGAAGCAACAGCAGCTGCAAGCGAAGCGCAGGAAGAATCAGAAGCAGAGACCGAGGCTCCTCAGGCATCCGTCGCGACAAGCGAGTCCGAGACTTCAGAAGCAGCAGAATCCTCTGATGCCTTTGTCATCGAGCCGGAATACATTGAGCTGGACAGCGAAGAACAGAAGTACGCCAATACGTACATCACCAACTTCGTTGAGCAGTATTTCTTCGACTTCGACAGGGACAGCGCTACTGCCGAACAGCTCCTGGACTTTGTTCATATCCACCTGAAGATCAATGCGTACGATCAGATAAGCTATGAGACGAAGGGCGACCTTACTTTCGAGACCTTCACAGTGGAGAAATCCCTCCAGGTCGTCTCCAAATACTTTGCCGTTTACTTCACCGAAGAAGACTGCAAGGCTCTTCCTGCTCCTCCGACAGACTATGGTGACCAGCCTGCAGGCCCTTTCTATGAGGACGGCAAGATCTGGTATGAGGCAGCAGACGGCGAGAGCTACAACCTTATCGGTATCGTGGATTCCGTCCTGAACAACACAGACGGCACACTGACTATTGAATTCACCGTCTATTCTATCGACTATGAGGTCTATAACGAACTTGATGCGGACGGCATCGCTGCATACTATTCCATGACTCCCGAGCAGGCTGCGGCTGACAGCACCCTTACCCAGGTCAAGACCGGTACGGCCGTCATCACGATTGCCCAGTCAGGAGACTATTCACTGATCTCTTACAGCACGACATAACTCTTCGAAGGAGGGCTCTATGCAATACAGAAAAGGCATCTCGATCCTCGGCTACGGCTGCATGAGGTTTACCCAGACAGGCGGCAAGATCGATCTCGAGAAAGCCGAGCAGGAAGTTCTCCGCGCCTTCGAGATGGGCGTGAATTATTACGATACGGCGTATATCTATCCCGGCAGCGAAGAGGCTCTGGGCAAGATCATCGAGAAGCATGGCTTAAGAGACAAGATAACGCTTACGACAAAGCTCCCGCAGTACATGGTCAAGAACCGCGCGGGCCTCGATAAATACCTCGACGAGGAACTGAAGCGCCTCAGGACGGACCACCTTGATTACTACCTGATGCACCACATGACCGACTACGCGCAGTGGGAGCGTCTCGCAGGTCTCGGGATCGTCGAGTGGATGAAGGAGAAAAAGGAAGCCGGGGTGGTAAAGCATTTCGGGTTCTCGTTCCACGGCAACACGGAGATGTTCCTGAAGATCCTGAACGCGTACGACTGGGAGCTTTGCCTGGTACAGTACAACTACATGGATGAGTTCGCACAGGCGGGCAGGGCAGGCGTCGAAGCAGCGGCGGCAAAGGGCATCCCCGTACTGATAATGGAGCCCTTAAGAGGCGGCAAGCTCGTGGACCTTCTTCCCGAGCGTGCGCGCAAAGAGATTGCAGAGGACAGGAACGGCTGGACACCTGCAGAGTGGGCCTTCCGCTGGCTCTGGAACCAGGAGGCGGTCACATGCGTTCTCTCCGGAATGAACTCGATACAGATGATAGAGGAGAACTGCAATACAGCTTCCGTCGCAGAGGCGGGCTCCTTCGGCGAGCACGAGCTCGAGATGATAGACAGGATCAAGGCCATCATCAACGAGAACATGAAAGTCAACTGCACCGGCTGCCGTTACTGCATGCCGTGTCCCAAGGGCATAGATATCCCGGGAATATTCTCCTGCTACAATCACATGGCTTCCGAAGGCAAGAGTTCGGGCAGGAAGGAATACTTCCAGACGATAGCCCTGCGCGCTGACAGTGCGGATGCCTCGCAGTGCATCAAGTGCGGCAAGTGTGAGCAGCACTGCCCGCAGTCCATACCGATAAGAGAGAAGATACAGGAGGCAGACAAGGCGCTGAGGCCTCTGCCTTACAAAGCGGCATATTCCATCGCACGCAAGTACATGATCAAAAAGTAAGAAGGCCCAAGTACCGAAGGAGAAGTAAACATAGGCCAGTATTGCACAATAAATAATAGTGTGTTATAACCAATACTGACAGCACAAAACTGTTACAATTCGGAAACGGGGGATGAACAATGAACAACCAATTCAAGAAAGGCGTTCTCGATTTGTGTGTTCTTGCATTCCTGGATAAGGGAGACAGTTACGGTTATGACCTCGCAGATTCACTGACCAAGAAGGTTCAGGTGGCTGACGGTACCGTATATCCGATCTTAAGGAAACTTGCCCAGGACGGATGTGTCGAGACTTACCTCAAGGAATCGCAGAACGGCCCGCCGCGCAAGTATTATCATCTGACCGATTCAGGCCGTGACAGGCTCAGATCGGATCGCGCGGAGTGGGATGAGTTCGCGAAGGCAGTAGATGATATCTTAAGTAACAAACAGGGGGACACTAAGGATGAATAAAAAGGAATATCTGGATTTGCTCGCCAAAGAGCTTGATTCCATGTCCTATAAGGATGTAAAAGATATCCTTGATGATATGGAAGCTCATTTCGCGGAGGGCGTGGAAGCCGGTAAGACTGAAGAGCAGATCGCTGAAGGTCTTGGTGATCCCGTCAAGCTCGCAGGTGAGTTCAAGGACGGCAACAGCCTTTCTGCTGTCATGAAGAAGAAGGCAGCACCTGCCGATTATGCAAACAAGACGGCTGATCCCGTCGGCGTTCTGCTCGTAGTGCTCCTGGCTATCCTCGTAGCGATACCGGTAGCGATAATGATCGCCTGCATCCTCGTCTGCCTGCTGATAATACTCGTTCTTGCTTTCACGGCAGCGGTATATCTCATCGTGGCAGCGGTACTCGGCACGTTCGGTACGTTCCTGCCTTCGGCTATACTTCTTGCGGTAACACTTCTGTTCGCCTGCATCTTCCTGTTCGCGGTAACTTTCCTCGGCACCAAGTATTTCTGCAAGGGCATCAGCGGTTACATCAAGTGGAACAAGACAATCTGGTATAAAGGAGTGGGGGTGTAAACATGAATAAAGCAAAAGGTGATCTCAAACTTCTCATAACAGGTGTCGTATCACTGATCCTCGCGATAGTCTTCTCGATCATCACGGTCGCAGCGTTCGCACTGCAGCTCGCGCAGAAGGCGGGAGAGACTGACTGGAACGCCATGTGGGCACAGGTACAGACAGGCTATGACAACCTGGTAGACGATATCGAACTGGAATAACTTCTTTGTAGGAGAGGGATAATTTGAGAAGGGAAAGCGCCTTGCACTAGATGTGCAGGGCGTTTTTCTTGGTTGCTTATGTTGTTTGATCAGCCGAGTTCGGGATCCCAGTGCAGTTCTTCCTGCTCGTGCATCCATTTCTCAAGCGCTTCGGTCATCTTGTGAGCGTCGTTGTCATAGTCCTTGCCGTAGAGAGGCTCACCGACATAGATCCTGATCTTCCTGCGCTTCAGGCCGTCTAACGGATGAGGGTGCTTGGAAGTCCTGGGCCAGATCTGGTATGCGCCTGCGATATATACGGGGACCATGGGAACATTGGCCTTGATGGCGAGATATGCCGCACCGTCCTTCATCTCTGCGAGCTTGCCTGTGTGTGATCTTGTGCCTTCAGGGAATACGAAGCAGATGTTGCCCTTCTCGATCTCCTTCTTGGCCTTGATGAGACCTCTTACGGGGTTGCCGTAACGGTCGACCGCGATGCCTCTGCCGACTCTCATGATAAGGCGGCCCAGGCTGCCGTGGTTGGTCTCGAGGTCAGAAGCCGCGAGGCAGCACATCCACTTGAAATGTCCCTTCGGAAGATAGTCTATGATGAGAACGCCGTCCGGATAACTCTGGTGGTTGGAAGCGACGACGTAAGGATTGTTCGCGGGGAAGTTCTCCCTGCCGATACACTTCATGTCGCACAGCAGGTGCGTAAGGAACAGGAAGCCGTTCTTTGCCATAACATCCCAGAATCCCCTCTTGGTGGGATACTTCTCATCAAGATGCTTATGGTGATCTGCGCGGGATGTCTTGTTCTCCGGAGCAGCAGGTGCGGACTCCGGGTTCTGCTTTATACTCTCGGTATCGTTTCCTTCGGGCATGCAAACACCTCTTAATAGTATTAACTCGTCTAATATACCCCAATAACCGATTATTTGCGAATAGTGCAAATGCACTTTATTTATATTAGTAATTGCACTTTTATTGTAAAATATTCGGCAAGTATGTTATATTTGCTATTGCGCCTGCAGATGATTCATGCGCGCATGGAGGATAATTATGACCCCTGTAACGGGCACCGCTATATACGAAGCTGAGAAGTTCACCGATATCAAGGATCTTGTCATCAAGACCTGTGATAAGTTCCCTGAATCTGACGCATTTATATTCAGGAGATCTCCCAAGCAGAGTGAGGTCCACCGCACTTTCTACGAATACGGACAGGACATCAAGGGTCTTGCCACATACATCCTTAACAGCGATTACGCAGGCGGAAGGCTTGCCGTCGTAGGCGAGAACGCTTACGAGTGGTTCGTCTCCTACAATGCGATCCTCTCATCTTCGGCTGTCGGCGTTCCTCTCGACAGGATGCTCCCCGAAGACGAGCTCATCCAGCTGCTCATCAGATCCAAGAGCCGCGTTATCTTCTATCACCACAAGCACCACAAGATGATGCTCGACATCGCGGCGAAAATGGACTCCGGCGAACTCGACCTCGACCTGGAGAAGTTCGTGATCTTCTACAAGGAAGGCCTCACGGGCAAGAAGCCTGAAGATACATGGCCCGAATCAGATGACAGGTTCTGCGATATCTATGACTGGATCGCAGAAGGCAATAAGCTCAGGGAAGCAGGAGACACCAAGTTCGAGGAGACTCCGATCGATCCCAATGAAGCGAAGATAATCCTGTTTACATCAGGAACCACATCCATGAGTAAGGGTGTATTACTGTCGCACAACAATATCTGCTCGAATGTATATTCGATCTCACAGACACTCGATGTAAGGAAGACCGACAGGGCGTTCTCGATCCTGCCGCTCCACCATACTTTCGAGAATACGTGTGACTTCTTCATCCTGTCGTGCGGTGCGTGCATCTGCCTGTGCGACGGCCTGAGATATATCGTTAAGAACATGGAGGAGTGGAAGCCGACGGTATGTATCTCGGTCCCGCTGCTCTTCGAGAATATCTACTCCAAGATCGAAGACGGTATCAAGGCTTCGGGCAAGGAGAAGATCATTGCAGTCGCAAGGCCCGTTACGAGGTTCCTCAGACGCTGCGGTCTCGATGTCAGGAAGAACGTCTTCAAGGAGATCTTAGATAAGCTCGGCGGCAACTTCCGCATGATCGTCATCGGAGGCGCCGGCATCGACAAGAAGTATATTGATGCTTTCACGGACTTCGGTCTTCAGTTCTATATGGGTTACGGTCTTACTGAGACTGCGCCCGTTATCTCAGTAAACAGCGAGCTCTGTGATGTCCACGGTTCCGTAGGACGTCCGCTCCCAGGAGTTACGGTCACCATCGATGCTGAGGGCAGAGGCCCCAAGGCTGTGGGCGAGATCCTTACCAAGTCCGACTGCGTCATGCTCGGCTACTACGAGAATGACGAAGCTACCAAGGAAGCGATAGATAGCGACGGCTGGTTCCACACAGGCGACATGGGTTATATCGACAAGAAGGGTGCGATCCACATCACGGGCCGCGTTAAGTCCATGATCGTTCTCACAAACGGCAAGAAAGCATTCCCCGAGGAGATCGAGGCAGTGCTCACGGAGATCAAGGGCGTAACGGAGGCTTTCGTCTGGGGTTATGCGAACGACAGACAGGCAATAGACATCTGCGCGAAGCTACTTATTAACCGTTCCGCGATCGGTGCCGAGCTTGGCCTTACGACCGAGCCTGACGACAACCAGGTCGAGATCTATCTTAACGACAAAGTTCACGAGGCTAACCACAAGATGCCTCAGTATAAGAGCGTTCACCACTATGTATTTACCGAAGAGGACATGATCAAGACGACGACTCTTAAGATCAAGCGTCCCAAGGAGCAGGAACACATCGAAGGAAGACTTACCGAATGCAGCCGCACCATGGCTGAGATGAACGGCAAGAACTTCGACAAGATGATCAAGGCCTGATGGGCACTCTTCGGATAGTAAGCCTTAACGGGCGTCCGGTCATCTGTGAATTCGAGCAGAAGCGCGTAAAGAATATCAACGTCAGAGTAAGAGATGACGGTACGCTGTACTGTTCTTATCCCAGGTATGTATCACAGGCGGAAGCCGAGAGGTTCATCGGCACCGCGGCAGATTATCTGTCCAAGTCGATAGACAAAGTCAACTTCAGGCAGGCTAAGTCCGGCAGGCCGGTAAGATACTGTGAAGGCGAGCACCTTAAGGTCTTCGGGCGCGACGTGATCCTGCACATACTACAGGGAAAGAAGAACTTTGTTGAAGTGTCCGGATCTTCCGTACACGTCTTTGTTAAGAATCCTGCCGACGAAGCCCAGGTCAAGCGCACATACGACAAGTGGAGAAAGGACACCCTGAAGAGAGTGGTTCTCGCTTACTGCGAGGAGATCTACCCGCACTACGCAAGGCTCGGCGTAGACTATCCTGAGAAGATATCTTTCGGTGAGTATAAGTCGTTCTGGGGAGAGTGCGTGCCGTCGAAGAAGACGCTCAAGTTCAGTTTGAGGCTGTTTGAGCAGGGGGAAGACCTCATAGAGTATGTCGTGGCGCACGAGTTCTCGCACTTCCTCGAGCTCAACCACTCGCGGGCGTTCTGGCACCACGTCGAACGCGTCATCCCGGACTGGCGTCAGCGCCGCAAGAGGCTTAACGGCCTCGGTTAATGCCCTTAATAAAAACGCGGGTGTTGGGTTATAATAAGTAGTATCCTTGCATCGGGGGTACTATTCATGTCTGACAACGTACAGGACCGTTCGCGTAACAAGTTTGACCTCTGGGAGCGTAAGCTCCTCGACCTTACCGCGCGTAATGCACTGCTCAACTGCAAGCTGAAGGGCAAGGCTGTACCGCTGCTCGTTACTTCCTGCTGCGATGCGGAAGACCTCATCTCACAGGATAAGGACTATGCGGTCCTGCCGAGAACCGATGCAGGTGAGAACGAGGACAAGACCCCGAAGATCCCCGATTTTGAATTCGAATTCGAGAAGATAAGCGACACTTCCGCCATAGCAGAAGTGCTTACGGCAGGCATCAACGCCGACAAACCTAAGATATATACTCCGCTCACGGAGAAGGAATACGATGACCGGATGAAGCAGCTCTACAGGAGCGCGAAGCTGGCAGTCGAAGAAGACGGTGCCGGCACACTGTTCCTTGCATGCGGATTCCTTAAGTGGAACGACGACGGCAAAACAGAACCGTACTATGCGCCGCTCGTTCTTGTCCCGGTAGAACTCAAGCGTAAGATCGGTCTCGGCAAGTATGCCATGAAGAAGACCGATGAAGATGTCAGTATCAACATAACCATACTGGAGAAGCTCAGGCAGGACTTCGATATCAACATTGAAGAACTGGGCGGCGAGCTTCCCTGTGATGCGAGCGGCGTCGATGTTAAGGCCATCCTTGATACGTTCAGGGGTGCAGTGGCTCCCAAAGACGGCTGGGAGATAGTGGATGCCTGCGTTCTCGGCATGTTCTCGTTCTCGCAGTTCGTCATGTGGAATGACCTGCATAACCACAGAGAAGAGATATCTTCCAACAAGATAGTAAGAAGCCTTCTCGAGGGCGGCCTGACCTGGGATTATGAGGATATGGAGAGGTCCGCGGCATCCTTTATCGATGACGGCTCGGTATACCTTCCGATCTCTGCGGACTCTTCGCAGCTCTATGCGATCAGGCGGGCCAAGGACGGTGCCAGCTTTGTTCTTCACGGCCCTCCGGGAACCGGCAAATCACAGACGATCACATCCATGATCGCCAATGCGATCGCGGACGGTAAGAAGGTCCTCTTCGTTGCAGAGAAGAAGGCCGCACTTGATGTTGTATATTCGAGGCTCGGCAAGATAGGCATCGCGCCTTTCTGTCTTGAGCTTCATTCCAATAAGGTACGTAAGAGTTATGTGCTCGACCAGCTCGAGACCGCCATGGCTGAGCGCGTCAAGGCTGTTGCCACTTCAGGAGACGGCTATCAGTCTATGAAGGACAACGTTATTGCCAGAAGAGCTGAGCTCGATTCGTATATGACTGCTCTGTGCGAGACGCAGAGCTGCGGTTACTCGCTCTTCGAGATGCTTAATGTCTACGGCAAATACAAGGCAAGTCCGGACGTTATCCTGGACGAAGGATTCGAGCAGGATATGTCTGAAGGTAAGGTCGCAGCCTGCAAGGCAGCGCTCGGTGAACTCAAGGCTTCCGGCAAAGGCCTGTCCGGCGTGCTTGGCGCAGTCAAGGCAACCGAATACAGTCAGGACACCAAGATTCAGCTCGCGCCTGAACTTGATAGCCTCGAGCAGGCGGCAGACAGGCTGGAGTCGGCGGTCAGAGCATTTGTTGCCGCGTATCCCAAGACGGGAAGCGGTGAGGACTTCGCTTCCGTAAGGCGTCTTGCGGATGCAGTAGACAGATATACGAAGGCAAGAGCCGATATCCTCAAGGACTGGGCTCCCGAGTTCCTAGCTCTGGACGGCGTTGCCAAGAAGGCAGAACTTACTGCCGCCAATTCCAAGTTTGCTCTGTTCAGAAGCGGTGCAGTCGGCAAAGTGTATGACAGCGTAAAGGCTTACGATAAGTCCGGCGCTCACAGATCTGATCTCGGCGCGCAGCTGGACAGCCTTAACGCATACAAGGCAGAGTATTCTGCATACGGCTTCGAGGCAGACTCGCCGAAGCTGTCTCCGGTCATGACGGACCTTCTGGCCTGCAAAGATGATTATTCCAAGGCATACGGTGCCGTGAAGGCAAGGCTCGGCCTCGAGGACGAAGCACTCATGCCGGATAACGGAAGCATAGCTGCGGTCAAGGCATTGATCTCTGATATCCGCACAAACGAGAATTCGATAAGATCCAAGACGATATTCAACGCCTGCGCCGCAAGATGCGCAGAACTTAAGATCTTGGGTGTCGTTAAGGCATTCGAGGATGGCATCATCAGCGAAGATCAGCTCGAACCTGCATTCTCGAAAGCATGGTCCAAGCTCATGGCGTGCGGCATTATCGATTCCACTCCGGTTCTTAAGGGATTCTCAGGCAAGATCTTCGATGAGAAGGTCGAACAACTCAAGAAAATAAGTGGTGACTTTGAACGTCTGACCAGGCAGGAGATCTACCATAAGATCGCTGCAAGCCTTCCGGAGATCAAGGATATCACTGCGGCTGCTTCATCAGGCCTCGGCACTCTGCAGAAGGCCATCAAGAGCAAGGGCCGTAATATCTCTATCAGATCGCTTCTTACGGGCATTCAGGAACTCATCCTTAACATCACTCCGTGTGTTCTCATGAGCCCGATGTCCGTGGCACAGTTTATCGCGCCTTCGAGCGAGCCGATGTTCGATCTGGTCGTTTTCGATGAGGCGAGCCAGCTGCCTACGTGTAAGGCTGTAGGTGTCATTGCCAGAGGTAAGGAAGCGGTCGTCGTTGGCGATCCCAAGCAGATGCCGCCGACGTCGTTCTTCAAGGAGCAGGTGTCCTATGAAGAGGATCCCGAGACCGAGGATCTCGAGAGCATCCTGGATGACTGCCTTGCCGTGAGCATGCCCGAGACGCATCTGCTCTGGCACTACAGGAGCCGCCACGAGAGCCTGATAGCGTTCTCGAACAAGGCTTTCTACGAGAATAAGCTCTATACATTCCCGTCCGTTGACGATCAGACGTCGCTCGTGACGCTGACAAAGTGCGCGGGTTCGTTTGATTCGGGCAAGACCAGGACCAATGAGGCCGAGGCGGCAAGCCTTACGGAAGAGCTCGTGAATTGCTTCAAGGATGCTGAGAAGTCAAAGAGGACATACGGCATCGTCACTTTCAATATCCAGCAGCAGAGCCTGATAGAAGATAAGATTGACGAGGAGTGCAGGAAGGATCCCGAGTTCGAGAAATGGGCATTCGGCGGGGAAGAGCCGATCTTCATCAAGAACCTCGAGAACGTCCAGGGCGACGAGCGAGACGTGATCCTGTTCTCGGTCGGATATGGTCCTGACAGCGAGGGCAAGCAGTCGATGAATTTCGGGCCGCTGAACAAAGATGGCGGATGGCGAAGGCTGAACGTTGCAGTTACCCGTTCGCGCTGCGAGATGAAGGTGTTCTCGTCAATAGAGCCCGAGACGCTCAGAGTGACCGAAGCTACTCCCGAAGGAGTCAAGGCGTTCAAGAGATTCCTCATGTACGCCGAAGGCAACAGCAACTGGGATGCCGATATCCTGGTATCTGCGGCAGGCGAGGGCAATTCGCCGGTGATCGACAGAAGTGCCGATTATACGGGTATTGCCGATGATATATGTGCCCGTCTCGAAGCGCTGGGTTACGAAGTTGAGCGCAGGGTAGGAGATTCCGGCTTCAAGGTCGATATAGGTGTGACCAGGGAGGGCGAGAAGCAATACTGCCTCGGCATCCTGATAGACGGCGCAGGCGTGAATAAGAACGATTCCGCGTATTCGCGCGAGATCTCGCAGCCCGGTGTGTTAAAAGGCCTCGGCTGGGAGATCCTCCGTGTCTGGTCCATCGACTGGTGGGAAGACCCCGATGCCGTGATGGATGCGATCGTAAGCAAGATAGAGAACAAAGAGCCCGAAGTGAAGCCGGACGAGCCGGAGAAGGCTGAGGCTGAGCAGGCAGATGTTGCTTCTACTGAAGTCGTGGGCGAGCCGGAAGTTGATGCTTCGGAGGCAGCTCCTACGGAAGAGGATGCGGCAGAGCAGGCCGAATCTGCTCCCGGGTCAGAGATCCCAATAACCCACTTCACAGACCAGGTGAACTCGGAAGAAGCCGAAGCAGCTGAAGATACGGAGCCGGAAGAAGAATCAGGCGACGTAAAAAAAAAGACTGAATCCTTAGCCGAAGCTCCGGTACTGTACCGGTTCTGGGACGGCAATCTTGGCGAGATGACCTCTGCCGAGTTCAGGGATGCCAGGAATACACCTATGCTCACCGAAGCTGTAAGGCAGATAGTCGAGATCGAAGCACCGATCAGTTTTGACGTGCTCGTCGACAGGCTCAGCAAGGCCTGCGGCATTACGCGGAAGACTCCGGTGATAGTAGAACGGTGCGATTACCTCGTAAAGAACGCCAGGATCTATAAGACTGCCCAGAACCTCTCAGAGCACCCGACTCCCGATACCAAAAAGATCTTCCTCTGGCATTATGAGGGCGAAGAAGACGGCATTCCGGAGCATTACAGGGTCCCGGCTGAAGGCGACAAGCCCAGGGATGCCCAGGATATAACGTTCCAGGAAGCCGCGAGATGCGCGATCTACGTCTGCAAGACACAGTTCGGCATGCCTAGGGAGGAGCTCATCAGACAGACTTCTCATGCCCTCGGATTCAAGAATTCAGGCGGCTGGGTCGGCAATCTGAGCGAAGCGGCCGTAAACTTCGCGGTATCAAGGGGCGAACTGTCCGAGACACCGCTCAAGATTGTTTGATTTGACAACTTATATTGTTAATAATGCCTTAAATTTCCTTATAGTGCGGTTGACTTGAGGTAACTCGAAAAGTATTATTATTGCGGACGATTTGAAGGGCATCTGTCCTTCGTCAAAAATATTAATGAAGGAGTGCATAATTATGGCATTAGTTACTTCTACCGAAATGTTCAAGAAGGCTTATGACGGCGGTTACGCTATCGGCGCTTTCAACGTAAACAACATGGAGATCGTTCAGGGCATCACAGAGGCTGCTGCTGAACTCAAGTCACCTGTTATTCTTCAGGCTTCCGCAGGCGCAAGAAAGTACGCTAACAACGACTATCTCGTACACCTCGTAAAGGCTGCAGTTGAGCTTCACCCTGAAGTTCCTATGGTTCTTCACCTTGACCACGGCGCAGACTTCGAGACATGTAAGTCCTGCATCGATTCCGGCTTCACATCTGTCATGATCGACTACTCAAGCCACAGCTTCGAGGAGAACATCGCAGAGTCCAAGAAGGTTGCTGATTACGCTCACGACCACGGCGTAGTTGTTGAGGCTGAGCTCGGCACACTCGCCGGTATCGAGGATGACGTTAAGGTTGAGGCAGGCAACGAGTCCTACACAAGACCTGAAGAGGTTGAGGAATTCGTTTCCAGAACAGGCGTTGACTCTCTCGCAATCGCTATCGGTACATCCCACGGCGCATACAAGTTCACACCCGAGCAGTGCACAAGAAACGAGCAGGGTATCCTCGTACCTCCGCCGCTCCGTTTCGACGTTCTCGAAGAGTGCATGAAGAGAATCCCCGGATTCCCTATCGTTCTCCACGGTTCTTCTTCCGTTCCTCAGGAGTACGTAAAGATCATCAACGAGTTCGGCGGCGCTATGCCTGACGCTATCGGTATCCCTGAAGATCAGCTCCGTAAGGCAGCTCAGCTCGCAGTCTGCAAGATCAACATCGACTCCGACCTCCGTCTGGGCATGACAGCAGGCATCAGAAAGCACTTCGTTGAGCACCCTGATCACTTCGATCCCCGTCAGTATCTTGGCGACGGCCGTGCTAACGTTAAGGCTATCGTTGCTCACAAGATCAAGGACGTTCTCGGTTCTGACAACAAGATCTGATCTTAGAGTAAGATTCGACCACTACAGAGGCTGCACCGCGTGTGCGGCCTCTTTTTTTGCTATCTGCATTTGTTCTGTTTTTGGTTTGCAAAATCCCGAAAAAACAAAACAAAAACTGTAACAGGCGCCTTCCGTGATATAATCACCTCATGGCACAGAAAGACTTACCTTTATTTGACAGACCCGGGCAGCTCGATCCCGGACGCAAGGTTCCCAATACCAAGGATCCTTCGTTTACTATCCATACTCATTACAGGGAAGGGGACAATGTCCCCGCTGACGACAGGACTGTCTTTACCGAGGAGTCTGCCAATGCGATGCAGCCTTTTGAAGACGAGGCGCTGCTCAGAGGCGATGTTAAGCCCAGGAAGACCGGCAAGGTCACGGGCAACTCTTATATCACCAAGTATTATGATCCTGACAGTGACTATACCGAAGGCGGCCACAAGGTCAAAGTCAATTCAGACCCGATGGCCGGAGCTGCCAGCCCAGTGCATGCCAAGTCAGCCTTCAAGGCCGAGAATCCCGGTTTCTTCAATGACATCCGCAAGCTCGGCTTCTATACTGCGGCCGTCTGCCTTCTTATTGTTCTCGAGATCGGCTGCCTGATCTGGCTGTTCCTTTGAACTGAAAAACCAACCCCCAACAAAAAACATGCGCCCGTCTCAGAGCGCATGCCTTATATAAGTTAATTAACTAACTTACTTCTTCTTTTTATCCTTCCGGGGCGCAGACTTTGTTATCGTCTTGCCTGCAGGTTCGGGCTTTATCGTCTCGTCCTTGGACTGAGCTGCCTTCTGATTATCTTCAAAGACATAGTCCTTGCCGGGCAGAGCCGCATTAAGGATGATACCGATGAGCGAACCTACAGCGAGGCCTGACAGTGAGATAACGAGCGGATCGCCGCCAATCGCACCGCAGGGGAGGCTGATGGCGCCTGCTGAAGAATATGTGACACCGATCGAGAGCACGAGGATAAGTGCTGCGATGATGACGTTGCGGACCTTGGAGAAATCGATCTGGTTCTCAACAAGGTTCCTTACACCTACTGCAGAGATCATGCCGTAGAGTACGAGCGAGATACCGCCGATAACAGGTGTGGGGATAGCCGAGATGCATGCTGCGAGCTTGGGTGAGAACGAGAAGAAGATCGCAAACAGTGCTGCGAGCTCGATTACGAGCGGGTCGAATACCTTGGAAAGAGTAAGAACGCCCGTGTTCTCGCCGTATGTCGTATTAGCCGGAGCACCGAACAGGGAAGCGAGCGTAGTAGCGAGACCGTCGCCCGTGAGTGTTCTGTGAAGTCCCGGATCCTTGATGAAGTTCTCGCCTACTGTGGAAGAGATGGCGGATACGTCGCCGATGTGCTCGACTACTGTAGCAAGGGAGATAGGAACGATAGTGATCACTGCGTTAAGGAGCAGGGCAGTATCCAGGTTGCCGCCGGCGAAAATGCTGAACACCGTATTCTCCGCCTGAACCGGGAGTCCGACCCAAGCCGCATTCTGGATATTCTCGATGCTTGCCTGCGTGAACAGCTGGAGGTTCGGATCTCCGCCGATGCAGTAAACGAGGTTCGGAGTTGCGCCTTCGATGCCTGCATTAAGGTCAACGACCGTGGACAGAGGTGCTGCCGTGAAGATGATGCACACCAGGCATGCGCCAACAACGCCGAGGAGGATAGGGATGATCTTGACCATGCCCTTGCCCCAGATGTTGCAGATAACGATGATGAGGATCGCAACAACGGCTACCAGCCAGTTGGTCGAGCAGCTGTTGATGGCCGTGCCGGACAGGCAGAGACCGATAGCGATGATGATGGGTCCCGTAACGATAGGCGGGAAGAACTTCATGACGCGGTTAACGCCGAAGCCCTTGATGGCAGCCGCGAGGAGGAGATACACCAGACCTGCGCAGGCAACGCCGAAACACGCATAGGGCAGGAGCTCAGCCTCACCATGAGGTGCGATCGCGAAATATCCTGCCAGGAACGCGAAAGACGATCCGAGGAAAGCAGGGACCTTCCTCTTGGAGATCATGTGGAACAAAAGTGTACCGAGACCGGCAAAGAGCAGTGTCGCGGATACGGATAGACCGGTCAGAGCCGGGACGAGGACCGTCGAGCCGAACATGGCAAACATGTGCTGAAGGCCCAAAACAACAACGCGGCCGGCGCCAAGCTGCTTGGCATCGTAGACCGCGCCGTCTTGCAATGAAGTCTTACTCATAACAAAACCTCCTAAGTAATATCTTTTGTATCTTAACACTCTTTATTATCTATATGACAATCTCATTACAAGCGAAAAGCACAAATCCGCCGGCGACATTTTGTTCACAAACATATTCACAAATAGGGGGTTAGTGTCCAAATTGTAACGACGAAACTGTAAAATATAAACCCCGAGTTAACTAAAATTGAAATAAAACTCCACATTGTTGACACGATTATGGCAGACGACTAAAATCGAATTATCAATCAAGGGTGACCCCCTAACACAAACTCAAAAGGGTTCGAAAGGAGACAAGATTATGAGAAAGATTAGAACAAGCAAGAAGGGCTTCACACTCGCAGAGCTCCTCATCGTTGTAGCTATCATTGGTGTACTCGTAGGTATTTCAATCCCGATCTTCTCAGCTCAGCTCAAGAAGTCTAGAATTGCAACAAATCAGGCTAATGCTCGTGCTTGCTATGCTGCTGCCAAAGCTGCATACTTAGATGATTCTACTGTTCTTGCTGGTACTTATGATGTTGCAACTGGCGCATACGATCCTACTGGCACTGCTTGCTCAACAGAAATTGCTGATAGTGAAGGAATTAACACTTGGGCAAAGGATACTACTATTTCTGATAAAATTGATGATAAGGTAGCAACAGCTTGGAGTATAACACTTGATGCTGATGGTAATGTTACAGCTATGAAGGCTACATTCCCTGCTTAAATTAGTTTAATAACCTATCAGTTTATTACTTGAGTAGATGGGAGGCCGGGCAATTGCCCGGCCTTTGTCTTATACTAAATTGTTACAAACTTCTAAAGTAAAACTGATTTTTATGTATTATAATTAGCAATAGGTAATAGTATCGGATCGGATGGACAAGATATGAATAGGAAATTAGGGCACAAGATAAATCGTAAAGGGTTCTCACTTGGTGAACTCCTGATCGTTGTTGCCATTATCTCTGTTCTCGCCGCAATCAGCGTTCCTTTATTCTCCAAATATCTTGCGAATCAACAGATCAAGCATGTTAAAGAACAGGAACTTGCGGCTAAGGTTGCTGCAACTTCAGCTTTCTATGCAGGTTATGACAGCAAGGGTAAAACGGTAGACATTACGCAGACCGGTGTCTGTACTTTCTTATATGATGCAGAAAAGGGCATGGTTTATGTGTCGAATACCACTCCTGATGTGGCTGATTTCGAAGCTAGTTATGGAGGTAAGATTGCCGGCTACGGATTGAATATTGCTCAGGATACGGATTATTCAGGCAAAGTTATCCTTGTATATTTTGATGGAAGATACTTTAAGAAACAATATGAACAGCCAGGCGATTTCTATAAGTACCGCAATATGAGCAAAGGAACTTTTGAAGAACCCTGTATGTATCTGGAATGGTATGATGCCGACTCACTTATTGAATAGGTGGAATTATGAAGAAGATTGGTTACAAAGATAGAAAATGCTCAAAGCCAGGAAGTGAAGGATCTTCACTTGCGATATCTCTTTTCTTCTTTATGCTGTGCTCACTTATCTGCGCAGGCATTCTATTTGTTGCAAACTCTTCTATCTTTGGTGTTTCCAAGAATTTCAACGCTAAAGATGTTCCTGAGTTTACTGAACCTGCACCTATACCTACACCGAATCCTACTCCTTTTGATCCTGCATACCCGGATGAATCAGCGGCGATCAACTACGTCTATGATACTTTAGCATATGAATTTGATGGGCTGTTTAATACAGTTCCCGGCGGCGGAGAGTACAGTGTTCTTCATGTAAAGGATCATGGGAGTTTATCCTATGAGGTCATATCTTATATCAATGCTTATCTTGGTATGGTATATAGGGGAAATAAGTATCTCTCATTATCAGAGAAGAATGATTCTGATATTTATTTTGTTGATGTCGATGCTAGTGGTGATATGTTGCCGAAAGAATTCAAGATCACGGTATCAGGTGTTGACGTGAAGCTGGTTATTGATCTCGATGGAACCAGCGGTTCCACATACAATAAGATCCTAAAGTTTAATAGAGTATATTTCAAAGTCTCGATATGGGATGAGTCTTCGGGATGCACCTATGTTCGCGAATATGATAGATCCTATGATGAAGGACTGTTCTATCTTAAGTGGGTCGGAGCGGGCAGCGGTCTTCCCAAGCGCTTTGTAATTAAGAATAAAAATTGGTGACACCCTTGTGTTATTGATAATCTGATTAAGAGGTAATACATGACTTTTAAGAGAGATACAAAGAAATATTCAAGTGGTGAATCTCTTTCCGAGACGTTGATAGCGGCTCTGATAATATCTTTTGCCATGATAATGCTGTTCTCCTGTGCCAAGGTAGGAACCGATATCATGCGTAAGTCAAAAGCAAGTTATCAGGAATACTACAATGCAGTCAATGAATATGAGGAAACGCAGGCTTCATATGCTGTTGAATACTATAAAAATGCTAATGTGTTGCCTGAACCATCTGGTTTTGGTCTGGAACCTCATAAGCATAATTGGGAAAAGAATACTTAGTTGCGAAGGATACCGATATGCGAAGTTTATATAAGCGACAGAATAGATCAAGGAGCAGGAAGGGAGTATCCCTTGCTGAGCTTTTGTTTGCAATCGGTCTTATGGCCTTTGTTGCTACTGCAGCAATTGGTGGTATGGTTGTGATCAACCGCGTAAAGGAGACGATAGATAAGCAGGCCAAGGCGAATATGATCATGATGACTACTGTTGGCTATCTTCGTACGGATTTGAACAACTGTAAAAATCCGCAAACCATGGATTGTACAAATCCCAATAATTATCCAATTGATAAGAATGACGCAATTTATTATTATCCTGTCTTTTATGTCATGGATCCCGCAAGCGGCAGGTACACAAAATTCAAAATCAAAAATGCAGATGGAAGCGTTACTAGGGATACTACAGGAGTAGGAGCAACGGTCCAGTATTACAACACTTCCATGGGAATATGCGTTGGCCTTAAATACGATAAAGATGTGCCTTCCGTTAATGGACTTAAAGCACCACTTAAGACCAGAAAATATGTAATAGGCCAGAATATTATGGAAGATACCGGAATGATCTCAAGGATCGGCGGTAACGGCAAGATCAATTATAACGAAGAGACTAAATTGTTTGAATTTACAGTCGAGGTTGTTGATACAACGACAAATCAAGTGATTCTATCGCAGGACGTGAAGGTGTGTCCGGATACATTAATGCCGGCTGCGACAACTAATCCATAATCTTTAATAAGGAGCGGAAACGGAAGTGAAGAACAAGAGATTGGGTGAGATGCTGGTTGATTCCGGCGCGATTACTGAAGAACAACTGCAGGCTGCACTTGCCGGCCAGAAAGCAACAGGTAAGAGACTTGGTACATATCTTATTGATGAGGGTATCATCACTGAGAAGCAGTTCGTTGAGACTTTAAGGATGCAGCTCGGTGTTGAGTTCATCGATCTTAACAAGGCAAGCATCGACCCTACACTTACAGAAATCGTTCCTAAGGATACGGCTCGCACGTACAGACTCATTCCTGTAAAGGTTGAAGGTAATAATCTCTATATTGCGATGGAAGATCCAATGAACTTCCGTGCAGTCGAGGCTGTTCGTCAGATGACCGGACGCCGTGTAATTCCGATGATCGCATATTACGATGCTATCACGAGAGCTTTGTCTGTTCTCTATGAGAACGAGGGTGCTGCGCGTGCCATCGAACAGATGAAGGAAGAACAGACTACTATCACTGTCGATGATCTAAGTGATGAGATGGCTGCAAATGACGATGAGACTGCTGCTCCTACAGTCAAGCTCGTCAATTCACTTATCGAGAGAGCCATAGCCGAGAAGGCTTCTGATATTCACTTCGAGCCTTATGAGAAGGAGATGAAGGTCAGGATCAGAGTCGATGGCAGACTCAATACCATGATGGATGTTCCCAGAGAACTTCAGAATTCAGTCATCTCCAGACTTAAGGTCATGGCAGGAATGAACATTACTGAGAGACGTATCCCTCAGGATGGTCGTGCTGTCGTTAAGCGTCAGGACGGAACACAAGTCGACCTGCGACTTAATACACTTCCTACCATCTTTGGTGAGAAGGTCGTTATAAGAATCCTTATGCGTGAGATGAACACACTGAATCGTCATGCTATCGGAATCACCGAGAGGGACAATGAGAGATTCGACAGGATACTTAAGAACTCTGCAGGTATCATCCTCATCGTAGGTCCAACGGGTTCCGGTAAGACATCAACGCTTTATACTATGATCCATGAACTCATTGATGAGACCGTTAATATTATCTCACTTGAAGACCCGGTCGAGTTCCAGATCGAAGGTGTTACGCAGGTAGCCATAAATGAGAAGACAGGTCTTACATTCGCTAGCGCGCTGAGGTCCTGCCTCAGACAGGACCCTGATATCATCTGCGTCGGAGAGATCCGTGACGGTGAGACGGCCGAGATCGCGATGAGAGCAGCCATGACAGGTCACCTGGTGCTCTCGACCATCCATACAGAGGATGCAATATCCGCTATCGACAGACTTCGTGATATGGGTGCTGAGCCTTATCTGATCGCAGGCTCTCTCAGAGGTGTTATCTCGCAGAGACTTGTCCGTAAGGTATGCCCGAACTGCAAGATGCCGGTAAAACCTGATCCGTTCACACTCTCACTCATCGGAATGCAGGATGACGGTACTGTCTTCTATAAGGGCAAGGGTTGCGAGAGATGCTTTGGTTCCGGATTCAGAGGAAGAACCGGTGTGTTCGAGATCCTAGCTATAAATGCTGAATTAAGAGATGCGATCAGTGAAGGTAAGAATGGTTCTGAACTTCGCAGATATCTGGCAAAGACGGGATTCACTTCCATGATCGAGAACGGCCGTGATCTTGTCCGCCAGGGCGAGACGACCCCGGAAGAGCTGCTCAAGGTAATACCTACCATTGAATAAAGGAGAATGAGTCTTGGAATCATATAAGTATACAGCTCAGGCATATGA
>JAEEGF011418646.1_pt1 | contig 29928 bp, 21 predicted proteins | sample 9134171 | NCBI WGS metagenome assembly JAEEGF01 (sample SAMN16246542, study PRJNA631951) | gut metagenome | biome: gut microbiome; feature: rumen; material: AP-attached | host: Bos | place: Iran: Karaj | collected 2018-10 | reverse complement strand
AATCTCAGGAAGAAACCATCGTTGGAACGAAGTACGACTGTCTTCTGGGCATGAAGAACGGTTACATTAATAACCTCATCATCATCCATGAGCTTGGTAGCAGCCACGGTTCTCTTGGAAACGTCAAATTCTCCGCCATCAACGATCTTCATCATGGACATCTTGGTAGTAAACATCAGCCTGTACAGGTTAAGATCTGACTGACTGGCTGCAAGAACAATGGTCTCCTTGGCGGTATCAAAATTACTGATATTATCAATGGGAACACCTTTGTCTCTCATCTTGCCCTGTGGCAGGTCCATAGCCTTTACTGTGTGGAGATTACCTGTATTAGTGAAAAAGCAGACCTTACCGGTATTCTTCATAACAAATGAATACTTAAATTCAGCCTCGATGGTCTCCTTATTCTTCTCATAGGTATTAACATCGATGGTCTTGGCGTATCCGAATCTGTCCATAATGAAGGCCACATCGATTTCTTCCACGGGTTTTTCTTCATAGACAGCGTTTTCTTTATTATCTATCTCAGTCTTACGAGGTGTTCTGAATTCTTTTTTGATCTTGTTCAGCTCGTCCTGAATAACAAGAGACATGGACTCATGGCTCTCGAGAATATCCTCATAGCGGTAGATATTAGCCACGGTCTGCTCATGCTCTTTTACCAGAGCATCAAGCTCCAGGCCAATGAGTTTGTACAGTCTCATATCAAGAATAGCATCTGCCTGTGCATCTGTAAAAAGAAGCTGTGATGCCATGGCTTTGGACTCTCTTGACTTAAAGCTGATTCCTTCTGTAACACCGTTAACAAGACAGTTCTTGGCCATTGGCCTGTCCTTGGAACCTCTAAGAATCTCGATAACAAGATCGATTACATTGCAGGCCTTGATAAGACCTTCCTGTATCTCTTTTTTATCCTGCTCCTTCTTAAGAAGTGTTGTGTATTTACGGGTTGCTACCTCAAACTGGAAGTCAGCGCAGGCTCTCATGATCTCCTTTAGAGACATGGTTTCGGGTCTTCCGTTATCAATAGCCAGCATATTTACGCCAAAGGTGTCTTCAAGCTTGGTCTTCTTGTAAAGAAGGTTGGTGAAATTATCTACATCAGTGTCCTTCTTTAGCTCAATTACAATTCGTATGCCTTCTTTGGAGGACTGGTTGGAAATATCAACGATGTCGTTGGTTATCTTCTTCTCAGCAAGCTCTGCCACATCAGCCATGAATTTGCCGATACCCATACCGATCATGGTGTAGGGAATCTCAGTGATTACAAGATTGATATGTCCGTTCTTGCCCTTCTCAGTTGTAACCTTGCCGCGAAGTCTTATCTTACCGGTTCCGGTCTCATATATGCTAAGAAGCTCGTCCTTATTGATGACAATGCCGCCGGTAGGGAAATCCGGTCCCTTGATGTACTTCATCAGATCCTTGGTAGTAAGGGAATCGTCCTGAATATAGGCAATCTCAGCATCAATTACCTCCGCAAGATTGTGAGGAGGTGTGCTGGTAGCCATACCTACGGCGATACCTTCTGATCCGTTTACAAGGAAATTAGGTATCTTAACAGGAAGAACTGAGGGTTCTTTCTCTGTTTCATCAAAGTTGGGAACGAAGTCTACAACGTTTTTATCAAGATCCTCCAGGAAGTTCTCCTGAGTGAGCTTGGAAAGCCTGGCCTCTGTATAACGCATGGCAGCGGCGCCGTCGCCTTCAATATTACCAAAGTTGCCGTGGCCATCCACGAGAGGAACGGTCTTTTTGAAATCCTGGGTCATGACCACAAGACAGTCATAAATAGAGCTGTCGCCATGGGGATGATATTTACCCATGGTATCACCAACTATTCTGGCGCTTTTTCTGTAGGGCCTGTCATATCTGATACCAAGTTCATACATATCGTAAAGAGTTCTTCTCTGTACAGGCTTAAGACCGTCTCTGATATCCGGAAGCGCACGGGCCACAATGACACTCATTGCATAATCTATGAAGGATTTCTGCATAAGGTCAGAATATTCGGTTTTTATAATTCTGTCTTCCACGCTTTTACCTCAAAAAATATATTAAATATCAAGTGTTGCTTCAGTTGCGTACTGATGAATGAAATCTCTTCTCGGAGGAACATCAACGCCCATAAGAAGCTCAGTCATATGAGAAGCCATCTTGGCATCCTCAATCTCAACGGATTTGAGAAGTCTTCTCTCGGGATCCAGAGTGGTCTCCCAGAGCTGTTCAGGATCCATCTCACCAAGACCCTTGTATCTCTGAAGGGTAAAGGCACCCTTGTGTGTGCTTCTGTACTTGGCCAGGGCTGAGTCATCATAAAGATACTCTTCCTTGCCTCTGGCAGGAACAGCCTTGTAAAGAGGCGGCATAGCCACATAAACATGTCCCTGATAAATAAGCTCCGGCATAAATCTGTAGAATAGAGTAAGCAAAAGTGTTGAAATATGCTCACCGTCTACGTCCGCATCTGCCATGATGATAATTTTGTCATAGCGAAGCTTGTTAATATCAAAATCATTGCCGTAGCCCTCAGAGAAGCCACAGCCAAAGGCATTGATCATGGTCTTGATCTCGGCGTTGGCAAGAACCTTGTCTATACTTGCCTTCTCAACATTGAGGATCTTACCTCTGATAGGAAGAATAGCCTGGAAGTTCCTGTCTCTTGCCATCTTGGCACTTCCACCGGCGGAATCTCCCTCTACGATGAAAATCTCACATTTGGATGCATCCTTACTGATGCAGTTAGCCAGCTTACCATTGGAATCAAAGGAATACTTCTGCTTGGTAAGCATGTTTGTCTTGGCTTTTTCTTCTGTTTTTCTGATCTTGGCAGCTTTTTCTGCACATCCAATGATGGATTTCAGGGTCTCAAGGTTACGGTCAAAATATCTTGTGACCTCATCATTGGTTATCTTTGATACAATCTTGGCTGCGTCCTGGTTATCAAGCTTGGTCTTGGTCTGTCCCTCGAATCTTGGATCAGGATGCTTGATAGAGATAACCGCAGTCATACCGTTTCTTACATCGGTTCCGGTGAAGTTGTTATCTTTATCCTTGAGGATGTTAAGCTCACGGGCGTACTGATTGATAATGTTGGTAAACATTGTCTTAAAGCCTGTGAGATGTGTACCACCCTCGGCGTTGTAGATGTTATTACAGAAACCAAGAACTTCTTCGTGGAATTCGTTAACATACTGGAAAGCAACTTCTACCTCTACTCCTTCGCTCTCACCGCTGAAGGAAACAACCTCATGTACAGCTTCCTTGGACTTGTTCATGTCCTTAATGAAACCTGTAATTCCATCTGGCTCGTGGAATTCAATATATTCCTCAACACCGGGTCTCTTATCCTGAAATACAATGGTCAGGGAAGGATTGAGATAAGCTGTTTCGTGAAGCCTTGACTTGATATCATCCTCTTTGAATCTTGTCTTTTCAAAAATGGTATCGTCAGGAAGAAAATTGATGGCAGTTCCTGTATCCTTGGTGGTACCGATCGGTACAAGCAGGCCATCCTTTAACTCTGTGGTGGGGATACCTCTCTCATAGGTATCCTTGTAGATATATCCGTCTTTCTTGACAACTACAGAAAGTCTTGTTGAAAGCGCATTAACAACAGAAGATCCCACACCGTGGAGACCTCCTGAGGTTTTGTAAGCGTTATTATCAAATTTGCCGCCGGCATGAAGTACCGTTAAAACCACACGCTCTGCGGAAACACCCTTGGCGTGCATCTCAACGGGGATACCTCTACCGTTGTCTTCTACAGTAGCCGAACCATCGGCTTCAAGAGTAACATGGATTTTGTTGCAGAATCCTGCAAGATGCTCATCTACAGCGTTGTCTACAATCTCATAGACCAGATGATTGAGACCTCTTGTAGTAACGCTTCCTATGTACATTCCGGGACGCTTACGAACAGCCTCAAGTCCCTCCAGTACGGTAATGCTGGAAGCATTATATTGTTCATTTGCCATGCTAAAACCCCCAAAAAACTAAATATTATTAAAAGTGAAGCTTGCGGGTAACCGTAACAGCCAGTGCGCCCGGTCCGATATGGCAAGCAACTGATAAGGAAAGCGGATCCATATGGATGTCAAATCCCGGGAATGCTGCTTCCACTTCCTTTTTCCATTCTTCAGCAGCCTCGAGATCCTTGGTATATGCGCAGGCAATATAGAAATCCCTGGCATCCATACCACCGAAACGGTTCTCGATATCTGCCTTGATGGCATTTATCATAATGGTCTTACCCTGAGAAGAAGTTCTTGCCTTGGCAAAAGCATCAAGCTTCTCTCCCTGAATCTGTAAAACCGGTTTAAGTCGAAGGAGTGTACCCAGAGCAGCTGCTGCGGGGGTAATTCTTCCACCCTTCTTAAGGTAATAAAGAGTATCAAGCATAATATAAATGCTTGACTCAAACTTGTTGGCCATGAGCTTCTCAACGATCTCTTCTGCAGGAAGACCCGCATCAGCCATAGCCTTGGCGTCAAGAGCTGACTGCCTCTGTGTTACAGAAATTCTCTGATTGTCGATTACGAAAACCTTGCCTTCATATTCCTCATTGGCGATCATCATAGCGCTCTGGCAGGATCCTGAAAGACCGCTGCTCATAGGAATATAAATTATCTGATCATAATCCTGCAAAACCTTATCCCAAAGAGTCATAAGTGAATCCGGAGAAGGCTGGCTGGTTGATACATTGGCATCATCTGCCAGCTTCTGATAAAACTGCTCCTGAGTAAGATTAATATCCTCAAAATAGTCTTCTTCATTGATCATAAAAGGCATAGGAACTACAAAAAGACCTAGTTCCTTGGCCTGGGCCTGAGTTACTCCGCTGTTACTATCTGTGATTATTGCAATCTTAGACATTTCAGTATTCTCCCCTATCAACAAAAGCTGATAATACTCCTATATTTTAACTTTAAACTAAAACTATCTTACTTTTAAAGGGTTGCAAAGTCAACAAAATTTGCAGATTTTGTGGTCAAAACGTCCTTAAGTACACTATATTGTATTGAAGAAAGATTCGGATCTTCGTTTAGAATCCTGTCTGCATCCATGGCCGATTCTTTTACCAGATCACTGTCATGATAAATATCCCCAACTCTGAATCCAAGCTCGCCGCTCTGCCTTACGCCAAAAAGATCTCCGGGGCCCCTCTGCTTAAGGTCCTCTTCAGCAATTACAAAGCCATCGTTTGTCTTATTCATGGTGTTTAGTCTTTCTTTTGCTTCGTCTGACTCTGAGGTATTAAGGAAAATACAGTAGGACTGTGCATCTCCTCTTCCAACACGGCCTCTTAGCTGGTGAAGCTGAGAAAGACCGAATCTCTCGGAGTTCTCAATCATCATAACAGTTGCATTGGGAACATTGATACCAACCTCTATTACTGTGGTGGACACCAGAACATCTATATCTTTTCTGGCAAAAGCGTCCATGATCTGATCCTTTTTATCAGGCTTCATCTTGCCGTGAAGCATCTCGACTCTGACTGCCGGAGGCAGGTTTTCTCTCAGGATTTCAGAATAGTCGGTTACATTTTCGACACCATCCAGTTCGCCCTCTTCAACCATAGGGCAGATAACATAGGCCTGGTGTCCTGCGGCAACCTGGTCTGCAATGAACTTATATGCCTTTGGTCTGTAATCTGTGCCAACGACGCAGTTCTTGATAGGAAGCCTTCCCATGGGCAGCTCATCAATTATGGATATATGAAGATCCCCGTACAGAATGATTGCCAAAGTTCTGGGGATAGGTGTGGCACTCATGGCCAAAACATGAGTATTTACACCCTTGCCAGCTAAAGATTCTCTCTGACGCACGCCAAATCTGTGCTGTTCATCAGTGACAACCAGAGCAAGATTCTTGTACTCAACTTTTGCCTGTATAAGAGCATTGGTGCCGATAATGCAGTTGACTTCTCCCTCTTTTATCTGTCTCTGAGCCTCTTTCTTATCCTTCGCTGAAAGTGAACCCGTCAAAAGAACAGGCTTCAGATTCTCAATATGATATTTCTCTATAAGCTTGGTAAAGCTCTCAAAATGCTGGGCTGCCAACACCTCTGTGGGTGCCATAAGTGCTCCCTGATAGCCATTTGAAGCAGTCATGAGAAGAGCCAGCATAGCAAGGATTGTCTTACCCGAGCCTACATCTCCCTGGATAAGACGGTTCATAACACTGTTGCCGGTGATGTCAGCCTTTATGTCTTCCCAAGCCCTTTGCTGGGCTCCTGTCAGCTTGTAAGGAAGCTGCTCCAGGAATCTTCCTGTATCGGAAGTCTCAATCATTGGATATGCATTGGGAACATTTTCCTGATTGGCTTTAAGAAGACGAAGCTGTAATACAAAGAGCAAAAATTCATTGTAGGCGAGCCTTCTTCTGGCGGCTTCCAGACACATTTCATTCCTGGGAAAATGGATATTGTAGACTGCTTCGGAATATGAACCAAGCTCAAGCCTCTTTAATATATCTTCGGGAACAAATTCTTCAAATTCGCCTGCACTTTTAAAAGCTGCGCTGACAGCCTTACAGACTGTATTGTTGGAAAGGCCCTTTACCAGAGGGTATCTGGGCTGCAAAGTCCCCAATAATGTTGCATATTCTTCGTCCTTGTACATTTTTGGCTGGTCCATCTCAAGAAAACTGCCCTTTTTCTGTACCATACCTCTGAAGATATGTGTGGTTCCTGCCTTAAGGGAATTCATAAGATAGGGAGAATTAAAATATGCCATACGCAGCTTACCTGTCTGATCTGCAGCCTCGAAGGCGATAATTGAAAGATTGCGAACTCTTCGCAGAGTTACTCTTCCAACTATTGTAAGCTTAACAGCATTGATCTCACCTGGTCTTACATCGCAGGCTCTTACCGGAGCTTTGAAGTGATCATAGCCCCTGGGATAATAAGTAAGAAGATCCTCTATGGTCTTTACGCCGCATTTTTCAAAAAGTTTGGCTGTCTTTTCGCCTATGCCCTTTATTTCAGTTACGGATTCCTGTCGTTCTCTTTTTCCCAAAACAAAACCCTCATTGTAAGTTTCATAATAAAGTAATAGCCGGGATAAATCCCGGCTAAATCGCTATAATAATTACTCTGCTGAAACAATGTAATAATATATTGGCTGTCCGCCATACTGAAGTTCTACGTCGCATCCAGGGAAGCTGTCGCTGATCTTCTGTCTAAGGTTCTCTGCCTCGCTCTCCTCAACATCCTCACCATAGTATACGCTGATAAGCTCAAGTTCATCGCTCATCATCTTGGAAAGCATATCGAAGGTAACATCAGCAATCTCGCCGCCAACAGCAAGGATTCCGGCATCGCCGATTCCCATGTAATCGCCCTGTTTGATCTGTACATCATCAATTACAGTATCCCTTACAGCATAGGTAACTTCACCGGTATTAACGGTTGAAAGTGATTCAGTCATTGCTGCAACGCTGTCCTCAACGCTTCCGCCGGGAACATAATTGATAAGTGCTGTAATACCCTGTGGTACTGTCTTGGAAGGTACTACGACGATCTTCTTGTTGGCATCGCTGTCCTCAGACATAATAGCTGCCTGATTAGCTGCAAGAATAATATTCTTATTATTAGGAAGTACAATTACTGTATCAGCATTAACCTTCTCTACAGCGTCAAGAATATCAGCTGTTGAAGGATTCATGGTCTGTCCGCCTTCGATTACATAGTCAACGCCAAGGCCTCTGAAGATATCAGCAAGACCGCTTCCTGCGCAGACTGTAACGAAACCAACTTCCTTGTGAGGCATCTCAGGCTCAGCAGGAGCCTCATCAGCCATTTCAACCTTATCTCCAAGAGGAATATCATCTCCGGGAAGATATGTAGGAGTAAGTTCTGCAGCACCATTGATCTCAGTCTGGATCTCAGCCCATGAACCATCGTTATTCTCATGGAAGAGCTTCTCACGGTGCTCCATTCTCATATTGTCAATCTTCATATTAGAGAGCTGACCATACATAAGAGCTCTCTGGATTGCAAGTCCGGGATCATTGGAATGAACATGGACCTTGCAGATCTCATCATCAGCAACCATTACAATGCTGTCGCCGATTGATTCAAGAAATGCCTTAAAATCTATTTCCTGTTTAACATTAAGTGGCTTGGATAAAAGAACAATAAACTCTGTACAATAACCAAACTTGATATCTTCTTCCTTAGCAGCTTCCTTATTCTTGGAAACAGGAGTTACGGACTCTTCTGAAATAGAAAGATCGATCTCCTTGCCAAGGAATCCGTCATAGGCTCCCTTAAGAACCTGAACAAGTCCCTGTCCGCCTGAATCTACTACGCCGGCCTGTTTAAGAACAGGAAGCATATCAGGGGTCTTGGCCAATACTTCATCAGCATATTTGATAACTTCTTCGCAGAAACGAACAACGTCATCACAGCCTTCAACTGAAAGCTCATGTGCCTTCTCAGCTGCACCCTTGGCAACTGTAAGGATTGTTCCTTCCTTGGGCTTCATAACTGCCTTGTAAGCAGTCTCTACAGCCTTATCAAATGCTTCTGAAAGAATAGTAACATTGAGCTCATTATGCTCTTTTACAATCTTGGTAAAACCTCTGAGGAGCTGTGAAAGAATAACTCCGGAATTACCTCTCGCTCCGCGAAGAGATCCTGAAGAAATAGCCTTACATATTGCCTGCATGTCTGCATTGTCTCCAAGGGAGCTGACTTCCTTGGCTGCTGACATGATAGTCATTGTCATATTAGTACCTGTATCTCCGTCAGGAACAGGGAATACGTTAAGCTCATTGATCCACTCTTTTTTCGCTTCAAGATTCTTGGCACCTGTCAAAAACATTTTTGACAGCATCTTAGCGTCAATTACATTATTACTCAAAACTTCTTCCTCCAAATCAGTCTATCACGCGGACGCCTTCGATGTAGATGTTGATCTTCTCGATTTCAAGCCCGGTAAATTCCTCTACTTTATATTTAACCGTATCTATAAGATTAGTAGAAACAGCTGAGATGCTTACGCCATAAGCAACAATAACATGAAAATCAAGCTTCAGCTTGTTGTTCTCATCCAGAGTAACGTTAATTCCTCTTGTCATGGAATCAAGTTTAAGCAGGCTTACAAGACCATCCTTGACATTGACATTGGCCATGCCTACGATTCCAAAGCACTCCATAGCAACCGCACCGGCATACTGGGCAATAACTTCATTATCAATAGAAATATTTCCCATGTGAGTGTTCATTAGAGAAGCCTTCATATTTGTCCTCCTTAAGTTGTGCGATATTGTACTGCCATTTTCGCATACATATAGTATTATAATAGCAGTTTTATAAAAAATAAACCATAAATTTTCAAGATTTTACTTGCAATCCAAATCCTTTTCTGCTAAGATATCAATGTTGCGGAAAAAATCTGCAATAATTTTGCTGTAAGAAGTTGATTACATGGCTTATAAGGAGGTGTCAAAATGGCTAAATGTGATATTTGTGGCAAGGGCGTTCATTTCGGTAACAACGTAAGCCATTCCCATAGAAGATCTAACAGAGTATGGAAGTCAAACGTTCAGCACGTTGCTGTTAAGGTTAATGGCTCAACTCAGAGATTACACGTTTGCACAAGCTGCCTTAGATCTAACAAAGTAGAGAGAGCTTAATCGAAACGAATAAGAAAAACTACCTGATCGCTCAGGTAGTTTTTTTGTGCTCTTTTTTATTGAATTTAAATACAAATCTCATACAGAGAATCCAAATAATGCCAGTTTGGAGATTATGAGTTCTCTAATGATGATTCCCCTGTCCTCTTTTCCCTCTTTATTTATTCTCACCAGTTCAGGTATGGTATAAATCTTCTCCTTAAAACCTTTCTCCGGAGATAGAGGCTTCTTGTATTCCGATACTCTTACTCTTCCCTTAAGCTGTTTCAATATCTCATAATCGAAAGTATCATCCGTAAGGAAATATAAATGGCTCTCCAGGGTTGTATCAAGATCGATCTCATCCTTTAAATGCTTGGAAATGATGGTCTTGAATTTAAAGGGAGCCATATCATTGGCTAAAATCTCGTTGTAGCTGTATCTGCAGCCAAAATAATGGCGCTCTATATCCTGCATGTAATACTTAAAATCATCTTCATTAACAATGTTGTTCATAGATCAGTCTTTCTTTTCTCCACTTTCAAGATCTTCAATATTATCTGCGCTGAACTTGATGGCGGTACGGATCTTATCCTCATCCCAGCCTGTCTCCTCCATAAGCTCGGCAACAGTAACCTTGCGTCGTAAGTCCTCAGCAAGCTCTCTTGCCTTATCGGCAACTTCATTGACAAGCTCAAGAACCTTCTGACTTCCTGCGTCTGCAGCCAGATTATCTTCAATAATACTCTCCATGGCATCCAGCATCATTTTATAAAGAAAACTCTCAACCTCAGAAGGCTCACCAACCGCATCAAGCATGGTTACACCCTTGGTAAGGGCAAAATTGCCTTCGCCGATAAGGTCCTCAAGATAAACACCCTGTTCAGAATACATGCGGGCAACATCAACCACAAGGGGAAGGTAATTCTCGATAAGTTTTGACTGGGCATCCTTATCTCCTGCAATGGCCGACATAGAGACAGCTTCCAGTTCACCATCAGAGAGCTTGGGCAGAGCCTGAAGGCTCTCCAGATAATCGTTGAGATAATTAGTCTCCTCCTCTGTGAGGTTCTCATCAGTAAAAACAGCCTCTTCATCAACACCGATATTGTGCTGCTTGAGATAATCAAAGACCATTTCCATCTGCTTTTCATCGAGATCCAGCTCAGAAAAAGCAAGAGTTACCTGCTCTTTTGTTATAAAGTTCTTATTTTCCCTGGCGGTTCTTGTTACCTGCTTAAGAATGCCGGCAAATTCAACTTCTTTATTATCAATATTTCCCATAATATGTTATTTCTCCGTTATATCTTATTGTATGTGCCGGTGTGTAAAAAGGTGATCCTGGCAATATTCGTAATTGCCGTTACACTTGGAGCAGAATCTGAATTCAAGCTCAGGATTGGTCTCCTCTGTTCTGCCGCATACAGCACATTTATGTCTTGTAACTCCTCTTGGAGCCATCTTTACATTTCTGTTGAAATCATGTCTTCTTTTAACATCCTTGGGCTTGAATCTTGAAAGCCTTCCGGTCTGCAGATAAAAGAAAAACAGATTCAGAAGCTGGGAACCGATGGCAAAGAAAATGCAATAATCCTGTCCAATAAGTCCCTGGATACACTCAAGTCCAAGTAAAATGCCATAGGCTATTCCAAGCCATTTTACCTTGATAGGAATGATAAACATCAAAAGAACCTGCATCTCCGGATAACAGATGGCAAAGGCAAGGAACACCATTTGCTGCAGATAGAAGGTGCTGAATTCTCTTGAGTAATAATGAACTGTACCGGCGGCATTCTCAGGATCAATAAGAAAATATACTCCATATGCCAGAAAAGCTCCAATAACCATTAAGAGCATTCCGCCAAATACAAAGAGATTGTAACGGAAGGTTCCCATGGTCCTTTCCATATTGTTACCGATGAAATAATAGAAAATAAGTGTAATAATTGTGAGCAGTCCTAAACTGGTGGGCGGAATAAGAAGCCATGATACTATACGCCAAACCTGTCCCTTAAGAATAAGAGCCGGGCTTAAGGTCAAAAGCGGAATCACATTATATTTAACAGAGACCAATTGTAATACATAACCGATAATATACAGGCCTATTATGTACATTGTAAGATTAGGTATAGCAAATCTTCCAAACTTGCGCTCCATCTTATTGATAAAATTGTTCATAAAAAATACCTCTTATTTATTGAATATTCTTGAAAATACGCTAACCATTTCCTTCAGGTCATAGGGCTTGGAGAAACAAAAAGGCGTATGAAGATCAGCAAATTTATCGCTGTTTGTTTCATCCTCCCCCGATGTTATGGCAACAATAGGAATGCTTGCTTTGTAGTCATTATCAAGATGTCTTATCCTGTCGACAGCCTTAATATCAGAATCTTTTATGATCTCAGTATCCATTACGATAGCGTCAAAATAATACTCAGGAGTTGCCATAAGTATTTCATAGACTTCTTCGGCATCCTTTGCACATTGAATTTCAAAGCCGAAGGTCTTAAGAATTTTGCCTGTTACGATCTTGTTCTGCAAGGAATCCTCAACCATAAGAAGTCGCTTACCCTTGAAATACGGGGAAGCTATCTTATCTTCCAGCTGAATCTGGCCACTCTCAAAACGGCTCATATTAAGAATATTGTTAATCACACCATTGAGCTCAGTGTTATAGGATGCCATTTCATCAAGATAAGAAGAAATTTTATCCGGATCCTTTGTATTTCGGGCAAGGCCTATGAGCTCCGACATGCCCCTCATGGGATCACGCATATAATTGGCCATTTTATTCACAAAAATGAATTTCTGGTGATTGGCCTTCTCAATCTCTAAATGAAGCTGCTCTTTCTCTTTAATCCTGCTTTTGCTGACCCGGATATCCTTAAACATTCCTATCATGATACTAAGAACTATACCCAGAAAAATAATAAATACAATCCAGTAATACTTCTTGATAAAATCCTTAAAGGTAAAAGTATTCAGATTCTGTATGTATTTAAATGCCATATTCTGAGCAGAATCCTGACCAATAATGTTGATTCCTCTGTTAAGCAGCATTAAAAGGCCGGTATTACCGATTTTTACTCCCAAGCAGGAGTCATCCTTGTAGCTAAGCTGCATGAATGAAAGATCCTCAAGGTCCGATTTTTTCAATACAGCACCGGTCCTAAGACCGTTCAGAGTCGTATAACCAACTTCTCCGGCGGAAACAGCTTTGAGACAATCATCCAAAGTGGGATAAATCTTAAAGCTTGCATTCGGATAATTATTTTTTATGTAGTAATACTGTAATTTATTCTTTTCATTAATAGCAAATTCAGTAGTTACATTGTCATAGTGATTCTCAGTGTAAACCAGATCCGTATGAGTTGATAAAACGGGCTCTGTAATAAGTATTCCGTCTTCTTCCGAATAAAAGAGACCGCCTCCTGTAGGAAAGGCCACATCAATCTCTTTTTTCTGAACAGCTGCCATCATTTCATCATAACTGTCATATCCGTTATAAGTAAAACTCACGGAGCTGATACCCAGATGCTTAAACATATATGGAAAAAGTTCTGCAACCATTCCCGAAGCATTGCCGGCTTCATCTGTATCACTATAAGGAAGGAAATCATTGAGATATCCAACCTTCAGTTCATTATTGTATTTTAGCCATTCTAGCTCAGTCTTGTTAAAAGCTCGACTTGTCAATGATGATGGATAATATTTGGTACGAAGGCTGCTGATATAATCTGGATTATCATTATATAGCTGTGATTGTGCTTCATTCAGCTTACGCATGATGTCAGGTCTTTTTTTGCTGACACATAAATAGTAATCATTTTCTCCGAAGCGATAAAGAACCTCTGCATGATGCCTGTCATACATTCCATCCGCTTCTGCAGCGATAACATCTATTTCTTTCCTGTCAAAGGCTGACAGCATTGTTTCATAGTCATTGTAGGCGATTACCTGTGCATCAACTCTTTTTTCATAAAGACATTTGTTGAGAATATCAACAATAGCAGAATTGAGAACGCCTATAGTCCTGCCCTGAAGAGACCCATAATCTGAGGATATGGATTCATCATCATCGTGTTTTACAAGAAAATAGCTCTCAAAGCCCATGGGCCTTGCAGGATAATAAATCAGGGATGAACGCTCCTCTGTATAGGCAAGACCTGCAACTAAATCTACTTTACCCTCAAGAAGCATATTGTAGATGGTTACAAAATCTCCATATACATATTCATAATTCCAGCCTGTATATTCAGCCAGTTTACGATAATATTCGTAGGCATAACCCTTTTTTATCGCCCCTTCCCGGGCACCGGCCTCAAAAACCTCATTTTCATAATATCCGACAACTACTGTTTTAGGCATCCCCTCTGCCAATACATTGACTGAAAATCGGGTAAAAATGCCCATAAATATAGCCAATGCCAGTAATATTGTCAAAAAACAACTTTTTTCCTTCCTCATTTTATAAATTTCCCCTCACAAAACTTTACCTTCCCATAATAATAACACATTTTAAATTTTGTGCAATTTATGTTAATTGATTTTTATAAGTTGGTGCTTTATAATCATATAGATTGTCATTTTTGACCTTATTATTTCTTATTATAAGGTTAGAATTCTATTATGAGGTTTAATATGATTTCAAAGGATTACACATTAGGTATTGATATCGGGTCAACAACAGTTAAGATTGCACTTCTTGATAGTGACAAAAAAATTGTTTTCTCCGATTATAAAAGACATTTTGCCAACATTCAGGAAACACTTTCCGAGCTTCTTCAAGAAGCAAGCAAGGTATCAGGAAATGTTGTTCTTCATCCTGTAATTACAGGTTCCGGCGGACTTACTCTGGCCAAGCACCTTGAAGTGCCTTTTGTTCAGGAGGTTATCGCTGTTTCCACTTCCCTCAAGGCTTTGGCACCCAAGACTGACGTTGCCATTGAGCTTGGCGGTGAGGATGCCAAGATCATCTACTTCGAAGGCGGAAATGTTGAACAGAGAATGAACGGTATCTGTGCCGGTGGCACAGGTTCTTTTATTGATCAGATGGCAGCTCTTTTGCAGACTGACGCATCAGGTCTTAATGAGTATGCGCGAAATTATAATTCTTTATATACAATAGCTGCACGTTGCGGTGTATTTGCCAAGTCTGATATTCAGCCACTTATCAATGAGGGTGCAACAAAAGAGGACCTGGCTGCATCTATTTTCCAGGCAGTTGTTAATCAGACTATCTCAGGTCTTGCCTGCGGTAAGCCCATCAGAGGACATATCGCATTCCTTGGCGGTCCGCTTCACTTCCTGGATCAGCTTAAGGCTGCTTTCATCAGAACTCTTAATCTTGATGAGGAGCACACAATTGATACTGACAATTCACATCTTTTTGCAGCTATAGGTTCTGCTCTCAATGCCAAAGAGGAAACCAGCTACAGCATGGATGAGATGGTTAATAAGCTTTCTCACAGAATTGTCATGGATGCTGAGGTTTCCAGACTGGATCCTCTTTTTGTAAATGAGGATGACTACAACAAATTTAAGACCAGACAGTCTCAGTATAAGGTTAAAACCAAGAAGCTTGATGATTATAAAGGCAATGCTTTCCTTGGAATCGACGCCGGATCCACCACAACCAAGTGTGCCCTTATCAGTGAGGACGGTGATCTTCTTTACTCCTTCTATTCAAGCAACAACGGAAGTCCTCTTAAGACTGCAATCTCTTCCATTCAGGAGATCTACAAGCTTATGCCTGAAGGAGTCAGAATCGCAAGAGCCTGCTCCACCGGTTATGGTGAGGCACTTCTTAAGTCAGCCCTTGTACTTGATGATGGTGAAGTAGAGACTATTGCCCACTATAATGCAGCTGCTTTCTTTGATCCTGAGGTTGACTGTATCCTTGATATCGGTGGGCAGGACATGAAGTGTATTCATATCAAGAATGGTTCCGTTGATTCCGTTCAGCTTAACGAAGCCTGCTCTTCAGGCTGCGGATCCTTTATCGAGACCTTTGCCAAGTCCCTTGATTATTCTGTTCAGGATTTTGCCAAGGTTGCGCTTTATGCCAAGTCACCTGTAGATCTTGGAACAAGATGTACAGTATTCATGAATTCAAGAGTTAAGCAGGCCCAGAAGGAAGGCGCCGATGTAGCTGATATTTCTTCAGGCCTTGCATATTCAGTTATTAAAAATGCTTTATTTAAGGTTATAAAGGTATCCGATGCCAAGGATCTTGGCGAGCACATCGTTGTTCAGGGTGGTACCTTCTACAACGACGCTGTTCTTCGCGCTTTTGAGATCATCTCCGGTGCAGAGGCTATTCGCCCTGATATCGCCGGAATCATGGGTGCCTTCGGCGCTGCTCTTATCGCTAGAGACAGATTTAATGAGACCGATGATTACAAGACAACCATGCTTAACATCGATCAGATCAATGCCCTTGAGTACACAACAAGCATGACCACCTGCCAGGGCTGCACCAACCACTGCAGACTTACAGTTAACAAGTTTACCGGCGGACGTCAGCATATTTCAGGAAACAGATGCGAAAGAGGTATCGGCAAGGTAAAGAACGCCGATAATATTCCTAACCTCTTCGATTACAAATATAAGAGAATCTTCGGCTACGAGCCTCTTACAGCTGATAAGGCTCACAGAGGAACAGTTGGTATTCCACGAGTTCTTAATTTCTATGAGAACTATCCTTTCTGGTTTACCTTCTTTACCAACCTGGGATACAGGGTTGTTTTATCCCCCAGGTCAACACACCAGATTTACGAGCTTGGAATTGAATCCATCCCCAGTGAATCAGAGTGTTATCCCGCCAAGATTTCTCATGGTCATGTAGAATGGCTCATAAGGCAGAATGTTGATTTCATCTTCTATCCGGGACTCTTCTATGAGCGTGAAGAGGTCGAAGGTGCAACCAACCATTACAACTGCCCTATTGTTACTTCATATTCCGAGAACATTAAGAACAATGTTGAAGCTATTACCGGCGGCAAGGCCAAGCTTCGCAATCCATTCATGGCTTTCACCAGCCTTGATACTGCTACAAAGGCCCTTGTAAAAGAATTTGCTGAAATCCCTGCAGATGAAGTTATCAAGGCAGCAAAAGACGGCTGGGATGAAATGGCAAAAGCCAGACAGGATATCCGCGATAAGGGTGAAGAAACTCTTAAGTGGATGGAGGATAATAACAGACACGGTATTGTTCTTGCAGGAAGACCTTATCACGTGGATCCCGAGATCAACCACGGTATTCCGGATATGATCTGCTCCTATGGTGTTGCAGTACTCACAGAGGATTCTGTTTCACACCTGGGTACTCCCGAGAGACCTCTTATTGTATCTGACCAGTGGATGTATCATTCTAGACTTTATGCTGCAGCAAGTTACGTAAGAACAAGAGAAGACCTTGATCTTATCCAGCTTAACTCCTTCGGATGTGGTCTTGATGCTGTTACCACAGACCAGGTTAACGATATTCTCTCAGGATCAGATAAGATTTATACATGCCTTAAGATCGATGAGGTAAACAACCTTGGAAGCGCAAGAATCAGAGTTCGTTCACTTCTTGCCGCTATCAGAGTTCGTAAACAGAAGAATAAAGAGAGACAGATCCATTCATGTGCCAATAACAGAGTACTTTTCACAGAGGATATGAGAAAGAATTACACACTTCTCTGCCCTCAGATGTCTCCTATTCATTTCGATATTTTAGAGCCTGCTTTTGCAGCCTGCGGATACAACTTCGTTGTTATGCAGAACGACAACAGACATGCCATTGACATGGGACTTAAGTATGTAAACAATGATGCCTGCTACCCTTCACTTTGGGTTGTTGGTCAGATCATGGATGAGCTTCTTTCAGGCAAATATGATCTTAATCGCACCGCTGTCATCATGTCCCAGACCGGAGGCGGATGTCGTGCTACCAACTACGTTGGATTTATCAGAAGAGCCCTTAAGAAGGCCGGAATGGAACAGATTCCTGTTGTTTCCCTGAATCTTTCCAAGCTTGAGAGCAACCCCGGTTTCCATATCAACTTTGAGATGCTTGAAAGAGCTGCTTACGGTGCCATCTTCGGTGATGTATTCATGAGATGCGTATATCGCATGAGACCTTACGAGAAGGTAAAAGGTTCTGTTAATGCCTGCCATCAGAAGTGGATGGGTCCTGTAAAAGAGTTTGTTACCTCCAAGCACATGAGCTTCTTTAAGTTCCAGAAGCTCTGCAAAGAGATCATCGAAGACTTTGATAAGATTGAGCTTACCGATGAGATCAAGCCAAGGGTTGGTGTTGTCGGAGAGATTCTAGTTAAGTTCGCTCCTGCAGCCAACAATCATCTTGTTGAACTCCTTGAAGCTGAAGGCGCCGAAGCAGTTGTTCCTGATCTTATAGATTTCATGCTCTACTGCTTCTATAACCAGATTTACAAGGCAAAAGAGCTTGGCACAAGCACTAAGACTGCCACACTTATGAAGGTTGCCATCTGGGCAATTGAGAAGCTTAGAAGCGGCGCTACCAAGGCCTTTGAAAAGAGTGAACATTTCGATCCGCCTACCAGCATTTATAAGCTTGTAGAATATGCAGAGCCCATCGTATCTATCGGTAATCAGACCGGTGAGGGATGGTTCCTTACAGGCGAAATGGTTGAGCTTATCAAGGAAGGTGCAACAAATATCGTATGTACACAGCCCTTCGGATGTCTTCCTAACCACGTTGTTGGTAAGGGCGTTATCAAGCAGATGCGTCATATGTATCCCGGCTGCAACATTGTAGCTATAGATTATGATCCGGGTGCATCTGAGGTTAACCAGCTCAATCGTATTAAGCTAATGCTCTCTACCGCACAGAAGAATGTTGATACAATAAAAGAAGCAATATAATAAAAAGGCCGGCTGCAAATAGCAGTCGGCCAGTTTTTTGAATAAAAATATGAAGTTATTTGAGCTTGGCATTGAGCTTTTCAATAGCATCCTGATGACGCTGAACAGCGAATTCAGCGGATTTGATCTTAAGCTCTGTAGCCATGCGCTTTTTGTGGATCTCGTTACTCTTTACATAGTAATCAAACACAGCCTCATCGTCCACTTCCAGGAACTTATCGGCAATACATCCCGGAAGAACAAACTTCTTAACGACGTCTGCAAATTTAACTTCTATATATTTGCCATCCTGTGTAATAATCTCGCCCTCACCAAACTTTTTATGTTTCACCTTAAGCTTAACCGCAGATTTATCACCAAGATCAGCATCTTCCTTATCAAGATTGGAAAGCTCCTCGGAAAGACGAGTCTGCTCAAGCTTTAACTCCTCAATCTGCTTGGCATTTTCCTCAAGCATTTCTTTTGTTTTCTTTGTTGGTTTTTTCTTTAATTCTGTTGTCTTTTCTTCAAGCTCTTCATTTTCCATATCAAGTGGCATAGGTGAGTCTCCTTTAAGAGAAAAGTTAACGTCTTAACATTTATATTTTAACTTATTTTAAAGAAAATTACAACTCCGTGGAAACTCCAGGCTTACACTCGATTGTTTTTTTATCAACCTCAAGAAATACACTTATGGCGCTGGGATTATAGGCAAAATCCCCGTTAACCGACACCTGTATGCGGCTTGCGGCATCCAGATAATCAACAATTTCAATGTTGGTGGCATACCAGATATCATCTTTGCCGCCCATATCCCTGGCAAAATCTTCTATAACCTTCCAGTTATTATGAGTTTCGAATTCATAACTATGGCCCCACAGATAAAACATATACATATATTGGGACTTGGATAAAGAAAGGAACTGTTTCTTCAGGTCCTCAAGCTCTGAATAGTCATGATGACAGGTTGGATGCCATCTGAGAAAATCAGTTGGCATATCAAAGCTCTGGGTAGATCTAACTGTTCTGGCATGTCTTATACCACAGGCCTTAAGAGCCTCTACCACATCATCGCTGTAAGAGCCGTTGGGATAGGCGCTTCCTCTGACAGTGTAGTTCATTACCTCCTCAAGAGCTCTTCTGTCCTCGATTATCTGGCGAACCATCTGCTCCTTGGGACATCTTGCTATTGTGGGATGAGTTACAGTATGAACAGCTACCTCATGACCTTTATACAGGGATTTGTACTCACTCATGGGAATTCTTTCCTGATAGTATTCCTTATATTCCTGGTCTACAAGACCCGAATTAACATTAAAAGTAGCCTTGATACCGTTGCTATTAAGAATCTCAACCAGTCTTCTGTCTTCTATTTTGCCGTCATCATAGCTGAGGGTAAGGACTTTATATTTTCCTCCGGGAAACTGTGTGTATATGTTTCTGTATTTTTTTCCCATATCGCACCTCTGTGAAAAATCACACTTTCTTAGTCAGGGTCTTTGCTGCCATTTTTCTCTTGTCCTCATCGAGGATCTGTCCCCATTTGTAAGGGGTATTCTGATATACATAGTAATTAAGCCAGTTGGAATAAAGGTTATTGGCATGGCCTCTCCAAAGAAGATCTGGCTTCCTTGTGGGATCATCATTGGGATAATAATGCTCAGGAATATGTATATCAAGACCTTTACTGAGATCCCTCTTATATTCTGAATCCAGTGTAAGTCTGTCATATTCTGCATGTCCCATTACAAATATCTGACTGCCGGATTTATTCATGCAAAGGAAAACACCGGCCACATCCGATTCTGCCAATACCACAAGGTCCTCACAGGCATGTATATCCTCTGCCGGAGTAGCTGTATGTCTTGAATGAGGCATCATAAATGCATCATCAAAGCCTCTGACCAGCGGAACCTTTCTGTTCATTACTCTATGCTGGAAGATACCAAAAAGCTTCTCATCAAGGGGCTTCTTGTTGATTCCATAATGATAGTAGATACCTGCCTGAGCACCCCAGCAAATATGGAAAGTAGATGTTACATTGGTCTTAGACCATTCAAACACCCTGCAAAGCTCATCCCAGTAGTCCACCTGCTCAAAATCCATCTGTTCAACAGGAGCTCCTGTGATAATAAGGCCGTCATAGGTATTATCCTTAAGCTCATCAAAGGTATTGTAAAATCTGTTCAGATGGTTAGGTGATGTATTTGAGGAGTGATGTGAACTCATCTGCATAAAAGATACATCCATCTGCAGCGGAGTGTTGGACATAGAGCGAAGTAGCTGAAGCTCAGTGTCCTCCTTAAGGGGCATCAGATTAAGAATACAGATCTGCAGGGATCTGATATCCTGATGCATAGCCCTGTTTTCATCCACCACAAATATATTCTCACGCTCAAGTATTTCTCTTGCAGGTAAGTCATTTTGTATCTTAATAGGCATTTCAATATATCTCCTTGTGATTATTTTATAAGTTCAAGAAATTCTGCTTCATCAATTATCTTGATTCCAAGCTCCTGAGCCTTGGTAAGCTTACTGCCTGCTGCTTCACCGGCAAGAACCAAGCTTGTTTTCTTGGATACACTGCCGGAGGCCTTTCCTCCATTTTTTACGATAAGCTCTTCTGCTTCCTTTCTTCCAAGAGTTGGAAGTGTTCCTGTAACTACAATTGTCATACCGGATAATTTATCAGAAGCGTCTTCATCCTTGACGGCAGTCATGTTAAGTCCCAGCTCCTTCATTGTTTCAAGAATATGAAGGCTTGACTCGTCATGGAAAAATTCATATAAATCGTTGGCTGTTGTTTCTCCAATGTCAGGGATCTGTAAAAATCCGTCAACAGTAACCTTTGTAAGATCCATAAGATTATCAAAATGTTTCATAATCTCACGGGCTGTAGATTTACCGACATTTCTGATAGCCAGAGCTGTAAGAAGTCTTACAGGATCGTTTTCCTTGGACTTTTCAATCTCGCCAAGGAGCTTGTCTGTGTTCTTTTCCTTGCCGATTATGCCCTTTTCTATTAGTTCAGCTCTGTGATCTTTGAGCTTGTATATATCAGAATAATTGCTAAGATACCCTTCTGTAACAAGAGCATCCACCAGAGTATCTCCAAGGCCCATGATATTCATGGCGTCACGGCTTGTAAAATAGGCAATGGTTCTTGTAACCTGAGCCGGACAGCTGGGATTTATGCATCTGATGTCAGCGGTATCCTCTTCTCTTACCAGATGGCCACCGCATACAGGGCACATGGAAGGCGCAGTATAAACAACTTCCGGAGCCTTTACGCAGCCGTTAAGCTTAGGAATGATTTCTCCGCTCTTAAAGAGCTTATATTCGCCGCCGATACCGATCTGCATCTGGGTAATATAGTCCTGATTGTGAAGTGTGGCTCTTGAAACACTGGTTCCGCAGAGTCTTGCAGCCTTGCCGGTCTCTCTGTCATGAAAACTTCCGGTGAAGGTCAGTTTACCGGTTCTGCCCACATCCACAAGAATCTCATCCATAACAACGATTCTCTCCTCAGGAGGATACTTGTAAGCTATATGGCCTGCAGAATATTTGGAACCTGCAGGGAAATCCTCTCTCCAGGCGATATTGTCAACCTTTATAACAGCGCCGTCCAGATCGAATTCAAGATTTTCTCTCATATCACCGATCTCATCGATGACTTCAATTATTTCATCGGCATTTTTACATAATTTATGAAAAACAGTCTTAACTCCGGCCTTATTAAGTTCATCAAGGCCATTACAGTGTGAAGCGCGAAGCTCAGCAGGACCATCCTGAATATTGAAAACAAACATCTTAAGTCCGCGGCTTCTGGTTATTTCAGGATCCAGCTGTCGAAGGGTTCCTGCAGCCAGGTTTCTGGGATTGGCCGCTTCTTTTTTGCCAAGTTTCTCCTGAGTTTCATTGAATCTCTCAAAGTCCTCATGGGACATGTATACTTCGCCTCTAAGCTCCAGATATTCATAGGGCAGATCAAGTACCTTCTGAATATCAGGAATAACAAGAGCATTGGCTGTTACGTCCTCACCGATAAGACCGTCTCCTCTTGTCTCAGCCATGGTAAGATGCATCTTTCCATCTTCACCTTTGTTATATCTCAAGGATAAGCTAAGACCATCAATTTTCTGTTCTACAGAGAAAACCGCTTCCGGATGAAGCTGATGAACCTTGTTAACGAAAGATCTGACATCATCCTTGTTAAAAACATCTTCGATTGAAAGCATGGGCACATTATGAGTTATCTTAACGCCAGCTTCTCTTTTGGCGGTGCCTCCGATAATTTTTGATGGAGAATCCTCTGTAACAAAGGATGGGTTCTCCTTTTCAATAGCTTTTAATCTCTGCATCAGCTGATCGTATTCAAAATCTGAGATCTCCGGTGCGTCCTGATTATAGTAAAGATCCATATGATGCTTGATAGTTTTTACAAGTTCATCATATTCCTTTTTAATCTCGTCAATATTTGCCAAAATATAAATCTCCCAACATTCTTTTTTTATTTCTTACTGCCTTTTGAGGGTTTAAGTCCTGCAGCGGCGTAGAGCTTATCTTTTTCTGTGTCAGAAAGCTCAACATATTTGCCTGGGCTTAAATTATAATCCTTCAGCCGAACAGTCATAACTCTTATTCTCTTAAGCTTCTTTACTTCGTATCCAAGAGCCTTGCACATACGCCTGATCTGTCGATTAAGTCCCTGGGTCAAAATAATGTTAAAAGAGCATTTGCCTGTTCTGTTGACCTTACATCCTCTGGTGGTGCGGTCAAGCTCCTTAAGATATACACCCTGGGACATTCGGTTAAGAAAATCGCCGTTAAGAGGCTTGTCCACTGTGACCTCATATTCCTTCTCATGGTGCTTGGAGCCCTTCATCATGGCCTCTATAAGCTTGCCATCATCAGTCATAAGAAGAAGGCCTTCGGAATCCTTATCAAGTCTTCCGGCGTATGTTACACGCCTGTCATAGCCAAGATCTTCTATAACTGTCTTATCAGCATGTTCATCTTTTTCGGTGCAAGTCACACCTACAGGCTTGTAGTAAGCAAGGACAACACTGCTCTTAGCGGGTTTTATTTCTCGGCCATCCACAAGAACAGTATCCGCAGCTTCAACCTGTAACCCCGGGGCAGCCTCTGAGCCGTTAACTATGACTCTTCCGGCCTGTATTAACTTATCGGCTTCCCTCCTTGAACATACGCCACAGGAAGCAATATATTGGTTTAAACGCATTAAACTGCCTTTCACATTATCATATACAAAAACGGTTAGGAAAATTCCTAACCGTTTCATTATAATATTTATTTATTGGTATCTCAATACAGAAAAACACTGAATCAGCGGTAATTATAAAGCCTGTGAGAGCTTAACGATGGCATCCTCAGCAATAAGAAGTTCATAATTCTCCTTCATATGAGCAATAACGTTCATATTGGTTGCCTGGAAATGAGCAAACTCATATGCCATGGTGAAAAGACCTGCAAATACCTTGGGATCCTCATCCTCTCTCTTAAGATCAAGGTAGTATTTGCCATCCTTCTCGTTCTTGTACAGTGCGCTAGAAATATGGATATCCTTGGGAGCCTTGGCACAGAATGCAATTACTGTATGGATATCTTCAAACTTAAATACATATTCATGGAACTTAAGTCTGTTCTGATCTTTCTTGGCCTTATCTTCATCAGAAAGTACAGCAGGATCCTTCTTGGCTCCGCTGCTGATCTTGGAAGCCTTGGTAATATTGCTCTCTATAGTCTTATCCTTGTTAAGAAGCACCTTATCAGGATTCTCTGCTATGCCGCTCTCTTCCATAATATCCTTAACGGAATTGGTAAGCTGTTTAAGGCTCTTAAGGTACTCGTTAAGTCTGTTGATACGCTCATCATTGGCGGCATCACCGATATCCTCAAGTACATTCTTGGGAATCTTGATCCCTGCCTTATCGGTAAGATTCTTAAGAATCTCACCAAAGGATGCTGATGCATTCTCTGAAAGTGTAAGTGAAATAGAATGATCAGGAAGAACCGTGATCTGCATAGGCATAAATGAACCTGTTGGCTTATAATCAACCTCTTCCTCAGCCTTCCTCATAACATCATGAAGAAACTCCATAGCTTCCTTCTTTTTCTCGAACAGATCCTCAAGCTTGATGCCCTGCTCGTCCATATCATCTTCTGTAATGATACATGTAACTGTATCTTTGTTTATCCTTTTAAATTCCATTAAAATCCCCTTCAAACAACCCAAAATTTTATTTAAAACATATTATCAAGAGATATGTGAGTATGTCAAAATAAAAATTTTATAAAATTTCACCCAAAAGTTATGCTATATTTTACAACAATTAACAGATTCTTGGAAGACCTTCTCCGTACATCAGACCCACTATACGTTTGCCACCTATCTTAGTACGAAGGGTTACATTATATTCATCGGATGAACTGTCCGATTTATGAACCTGCCCGATAATGCAAGCATTTTCGCCGTATTTAGAGCTTCTGATAATGGAAACCGCCTTTTCTGCATCCTCTGCCGCAACAGAAAGAACCATTTTTCCTTCATTTCCCATATATAATGGATCCAGGCCCAGCATACCACAGAAATTCCTTACAGAATCTGACACAGGAAGAAGCTGCTCTTCAAGCTCTATGGAACACTTGGAACTCTCACTGAACTCATTGAGAACTGTTCCAAGGCCGCCTCTGGTCACATCCCTCATGGCATGAACCTTAATTCCCGCATCAAGAAGGGCAAAAACCATCTCCTTAAGAGGTGCCGCATCGGAAACAATGGTGCTGTCTATGCCCATTCTCTTGCCGAGAATCGCAGCATGATGATCTCCGAGATTACCGGAAATAATGATCTTATCCTCATTCTCAAGGTTGAAAGGTCCGGGAACAGCAAGATTTTCATCAATAAAGCCAACGCCGGAAGTATTTATAATAAGCCCGGGCTCACCGCCTTTATTCTCAATAACCTTAGTATCGCCGGTAACGACTTTGACACCGGCTTCCTGACAGGTTTCTGCAAAAGAAACTATTACTTTATCCAGAACGTCAATATCAAGTCCCTCTTCCAGAATGCAGCCACAGGTAATATACATTGGTCTTGCGCCGCTCATAAGAAGGTCATTAACAGTTCCGCATACTGAAAGCCTTCCTATATCTCCACCGGGGAAAATAATAGGTGTTACAACAAAAGAATCGGTGGTAACAGCCAGCTTACCGGCTCCCTGTACCACTGCTGAATCCTCAAGTTTATCCAATATCTCATTATGAAAATGTTTGGCAAATACATCTTTTATCAGTTTGGAAGTGGATTCTCCGCCGCTTCCGTGTGCCATTGTGATCTTCATATTATTCAAATCTCCAAAAACTTATTTTCTGCCTGAAACGAAGTAATTATAACAACTTCCCTCAGTTGATACCATGCAGGCTCCATGGGCATTATCAGGAGTACATACTTTCCCGAAGAGAGGACATTCATTGGGCTGCAGCTTGCCAACAAGCACATTTGAGCACTGACAGCCTGCAGGCATGTGGTCTGTATCAAGGCCAATGCTGCCCGCATCGAACCTGGCGTATTCTTTCTTAAGGGTCATACCTGATCCGGGAATGGTTCCCATTCCTCTCCAGGAAGCATCTGAAGTTTCAAAATATTTAGAAACAGCCTCTTTTGCTTTTAAATTTCCCTCATAGCTTACAACTTCTTTATATAAATTCTTCATGCCTGATTTCCCCTTCATGGAAACCAGAGCATATATCGTCATAATAAGCTGTGGTCCTTCGAAACCTGATACCACAAAGGGTATTCCAAGTTCCTTTGAAAGGTCTTCAAAGATCTTGCTTCCGGTAATGGCAGCTACGTGTCCCGGAGCGATAAATCCATCTATTCCACCGCCATTTTTCACAACCCATCTGATAACTTCCGGCATAGTCTTTAAACTTGTTAAAAGCTTAAGATTTTTAAGATCCTTCTGAACAGCCTGCTCAAGAACCATGGCGTATACAGGCGTTGTTGTCTCGAAGCCAATGGCAGCAAATACATAGTTATGATCAGGATCATTTTCAGCCAGTGTTATTGATTCCATGGGAGAATAAACCATTCTCACGTGGGCCCCGTCAGCCTTGGCATCCGCGAGAGACTTTTCTGTGCCCTTAACCCTTATAAGATCACCGAAGGTAAGCACTGTTGTATTATCTTCCATGGCAAGCTCAACCAGCTTGTCTATTACAGCAGTGACTGTAACGCAAACCGGGCATCCCGGGCCTGATATAAGCTTGATCTTAGGAGAAAGCATGGCAGGAATACCATTTTCTGAAATGGCAGCGGTATGTGTACCGCAGACTTCCATGAGCCTTACTTCTTCGCCATCATATTCTTTTAATGCTTTTACTATTTCTTCAAGATTATGCATCAGATTGACAGCCCTTCTATCTCATTAAAAAGTTCTACCATCTCATCCGCCAGCTTGTCATCCATGGTCTGGATGATGCATCCCGCATGAACAAGAACCTTATCTCCAACCTTTACATTCACAAGGCCTGCCTCTGCATTGACGATATTGCCTGCAAAATCAACAGTTGCCTTGGTCCCATCAAGTTTTATAACTGTTCCGGGTATTGCTACACACATAATAATCCTTTCTATTCTTCCCTGTCAGACATAAGTCCATAATATGCCTGTCCCAAAGAAATGCCGGCATCTGAGGCCGGAACCTGCCTGTTCCAGTAAACCTCGTAACCGCTTATACTGAGTAAATTGATAGTTTTTGTCAAAAGAAGTCTGTTTAGGAAAACACCACCTGATAAGCAGACCTTTTTTTCTCCTGTTTCTGCGCTTATGATATCACAAACATTCTTGATTGCTGTGGTGATAGCCACATGAAATGCATAAGCACATAAAACAGTATCATATTTTCCTTCAGAAATACACTCTTTGATCTGTCTGAAAAAGTCCACCTGATCGGTAAGTATATTTCCTTCTTCATCTTTATATACTTTAAGCTGGAATTCAGGTCTGTCAATACCTGTGTATTTCCATGCCTCCTTCTCCAGAAGGGTTGCACATTCTCCTTCATAGGAATTGTAACTGCATATTCCAAGAAGGGCTGAAACGGCGTCAAACAGCCTTCCTACGCTGGAGGTCATAAAAGTATTTATGTTGTTATTAAGGGCTGCCTTAGTAATATCAGGGATACTTTCATCGGAAAGTCCCGCGGAATGCATGTAACAATCCCGGACCATATCAGCCTTTTTGGAAGCACTGTCACCGCCGCATAGCTTAACATAGGACATATGCCCGCAGCGCTTTACATCTTTGCGATTACAATAAAAATATTCGCCGCCCCAGATATTGCCATCATCTCCAAAGCCTGTTCCATCAAAGGCTATTCCAATGCAGCTATCCAGACTGTTTTCAGCCATAACGGATAAGATATGAGCATGATGATGTAAAACACCGACAAAGTTATTACCCTCAATATTTCTATCCTGAGCCAGCTTCTTGGCATAATTCGTGGAAAAATATCCCGGATGCCTGTCGCATACAATCTTATCAAAATCAAACTCAAACAGGTCTCCGCAATATGGAATCAGCTCTTTATACTCGTTAAATACGCCCACATCCGCCATATCACCTAAATGCTGTGAAAGGATCACTCTGTCCTTTTTTCCAAAGGCGAAAGTGTTCTTGAGATCAGCTCCCATAGCAAGGACTGACGTATTATCATCTAAATCCTGCCCTGAAGGCAATATCACAGGCAAAGGGAAATATCCTCGTGCTCTTCTTACAAACATCTTAGAAAAGCCTTTGGAAGTCCTTATAACATATAATACAGAATCATCCTGGGCTATATTTATCTTTCTTTTATGATAAAGAACTCCATCTGCACATAGTTCATTATCTTCGTTTAAAAATGTATCGAAAAAGTCTTCATCCGAATAAATCATCGGTTCATCGGATTTATTGGCGCTGGTTACAATAAGAGGTCCCAGTTCATCACACAGAAGCCTGTGAATACCTGCTGAAGGAAGAAAAGCACCTATATATCTGCTCTCCCTGCATACCGATTCGGGAAAATCCTTTTTCTTCTGGAGAAGAACTATGGGTCTTGCTGAGGATAAAAGAAGCTCCTTCTCTTTTTCATTGATATAGCAGTACTCAGAAATTCTGTCTATATCTGAAAACATGACCGCAAAAGGCTTCTTCTCACGTCCTTTAAGCTCTCTTAACCTATGAGCCGGTTCATCCTCCGGAAGACATACAAGCTGATATCCCGATATCCCCTTAAGACCGATAATTCCACCATCGTTAAGAACCTGGACAGCCTTTTCTACAGAGGTATCCTTATCATATTCGATACCATCCTTAGAAAAAATCATCTGAGGTCCACAGCAGTGACAGGAAATAGTCTGTGCATGTCTGCGCCTTCCCATAGTATATTCCCGGCTACAGTCAGGGCACATATCAAAATCGATCATGGTTGTAGTGTCTCTGTCATAGGGAAGCTTATTTAGAATACTGATCCTGGGACCGCAAACAGCGCAGCTTATCAGCGGATACCTGTAGCGTCTGTTGTTATCATCAAGCATCTCCTGGAGACAGTCATCACATAAGCCTATATCCGGTAAAAAAACAGGAAGTTCATCCTTTAAACTGATCTCATCACTGGGAACAATCCTAAAATCAGTCACTGAATCTTCATCAGCATTATCAATGTTCTTAATATCAACATCCAAAATAAAAGCACCTGCGGGATATTCACTTTTCAAGCTTTCTGCAAAAGAAGACAAACTATCCTTATCTCCTATTGCAAGAATATCAACAGCTGCTCCGATGTTCTTGACCTGACCTTTAATCCTGTATTTAGTTGCCAATTCAGCTATAAAGGGGCGGAAACCAACACCTTGTACCGCCCCTTTAACTCTAATCATTATTGTCATAATCTGAACTTGTCTATATTAAGAAATCAAGCCTTAGGTTCTTCCTTCTTCTCAGCTGCGGCTGCCTGAGCTGCCTTGGCTGCAGCAGCGGCTGCTGCACGCTCCTTAGCTGCTTTCATAAGAGCTTCCTGAGCTGCGATAGCCTTTTCGGACTGTTTGAAGGTCTTGGTGATCTTTTCAGTGCCGGGCTCCTGGAATCTCAGGCCCATTGAAAGTGACTTCTTAGGACAGTTGTCTACACAACATCTGCACTGGATACAGCTCATAGGGTTGATAGACCAGGTCTTCTCAGCCTTATCGATACTGATGGCATGTGTAGGACACTTGATTGAGCAAAGTCCGCAAAGAACGCAGAGATCCATATCATTCTCAACATGTCCTCTTGTTCCTGCAGGATACTCCTTCTCAACCTTTCTTGTCTTAGGCTTTGATACAATATTATGAAGAATTGTATTTTTAAAACTTACAAAAGACATATCTTTT
>JAEEGF010196012.1_pt1 | contig 29957 bp, 24 predicted proteins | sample 9134171 | NCBI WGS metagenome assembly JAEEGF01 (sample SAMN16246542, study PRJNA631951) | gut metagenome | biome: gut microbiome; feature: rumen; material: AP-attached | host: Bos | place: Iran: Karaj | collected 2018-10 | reverse complement strand
GCTGTTAACTGTCGCAGGCAAAACAGTCCGGTGGACTGTTTTGCCGTTGCGATGTAATCTCGGTGCGGCAGCACCGAGCACCTTAAAACGGAGTTGGTTCGAGTCCAACAGGTGGCGCCAAAGGAAAAACCGTTCCAAAAGGAACGGTTTTTTCTTTGACCTCAGATATTTGCCCCGAACCAACGACCCCGCGGTTCTGCAAGGCCGTGGGCGGCGCGTCAGCTTTCCTTGGCGGGGCTTCGGCTGCCGGTGCCCAAGCCTTCTCCGCGCCCTTCCTGTTCTGCAGTTTCTCCGCCGCGCGGCCGGAGGAATGCCGCCGACGGCAAAACCGCAGGGCAATTTAGCGATTTAACTTGACAAATTATTTTGTTGATGGCATAATAAAAACTAACTTCTTGTTTGGCACAGCCAAAACGAGAAAAAACTACGGATTACGGAGGAAAGAACATGAAAAACTTCAAAAAAATCACGGCAATCCTGCTCGCCGTCCTGCTGGTCGCCGCTCTGGCCGCCTGCGGCGCAAAACCGGGTCCCGCGCCTTCCGGCAAAAAGTACGTGATCGCTTCCGACAACGCGTTTGCACCCTTTGAATACCTGAACACCGACACCAACGAATACGTCGGTATCGACATGGATATTCTTGCGGCTGTTGCGGAAGACCAGAAGTTCGACTATGAAGTGCAGAACGTCGGCTTCGACGCCGCGCTGAACCAGGTGCAGTCCGGCCAGGCCGATGCGGTGATCGCCGGCATGACCATCACCGACGAGCGCAGGCTGACCTTTGATTTTTCCGACGGTTATTTTGACGCCGGCCAGATTCTGGTCGTTGCTGCCGACAGCGACATCAAGAGCCTGGAGGATCTGAGAGGCACCAACGTTGCGGCGAAGATCAGCACCCAGGGCGCCGACTATGCGCAGTCCGTCGCCGAAGAATACGGCTTCACGGTCACCACGTATGAAGATTCTCCCACCATGTATCAGGCTGTCATTCAGGGCACCAACTCCGCCTGCTTCGAGGACGACCCGGTTGCCCGCTATTCCATTCAGTCGCAGAACCTGGAGCTGAAGGTGGTCGGCGACGTGATCAACGCCAAGCCCTACGGCTTTGCCGTCAAGCTGGGCGAGAACGCCGAGCTGATCTCGATGTTCAACGCCGGTCTTGCCAATATCAAGGCCAACGGCGTCTATGACGACATCCTCGCGAAATACGGTTATTGATCCGTTTTGAACCCGCCGCGCGGGAACGCCCCTTCCGGCGCTCCCGCCGCTGAAAAAAGGAACTGATCCGGTACGGTCTGCTGTGCGGGCCGTACCGGATATGCAATGAAAGTCAGGTTGCAGCATGGATTTTGCACGCATGTTTGAAAAGGCCACGCCGCTGGTGTTAGCGGGCTTCTGGCTGACCATCCGAATCTCAATCGTTTCGCTTTGTCTCGGTATGATCCTGGGACTGATTACCTGTCTGTTCCGGTTGTCAAAGCTGCGTGTCATGCGCTTTCTGGCCGGCGTCTATATCTGGATCATCCGCGGCACGCCCATGCTGGTGCAGGCGCTGATTATCCACTTCGGCATTCCGCAGGTGGTCAACCTGATTCTGCGGGCCATGGCGGACGGCGGCGATTTCAAAAAATTCACGTTCACCGCGTTCGCGTCCGGCGTGATCACGCTGACGCTCAACGCCGGCGCCTATCTCTCCGAAATCTTCCGCGGCGGCATCCAGGCGGTGCCCGTGGGCCAGAGCGAAGCGGCGCGCAGTCTCGGCATGACCGCGTTCGGCACCATGCGCAAGATCGTGCTGCCCCAGGCATTCAAGATCGTGATCCCCTCGCTGGTCAACCAGTTCATCATCACCATCAAGGATACGTCGATCCTTTCCATCATCGGTCTGGCGGAGCTGGTCAACAAGGCCAAGGTCTACGTCGGCTCCACCTATCAGTATATGGAGACCTATCTGTTCGTCGCGGCCTGCTATCTCGTGTTCACTTCGCTTTTGATGCTGCTGTCGCGTTTTGTGGAAAAGAAGCTGAAATACTCGAAAAAATAGGCGCTTTCCGCAGCGCACCGGCATAAAGAAGGAGAGGATGGATTCCAATGAACGAAGCACGCGCGGCAGGGAAAACCGTGGATCCCAACGAAAAAAAGATCGTCATTTCGCACCTGAAAAAAAGCTTCGACGACCACGAGGTGCTTTCCGATATCAACCTGGAGGTGAACAACGGCGAGGTTGTCTGCATCATCGGCCCGTCCGGCAGCGGCAAATCCACGCTTTTGCGGTGCATCAACCGGCTGGAGGACCCCACCGACGGCACGATCATCGTGGACGGCTGCGACATCACCGACAAAAAGGCGAATCTCAACAAGATCCGCGAAAACATCGGCATGGTGTTTCAGCAGTTCAACCTGTTCCACAACCATACCGTTTTGAAGAACATCACGCTCGCGCCGATCGACCGCAAAAAGTATACGCGGCAGCAGGCGCACGACCGGGCGCTGGAGCTGCTGGCGCGCGTCGGCCTTTCAGAGAAGGCCGCGTCCTACCCCGGCGAGCTTTCCGGCGGCCAGCAGCAGCGCGTCGCCATTGCGCGGGCGCTGGCAATGAACCCCGACATTATGCTCTTTGACGAGCCGACGAGCGCGCTCGACCCCGAAATGGTGGGCGAGGTGCTGGCCGTGATGAAGGAGCTGGCGGCCGAGGGCATGACCATGGTGGTCGTGACCCATGAGATGGGCTTTGCCCGCGAGGTGGCCGACAGGGTCATCTTCATGGAAGAAGGGCTGATTGTTGAAGAAGGGCCGCCCGAGCAGGTGTTCAATTCGCCCAAAGAGGCGCGCACCAAAGATTTCCTGAACTGCGTATTGTGATGCAGTGGAACGAAGAAGCGAAAACGATCCCGCTGCGGATCGTTTTTTGCTGCGGGCGGTCTTTGCGCCTGCGCCGCCGGCCGGAAGAAAGCGGTTATTCCGGATTGCAATAAAGCCGGTAATGTGCTATACTGACCGCGGAGCCCCTTGCAAAACACCCAAGCTGAACGGAGGTCCTGTATCATGCAGAAAACCAGAATCATTGTTGCAATTATTGCCGCGCTTGTCCTTTGCGGCGCGGTTTGTTTCGGCGTCGCTTCCCTTCGCCGGTCGGCCGCAAAAAAACGCCTTGCGGAAAAGCTGAACGGTGCTCTTTTACCTGCCGCTCAGCAGTCTGACACGCAGGGCGGGGACTGCATCCACTTTCTTCGCACGGGGACCTCTGACGCGATTCTGCTGGAAAGCGACGGCCATTTTGCCATGGTCGACGCGGGGGAGGATACCGACAACCCCCGGAACTTCCCGGGGCTGGAGCTGCCCGGCTTTGAGCAGGAGGTGCTCGCCTATCTGAAGCAGCACGCGGCGGATGAAACCGGCAAGGTGCATCTGGACTTCGTTCTCGGCACCCACAGCCATTCCGACCATATCGGCGGTTTTGATACGATCGTTTCCGACCCGGACGTGACGGTGGACGTCGCCTATCTGAAGGCCTATGACGCGTCGAAGATCCGCGAAAGCGAGATCGTGGAATGGGACAACCAGGAGGTCTATGACCAGATGGTGCAGGCGCTGCAGGCGCGGGGCGTGCCGATCGTGTCTGAGCTGAGCGACGCGCCGTTCCGATTCGGCAACCTGACGCTGACGATGGTGAACACCGTGGACCCGGTCAGCAAAAAGAAGGTCGGCGAAAATGACCAGTCTCTTTGTCTGCTGGTCGAAAAAAACGGTGCGCGGGTCTTCCTTGCCGCCGATCTCGATAACTATTCCGGAGACGAAAGCCGGCTTGCGCCGCAGATCGGCAAGGTCGATCTGCTGAAGGTGGGGCACCACAGCTACGGCGGCTCGAGCAGCGCGGGCTTCATCCGGACACTGCAGCCGCGCGTTTGCGTGATCACAAACAACTTTGAGAGTGCGGACCGCAGGACGCTGGCGCGTTTTGAACGGATCTGTCAACCGTCGTTTTGCATCACCGGCAGGGAAAACGGCGTTCTGGCTGTGCTCGGTGACGACGGCGAAATCACCTGTTACGGGCAGATACAAAGCTAACCCGGCTTTACACCCTTTGTCTGATACGGACTTGTATCGTGCGGCAGCTTGTGCTATAATACAATTACCCCATATAAAGGAGGCATTCTCATGAACGACATCAAATCATTTTTCGACGGCATCGCGGATGTGATCGGCTCATTCTTTGTCAGCATTCTGTTCTTTTTGTTCAACAGATAATAATCAGTTTTTTCAAAAGCAGCAATCTCCAACCTGTGGGGGATTGCTGCTTTCTGCTTGCGTAGGTTTCAAGATAATAAAATGGCGCTATCTTATTTGAACGGGAATGTTGGGTCATTTGTTCTGTCAAGGAGATAATCAATGCTGCAATGGTAAAAATCGGCGAGCGTAATCAAAACGTCTGCGGTCAGAGCGATTGTGCCGGTTTCATATTGAGAATAGGTGTTTTGTGAGACATGAAGCAACTCGGCTATTTCTCGTTGTTTAATGTCATGATCTTCTCGGATATTTCGCAGATTCTTAAATACCATAATAACAACCTCCGCTGCTATTATGAGTTATCTGTAATTCAGATATTGACTTTTATCTGTAATACAGATATAATAATAAAAAACAAAAGAGAGGGATCAGTTATGGCAAAGATTCTTGCAATTACCCCAGAGACGATTTCGATTGGAATGGATAACGGTGAACTGAAAGAAGTTCCCGCCGGCTCAGTAAACTTTGTTCCCCATGTTGGTGATGAAGTTGAGATTTTTGAATCGGTAAATAACATCATTGTGTCTAAGGTTGAGAAAAGCACCCCGGTGCAGCCTGCAGCACAGCAAGCCCCAACTATTAAAATTGTTAATACGAACACCAACACGAATGTGAATAAAAATATTAATGCAGGTAGCGGAAGAGCAAAGAATAAATGGGTGGCCTTCGTTTTGTGCTTGCTTTTTGGCTTTTTTGGAGCACATAAGTTTTACGAGGGGAAAACCGGAATGGGCCTCCTGTATTTATTCACAATGGGCTTGTTGGGATTCGGATGGATTATTGATACAATCGTGATTTTGTTCAAACCAAATCCGTACTATGTTTAATTGCGGAAAAATATGTTTTCATAGCTCACCCAAAACGGGTGAGCTTTTTGCTTTCCCGCGGGGCCGTTTTTTTGTTTCCCGTTCTCTTGCTTTTGCCCCGAAACATGCTATAATAAGAAAAAGCGTTTGCTTCTAAGTTTCCGAATACAGGAGGAATCATCATGTTATATCCGAAGATCGGTATCCGACCCGTCATCGACGGCCGCTGGGGCGGCGTGCGCGAAAGCCTCGAAGCGCAGAACATGGGCATGGCCAAAGCTGCCAAGGCGCTCATCGAGGGCAGCATCCGCTATCCCGACGGCACCCCCGTGCAGTGCGTCCTTTCAGACACCACCATCGGCGGCGGCGCCGAGGCCGCAAAGTGCGCCGAGCAGTTCGCCGGCGAAAACGTGGTGGCCACCCTTTCCGTCACGCCCTGCTGGTGCTACGGCTCCGAAACCTTCGACATGGACCCGCAGACGATCAAGGCCGTCTGGGGCTTCAACGGCACGGAGCGCCCGGGCGCGGTCTATCTTGCCGCCGTGATGGCCGCCTATGCCCAGAAGGGACTGCCCGCGTTTTCCATCTATGGCAAGGACGTCAAGGACATGACCGACACGGAGATTCCCGACGACGTGGCCGAAAAGATTTTGCGCTTTGCCCGCTGTGCGGTCAGCGTGGGCTGGATGAAGAACAAGGCCTACGTCAACTTCGGCGGCGTGGCCATGGGCATCGCCGGCAGCTACTGCAACGCCGACCTGTTTCAGAAATACTTCGGCATCCGCGCCGAATGGGTCGATATGACCGAGATCGTGCGCCGCATCACGCTGGAGATCTATGACCCCGACGAATATGAAAAGGCGCTCGGATGGATCAAAGCGAACTGCAAAGAGGGCTTCGACTGCAACGCCGGCAAGGACCTGCCCGCCATCATCCGCAAATCGAAGGTCGTGCCGCCCGATAAGGACTGGGAATTCATCGCCAAAATGACCATCGTCATGCACGATATCCTCTTCGGCAACCCGAAGCTGGATGAACTCGGCTGGCACGAGGAGGCATTGGGCAAAAACGCCGTGGCCGGCGGCTTTCAGGGCCAGCGGCAGTGGACCGACTGGCTGCCGAACGCCGACTTCACCGAGGCGATTATGGCAAGCTCGTTCGACTGGAACGGCACAAAGCAGCCCACGCCCTTTGCCACCGAAAACGACACACTCAACGGCGTGGCGATGATGCTCGGCACGCTGGTGTCCGGCTCCGCGCCGTGCTTCCACGACGTGCGCACCTATTGGAGCCCCGAAGCGTGTGAACGCGTGACCGGCGTCAAACCGGGCGGCGTTGCGGCAAACGGCTTTATCCATCTGATCAATTCCGGCGCAACGGCGCTGGACGGCAGCGGCGCGAGCAAAAACGCCGCGGGCGAAGGCTGCATGAAGCCCTTCTGGGAGATGACCGACGCCGATATCGACGCCTGCCTCAAGGCGACCGACTGGTGCCGCGCCAACTATGAATACTTCCGCGGCGGCGGCTTTTCGAGCCACTTCCGCTGCAGAGCCGAAATGCCCGTAACCATGCTGCGCGTCAACGTGGTGGACGGCGTCGGCCCCGTGCTGCAGCTGGCCGAGGGCTACACCGCCGATCTGCCCGACGAGATCCACACCGTGATCGACAAGAGAACGGACCCCACCTGGCCGACCACCTGGTTCGTGCCGAGACTGACGGGCAAGGGCGCGTTCAAGGACGTCTACAGCGTGATGGCCAACTGGGGCGCCAACCACGGCGTGACAGTCTATGGCCACGTGGGCGCCGACCTGATCACCCTCGCGTCCATGCTGCGCATCCCGGTCAATATGCACAACGTGGAAGACGGCCGCATCTTCCGTCCGCACGCGTGGTCCGGCTTCGGCACCGAGGACCCCGAAGCGTCCGACTACCGCGCCTGCGCCGCCTACGGGCCGCTGTATGATTAAGGGGGGGAGCCCGATGCTGAAAAACGTGCCCAAGCTTCTGTCGCCCGAGCTGCTGAAGATTCTCTGTGCCATGGGCCACGGCGACGAAATCGTGATCGGCGACGGCAATTTCCCCGCCGCCGCCAACGCGAAGCGTCTCGTCCGCGCCGACGGCATCGGCGCCTGCGCCATGCTCGACGCGATTTTGCAGGTCTTTCCGCTCGATCAGTATGACGACAACAACTTCGTGCTGATGCAAAAATGCGAGGGCGACGCCGCCGACGTGAGCATCTGGCAGGAATATGAAGCCATCTTAAAGAACTATGAGCCGCAGGCGAAGGTTTCGTTTGAAGAACGCTTCGCCTATTACGAGCGCGCGAAAAAGGCCTTTGCCGTTGTTGCCACGGGCGAAGAAAAGCAATACGCCAACATCATCCTGAAGAAAGGCTGTGTGCTGTGATGAAAACGTGGGCGACCTATTTTCAGAACGACGCAAACGAACCGCTGAAATACGGCGAAGTGAACCTGATCAACCCGCCGCGGCAGCGCCTCAGAGGCGAACCGCTGAAAGCGGGCGTCGAGGCCGTGCCGGTGTTCTGCGGCTTTTGCGGCACCGACTTTGAGTTGATGCACATGGGCCGCAGGGGAGAACTGGGCCCGAAGTTCCCGCAGGGCGAAACGCGGCTCATCAACGGCCACGAGGGCGTGGTCTGGGTGCCCGGCGAACACCGCTTCGCCATCGTGCTGATCCGCGGCGGCGACAGCTTTGACCCCACGCGCTTCACCGAAGACGAAACCTATTTCGAATACGGCTGCGACGGCGCCGACGGCATCTTCTGCGACAAAGGGTATTTCAACCCCGACATGCTGCTGCATCTGCCGGAGCGCTATGCGGGCCTTGAAAAGCTGCCGCTCTCACTGGCGAAGCGGCTGGTGTTCTGCGACCCCTATGCCTGCGCCGTGTTCCAGCATGAGCGCATGTGCGACATCGGCGAGGCACAGCTGTTCCGCGTGATTATGGCGAAAGAGAAGTGCGAGGAAGCCGCGGCGCGCAAACAGGCCGTGGAGGCCGCGTTTGAACGCGCGGTGATCTTCGGCCTCGGCACCACGGGCCTGTTCATCGGCGACCAGATCCGCCGCAACCACCCGCAGGCAAACATCCTGTTCGTTGCCAGAAGCGACGAAAACAGCGAAAAGGCGCGGTTCGTCAAGGACGAGCTGGGCTGCGATTATCTCTCCTCCGGCGGCATGACCGAAGCGCAGACCGCCGCGGCAATCATCGGCCGCATCGGCGGCAAGGCGACGGTCTTTGTGGGCACGAGCGGCACCGCCGTGGAGCACCAAATTGCGTTCGCGCACGGCGTGCTCGGCTGCAACGGCATTTACAACAGCTTTTCGCTGGGCCCGAAGGTGACCTACGACACGATGCCCTTCGGGTTCAAAAACCAGGTCATTTTCGCGTCCATCAACTTTACGCAATCCCACATGGAGACCGCGATCCGTCTGCTTTGCCAAAGCCGGTTCGACCGGCTGGTGGAGCTGATTGACAAAGACGACTTTACCCGCGACCCGATCGGCGCGTATGAAAACAGGATTTACAGCAAGGGCGCGCCCTTGAAAACGGCGGTCGTCTGGAACCCGGCCTATATCGACACGGAGGCGTAACATGAAAGCGATTGAAATCACCGCACCCGGCAAGATCCGGATCATTGAAAAAGCCATGCCGCAGCCGCAGGAGGGCGAAGCGCTGCTGCAGGTGCTCTTCGGCGGCATCTGCGGCGCAGACGTGGCGTCCTACACCGGCAACCAGCCGTTCACGACCTATCCGCGCATTCCCGGCCACGAGCTTTCGGCAAGGATCGTCTCGATTCCCGAAAACGACCGCGGCCTGCGGCCCGGCGATATCGTCACCTGCAACCCCTATTTCAACTGCGGGGCCTGCTATGCCTGCCGGCGCGGGCTCGTCAACGCCTGCCATGACAACCGGACCATGGGCGTGCAGCGCGACGGCGGCTTTCAGGAATACATCACGATGCCCGTGGAACGCATCATCGACGGCAAGGGGCTTTCCGCGAAGGCGCTCGCGCTGATCGAGCCGTTTTCCATCAGCTGCCACGCGCTCTCGCGCGCCGCGGTCAAGGCGGGCGACAACCTTTTGATCATGGGCGCGGGGCCGATCGGCCTGTTCGCCCTGCTGCGGGCCAAGGCGCTCGGCGCGCGCGTGCTGATCGCCGATATGCTGGAAAGCCGGCTCGCGCTGGCCGAAGACTTCGGCGCGGACGAAACCGTCAACGTGAAGGACCGCGACCTGCATGCCGCCTGCGCCGCCTTCACGGGCGACTGCGGCTTCGACGTCTGCGTGGAAGCCTGCGGCGCGCCCGAAACCTTCCTGTCGTGCATCAGCGAAGCGGCCCACGGGGCAAACGTGATTCTGATCGGCAACGGCAAGCGCGAAACGACCTTCGTGCATTCGGTTCTGCTCAAAAAGGAGCTCAACGTCTTCGGCAGCCGCAACGCCTTCACGCGCGACTTTGAAACGCTGATCGACCTGGTCAAAGCCGGCAAGGCCGACGTGCTGAAGATGGTCAGCGGCGTCTATCCCATGGCGGATGCCGCCGCGGCGTTTGAAGCGCTGGCCCACAACGACGGCAGCCTGTGTAAACTTCTGATCGGGATCGGTGCATGAGATGAAAGAAACGATTTTACAGTTCGGCACGGGCAAGTTCCTGCGCGCGTTCGTCGATTCCTTTGTCGACACCATGAACAAGCAGGGCCTTTATGACGGCAGGGTCGTCATCGTGTCGCCCACGGATTCCAAAGCCGTGGAAACGATCAACGCGCAAAAGGGCGTCTATCATCTGATTCTCCGCGGCGTGGAAAACGGCGCAGCCGTCAGCCGCACAACGGAGATTCGTTCCGTTTCCCGCGCGGTCAATCCCTACCGCGATTTTGACGCCTTCCTTTCGCTCGCCGCGAACCCCGATCTGCGCTTTGCGGTCAGCAACACCACCGAAGCCGGCATCCGCTATGACGAAAGCTGCCGCTTCGGCGACCGCCCGGCGGCGTCCTTCCCCGGCAAGCTGACGCAGTTTTTGTATGAACGCTTTCGGCGCGGCCTCGGCGGCCTCGTCATTCTGGCGTGCGAGCTGATTGAAGATAACGGCAAAGCGCTGCAGGCCTGCGTCCTGCGCTACGCCGCGCAGTGGGGCCTCGGCGACGACTTCCTTTTGTGGCTCAAACGCGAAAACCGCTTTTGCGGCACGCTCGTCGACCGCATCGTGACCGGCTTTCCGCAGGCGGAGGCGGAGGACATCTTTGCTTCCCTCGGCTGCCGCGATCAGCTTCTGGACACCGCCGAGCCCTATCACCTCTGGGTGATCGAGGGCGACTTTGAAAACGAATTTCCGCTGCGGAAGGCCGGCTGCAACGTCGTCTGGACCGACGACGCGGCGCCCTATAAAAAGATGAAGGTGCGCGTCCTCAACGGGTCCCATACGTCGCTGGTGTTCCCGTCGCTGCTGTGCGGCGTGGAAGCGGTCGGCGACAGCCTCGGCGACGCGCTTTTGAACGACTATCTGCACACCTGCCTGTTCTCGTATATTCTGCCGACGCTCGGCGAAACCGACGAAACCCGCGCCTTTGCCGCGGCGGTGCTCGAACGCTTCCGCAACCCCTATATCCGCCATCTCTGGCAGTCGATCTCGCTGAACTCCGTGAGCAAATGGACGGTGCGGGTGCTGCCCACGGTCAGGGATTATCTGGCGGCAAACGGCACGGTTCCGAAGCCGCTGGTGTTCTCGCTGGCGTGCCTGATCAAATACTACAAAGAGAACGAGCCGGCCGACGACGCGGCGGCGGTTGCGTTCATCAAAGAGCATGACGTGTCCGCCATTCTTGCAAACGCCGATCTGTGGGGGACCGATCTCAGCCATATGACGGCGCTTGCTGCAGAAAGCCTGCAGCAAATGGAACAACACGGAATCAGAGAGGCGATCCGATGGAGTATGTCCTGATCCATAAAAACGACAACGTCAAAGTCTGCCTTGCCGACGGGCACAAATACGCCGTGCGGCACATGGAAGCGGGGGAGCCGGTCATCAAGTACGGCTTTCCGATCGGCGTTGCCGCAAAAGAGATTGCGCCCGGCGAACGGGTGCATACCGAAAACCTCAGAACCGCGCTTTCGGGCGTCAGCAGCTATACCTACGCGCCGCAGCTTTCCCCGCTGCAGCCGCTTGCGCCCGCAACGGTACAGGCGTTTGTGCGCAAAGACGGCCGCGTCGGTATTCGCAACGACGTCTGGATCATCCCCACGGTGGGCTGCGTCAACGGCGTTGCAAAAACGCTTGCCGCAAAATCGGGCGCGCTCTGCTTTGCGCACCCCTACGGCTGCAGCCAGCTCGGCGACGATCTTGCCGTAACGCAAAAAACGCTGGCGGGGCTGATCAGACATCCCAACGCGGGCGGCGTGCTGGTGCTCGGCCTCGGCTGTGAAAACAACGGCGTCGCGGCAATGAAAGCCGTGCTCGGCAGCTATGACGAAACACGCATCCGCTTTCTCAACTGTCAGGACTGCGAAGACGAGCTGGCGGAGGGACTGCGCATCCTTGCTCAGCTGCAGGCCCTTGCCGCCGCCGACCGGCGGACGGAGGTCCCGGTTTCCAGGCTGAAGCTCGGCCTCAAATGCGGCGGCAGCGACGGCCTTTCCGGCATCACCGCGAATCCGCTTTGCGGCCGTGTGACGGATCGCCTCGTCGCCATGGGCGGCACGGCCGTTCTGACCGAGGTGCCCGAGATGTTCGGCGCGGAAGAGCTCCTGTTTTCCCGCTGCGTCAGCAAAGCGGTCTTTGACAAGGCCGTCCGGCTGATCAACGATTACAAAAGCTATTTTCTCGCGCACGGCCAGCCGGTCAGCGAGAATCCCTCGCCCGGCAACAAGGAAGGCGGCATCACCACGCTGGAGGAAAAGTCGCTCGGCTGCGTCCAGAAGGGCGGCACGGCGCCGGTCACGGACGTGCTCGGTTACGGCGACGCCGCCGAAAAGCCGGGCCTCAGCCTGCTCAACGGGCCGGGCAACGATATGGTGGCCGTGACGAATCTGGCCGCTGCCGGCTGCCAGCTGATCCTGTTCACCACGGGCCGGGGCACGCCTCTCGGCGCGCCGGTGCCCACGCTCAAGATTGCCACAAACGCCGCCCTGGCGGCGCGCAAGAAAAGCTGGATCGACTTTGACGCGCAGACGCAGACCGCGGACGATTTGTTCGAGCTGCTGCTTGCAACGGCGAACGGCAGGGAAACGAAGAACGAAGCAAACGGCTTTCGGGAGATTGCTCTTTTCAAGGACGGTGTGACGCTATGATCATTGACAGCCACGTGCATTTGTGGAAGACCCAGCACGGCCGGGTGGACGGCAGGCCCGTCTTCTCGCTCGGCGGGGGCAAAAGCGACTTCGGCGGCGAAGTGCGCCAGATGACGCCGCCCTACATGCTGAACGGCGAAAACACGGCGGAAATGCTGATCGCCAACATGGACTACGCCGGCGTCTGCGCGGCCGTGGTGACCCAGGAGGAGATCGACGGCAACCAGGACGCCTATCTGCTCGCGGCCAAAGAAAAGTATCCCGCGCGGCTGCAGATCTGTTCGCTCTATGAGGAGGGCCGGCCCTTCACGCTCGACGGGTTCGACGGCGTCAAGCTCTGCGCCGGGCGTTTCCCCACGCAGGACCTGACAAAGCACGCCGCCGTGTTTGAGGCGGCAAACAACGCTGGCAAGTTCGTGTTCGTAGAGCTGGCCGACGGCGACAGACAGACCGGCTCCCTCGCGGAGCTGATCCAACAGTTCCCCGACCTGCGCATCGCAATCGGCCATTTCGGCATGGTGACGCGCGACGGGTGGCACGAACAGATCAGGCTGGCCCGCGCCAAAAACGTCCGCGTGGAAAGCGGCGGCATCACCTGGCTGTTCCACCGCGAGTTTTATCCCTATCCCTCGGCCATCCGCGCCGTCAAAGAGGCGGCGGAGATCTGCGGTATGGATAAGCTGATGTGGGGCAGCGACTATCCGCGCACCATGACGGCCATCACCTACCGCATGAGCTTCGACTTCGTGCAGAAGACAAACGCGCTGACCGAAGCGGAAAAGGCGGCGTTCCTCTTCCAAAACGCCGCGTCGTTCTTCGGGTTCACCGGCCTGAAGGAGCCGGTGCATATCCGCAATATGGTGGAAGACTGAATCCGAAAAAAACAAAACCGGCGGCAGGGAAGACCCTTGCCGTCGGTTGCTTTTTCTTTTTTTGTTCATTTCAGCGGGAGCTTCTTGATCGCTTCAAAGGTTTCGTCGCTGATGATGTGCTCGATCTTGCACGCGTCGGCGGCGGCGGTCTCCGGGCTGACGCCGATCGACTGGAAAAAGCGCGTCAGATAGGTGTGGCGCTCATAGATTTTTTCGGCCACTTCCTGCCCCAGCTCGGTCAGAAACAGGTGGCCGTTGCGGTCCACGTTCAGATAGCCCCCGTCGCGCAGCAGACCCACCGCGCGGCTGACGCTCGGCTTGGAAAAGCCCATATATTCGCTCACGTCGATGGAACGCACCGCGCTCTTTTCTTTGGAAAGAATCAGAATCGTTTCCAGATACATTTCGCCGGATTCCTGAATGGCCATAACCGTCACCTCGTCTTTTCGTTCCCGTCCATTATAGCACAACGCGCCCGACAATGCAAGGCTTTTCGGCGGGCGCGGCGGCAATGCGGGGCCGTATATTTCCGATTTGGAACGAAAACCATTTTTTACACCGAAAAAAACACTTTCTGCACCAGATTGGAACGCAAAATGCAAAAAGTGTGATATGATATAGCCGAACAAAGCAAACAAAACCGCAAAGGAGAGAACGTCATGAGAATTGCCTTGCTGGACGATGAGCCGCAGGTGACCGAACACCTGAGCGACCTGATCCGCCGCTATGCGTTTGCCCACGATTACGACCTGCAGTGCGACTGCTTTACCGACGGGCACAAGCTGCTTGAGCAGGGGCGGTACGACCTGTATTTTCTTGATTACTGTATGGACGCCATGAACGGGATCGAGGTGGCCGAGGCGCTGAAGGAAAAGTTCAGCAACGCCGTGACCGTCTGCTACCTGACCAACTACGACGCGGCGGCCGCCCAGATCATCAACCGCGGAATCTATGCCGACGGGTTTTTGAAAAAGCCCGTGGATGAGGCGCAGCTGGAGCAGAAGCTCGACCGGTTCTACCGCCTGTCGTTTTTCCGCCGCTTTGAGCTCAAACGCGGCAAACGCTATCAGACCCTCTATGCGCAGGACATCTTCTTTGTGGAGGCGGACAACAAGCAGATCAAGCTCCACCTGTTCGACCGGGTAGAGGACTATCCCTATCAGATGCGCGACATTGAAAAGCTGCTGCCCGCCGGGCTGTTTTATCGGATCCACCGCTCCTATCTCATCAATCTGCAATATGTGGATTCCTACGACGCCAAAACCGTGACGCTGAAAAACGGCGACACGCTGCCGCTGAAGGCCAGGGACTTTCAAAAGGCCTATCACCAGTACATGTTCCTGGTGGGCGGCTGAACGACCCGAACGAAAGGAGAGCTTTTCTCATGCAGACCATTGCCGATCTGATCCGGCTTTCGCCGGTCGTCTATACGCTCATCACGGTGCTGGACAGTCTGGTCCACCTGACCGGCTGCGCCTTTGTCACGGTGGCGCTGTTCCGCCTGCCGCTGCGGCGGCCGCCGGTGCCCTATCTGCTTTGCGTGCTGCTCTGTGCGGCGGCCGGCGTTGCCGACGCGCTGCTGGCCGGCACCACGAACGATTTTGTCGCCTTCCTCTGGTCGGTGGCCGCCATGGCGCTGCCCTACGTCTGCCTTGCGCTGCTGTATTGGGGCAAGGGCGTCTGGAAATCGTTTCTGGTCGGCCTCGGCTACACGTTTGTGGAGGCGGCCCGGTTCCTGATTCTGCTGTTGTTCTTCCGGTTCGACAACGACAACCGCGACGACGCGCTGGAGCTGATTGTCGGCTTTCTGGTGGACGTCGTGTGCTTCCTGCTGGCCTATGTGCTGCTCACGCGCTACGCGAAGAAGCGCACGATCTATCTGAACGTGACCAAAAACGCCGTGGTGCTGTTCGTGCTGCTGGTGGCGTCGGTGGTCGTGTTCGTCACGTCGCTGCTGCTGATCGGGTCGCACTATTCGGGCGGCAGCCAGCTGGAGTTCGGCTTCATGCTGATGAACATTCCCGTGCTGACCGCCACGGTCAGCTTCGCCCTGCTGTCGTTTTTCCGCATGCGCAGCCGGTCGGAGCAGTATAAGCAGCAGCTCAATATGCAGATCCGCCAGTATGAATGGATGGAGCAGATGAACGAAGAGCTGCGCATGTTCCGCCACGATTTCCCCAAAAAGATGCGTCCGCTGATCGCCTATCTGGACGAGGACAAGCCCGAAGAGGCCCGCGAGATGGCCGAGCGGTTCAGCGACTTCGTTTCCAACACCGGCGCGCGGTTCCACACGGGCAACTACCGGCTCGACACGGTGCTGTTCTGCGAGCAGCAGATCGCCCAGCGCGACGGCATCCGGCTCGACGTCCCGTTTGACACCGCTTTCCCGAAGGAAGGGATCGACCCCGACGACATCTATACGATTTTCCCGAACGCGCTCGACAACGCGATTGAAGCGACGCGCAAGGCCGCCGGGGAAAAGGTGATTACCTTCCGCTCCCACCGGACGAAGCAGACGGTCTATATCACGATCCGCAACCCCGTTTCGGGCGAGGTGGAGACCGAAAACGGCCTGCCCCGGACGAGCAAAGCCGACAAGGCCGCCCACGGCTACGGCTTCCGCAGCATGAAAAAGGCCGCCGCCAAATACGGCGACGACAACGTGAACTTCACCGTGAAGGACGGCGTGTTCGAGCTGCAGATCTTCCTGAACGTCCCCGAAACCGCGCAGAATCCTTCCGAAGCGGGCGCCTGATGGCGTTTCACACCCAAAAATGCATCATTCACTCCAAAAGTGACTGAACGACCCCGGGTTTATGGTATGATACAGACAGCGAATGCACCGAAATCTTTTTTGAAAAGGAGATGCTTCCACATGAAGAAAACCATATCGATCCTGCTGACCGTTCTGCTGCTGCTCGGAACGGTTGCGGGCGGCTTTTCCGCCGCAGCGGAATGGGAGGAGCCGGAGACATACACCCTGATCCCCTTGGGTGAAACGGTTGAAGTTTCAAGCGATGAAGTGCTGAAGTTCAACACGGGAAACGCTTCTAAAGTTGTGATCGTGTTTGACAATGAACAACCGCTGACGGCAGATCTGTATTACCTTTATGAGACTCCGTGGCATTGCAGCACAAAAAGCGCTGACAGAAATCTCATTTTGGAGCAGGCATGTCCTTCAAATGTCAACTACGCCGTTGAACTGAAAAGCGAGACCGTGCAGACGCTGCACGTGCGTGTGTGTGCCGAAGAGGTCTATGCCCACGAAAACGCCCGTCCCCTTGCGCTGAATGAAACCGGGGCGGCTGTTGTTGGCCCGAAGCTTCCAGCTGTTTACCTGGAATTCGCGCCGCCGGAATCGGCTTACTATTCCCTTGTCACGGAAGGTGTGAAGGTAGACTACGAAGCATATGCCTTGCCGGAATGGGATCGTGTCGGCTCCGGCCGCATTGAGGATTCCGCCGATTTTGACAGAAGAATCATGATGGTTGCCGGAAAAACCTATTGTGTGAAGCTGTATCCCTACTATACGCTCTCCGATGATCAGCCGGTGACGGTTCAGATTGTCCGCACGCTGGAGCTTGTTGATCCAGCGGCGCTCACACTGGAGCAGAATGTTCCGCTGTCATTGACCTTCAGCGAGTCCGGGGCCAGGCAGTTTCTGAAGTTCACGCCCGCTGTTACCGGCAGTTATATCCTTTATGAGTCGAACGACGCTTCCGACTTAGGCGCCACTATCTATGACGACGGGTTGGATTACAGGTATGCCGACAGCAATCTGTACAGTCCGTTTTCCTGCGGCGCGGCGCTGACTGCCGGCAAAACCTATTACTATCAGATGTCCGGTGCGGCCGGTAAGACTTACGGGTTGACCATAACAACTGCAGCGGATTATCTGCAGATGAGAAGTGTGCCGATTCTTCTGGATCAGGCATTGGAAGCCGCCGCGGGCGACTATGTGACATTTGTGCCCGAAACAACCGGCACCTATATATTCACTGCCAAAGACGGTGAAGGAAACAGAGTTGACGCAACGCTTTATGACGCGGAACGGAAGGCCATCTATTGCGACTACGATCTGGGCAACGGCATCCTCCCCCAAAAGCTGGATGCGGGATCGACCTATTACTTTGTTCCGCAGAAAGCTGCAATCTGCAATATCGTAACCATAGACGCTTATGCGCAGGCCGAAGGCTGGCAGACGGTTGGTGAGAACGAAGAGATCCAATACATCGGCGGTGAAAACAGCTGGTACATTTTTGTGCCCGAACGGTCGCAGAAGTATCTGGTCGGCAATCTGAACGACACGCAGGCCGGCGTGCATATTCATGATTCGGACTTCAAAAGACTCACGAGTATGCCGCTGGATGATGACGGTGAAAAGCCGGTGGAAATGACCGCCGGAAAACCTTACTACTTTTATCTGTATCATTACAACACGAATCTGACCGCCACCTGCAGTGTGATGACCCCGGCGGCCTTTGCGCAAAAGGTTGCAAAACCGATCACGCTCAGCGCACCCGCGGAAGCCACGAGATACCGCAAAAACTACTTTGCTTTTACGCCGGAGACCACAGACAGCTACACGGTTTGCGTGGAAGCGCCCGGGGAATACAACAGCATTCTCAGCGTGGCGATCCATGATGACGCAATGGAATCCCTCACATCCAATTCGGCGCATACCAGCAGTATCATAAAGATCGCCGACACGCTGGTGCTGCAGGCAGGAAAGACCTATTATTTCACAACGGATCTTCACTATACCCGCTACAGCCTCACTCTGACGGTGATGCCCACGGCGGATTTCATGGCAACGAGCGCCATAGCACTTACGGAAGGCGTGCCGCAGCACGTTGATCAGACATCCCCGGAAGATCTCTATTTTGCTTTCACACCCGCCGTTTCGGGGAATTACGCGTTCACCTCGGACGCGCCGTACTACGGTACCCTTACGATGTATGACTGCGAAATGAAGAAAACGCGTGAAGCTAATGTTAACAAGGGCATCGACTTTGAAGCGCGTCTTGAAGCCGGCAAGACTTATTACTATGGTATCGTTTTCAACGGCTACAGCAGCATTCAGCCGTTTGAAGTCACCGTTTCCAAAGTCTGCGATCATCCGCACACGGCGATTGAGCCCGGTGTTGCGGCAACCTGCACAACGGACGGAAGATCGGCCGGCATCCGCTGCACAGACTGCGGCAAAATGCTCGTGAAACAGAGTGTTCTTTATCACCGCCACAAGGATTGGGATCACGACCATGTCTGCAACGTCTGCGGCCGGCCCGCCATTGAATTCACGGCGCCCTGCAACGAAAGGGGCACTGTGACAGCCGTGTATTACAGCGACCGCGAGCTCATCCTTTCCGGCGCCGGTGCCATTACCCTGGCCCCCGGCAAGCCGAAAGAGACGGATTTTGACGATCCGGACGCCTATGAAAACGCCAGCAATAAATGGTATGATGATATAGGACGCATCCTGACACTTGAGATTCCGGAAGGCGTTACTTCCATCTCTGCCAACAGCTTTTCCTCCCTGTATTCCCTGCAGTCGCTCACGCTCCCGAAAACCTGTACCCATGTTGATGACGGGGCGTTCACCAGCAACGGTCTTATTTTGCTCACGGTCTATAACCCGGCTTTGAAGATCGACGGTCAGTTCTCCGTTCCCGGCTATCGGTTCAAAGATACGGAGAATCCGCCTGCGGTGACGGCTTCCATCAGCCGGGAGCTGGAGAATCTTCTGATGACTGTTATCTACCTGATGGGAATTGAAGATGAGGGGCTCGGCTTAGGAAAAACGCTCGTGAACACAGACAGTGTGGATGATGAAACCGTAAAAGCCTATACTCAGCTGTATTTGGAGGAGTTAAAGGAAGAACTGATGTTTGAACTCGGCGTGGAGCTTGATCCGGCCGAAGCCACAGACGATATTGCAACACTGGTGCTGCGTCATATCAACGACATGCTGTTTACCGACTTCACCTGTGCGGCAGATCTCTTCACCTATGATTTTGCATCGCTCAATCTCATCAACCCGACGGAAGAGGACTTCAGGCAGCTGTTCTCTCAGCCGACCGAAGCCTTCTGCACTGCGCTGTATGAAAGATACGGCATTAATATTCGCGAAACCGGCATCCTGATCGTTGATCTGGTCGGCAGCAGCATCGTCCTTGGGAAGCAAGGATCCTACATCCCCTATGCGGACGTGTTGGTTCGCGGCTATGAGGGCTCCACCGTGCAGGCCGCCGCACAAATCACCGGCGCGCCCTTCAAACCCCTTTGTCCCACGGATCATGCACATACCCACGAAGAAGGCGAGATTGCACCCACCGCCACCGCCCACGGCCACACCGCCGGCCTGGTCTGCGACGACTGCGGCGAATGGGTCACCGGCGAAGTGATCCACAACCAGTCCGGCCGCCACAGGGACGAGGTGCCGGCCACTGTGGACGCCTCGGGAACGGTGAAGATCCAATGCACCGTTTGCGGCGGCTGGGGCCTTTATGAACTTCCGCAGCTCGAACCGGACGAACCCGATCAGCCGGATCAGCCGGACCAACCGGATCAGCCCGGTCAGCCCGGTCAGCCCGACCAGCCGGGTGACGGCGGCGGAAGCAACAACAGCTTCGGCGCGCGCTTTATCCGGCGCGTCAAAAGCTTCATCGAAACGCTGCTGCGCCTGATTCGCTGGCTCGGCCGCAAGTAATAATCAACTCCCACATTTCCTCCCTGCGTCCCCGGCCGCCGTGCCGGGGGCGTTCGCGCCTGCGGATCATATTGACATTGCACAAAAACCCCTCTTGTTTTTTATCACGATTGTGATTGACACTTTTCATTAATTATTGTATAATATAGGTGCAAAAAAGTGAGCGACGGCTCACCGTCAGTTTTTTTGAGGAGGAAATCATCTATGGATACGAGATTTGCGATCACCGAATACCACGACGCAAAAGCGGTCAACAAACAGCTGGACGACCTGCTTGCTTCTCCCATCTATTCCATCAGCCCCGAAGCGCTGAAGGAGTATGAGGACGAATACTTTGCCAAAAAGTGCCAGAAGTCCAAGGCCATGATCGAAGAAGCCAAACAGATCATCCCCGGCGGCGTGCAGCACAACCTTGCGTTCAACTATCCGTTCCCCATCGTGATCACGAAGGCCGACGGCGCCAAGCTGTACGATATCGACGGCAACGAATACTACGACTTCCTGCAGGCCGGCGGCCCCACCGTGCTCGGCTCCAACCCGAAGGTCGTGCGCGAAAAGGTGATCGATCTGCTGAACACCTGCGGCCCGTCCACCGGTCTGTTCCATGAGTTTGAATACAAGCTGGCCAAGAAGATTTCCGATTCCGTGCCCACGGTCGATATGTTCCGTATGCTCGGTTCCGGCACCGAGGCCTGCATGGTCGCCTGCCGCGTGGCGCGTCTTGCCACCAAGAAAAAGTACATCATCAAAATGGGCGGCGCCTATCACGGCTGGTCCGATCAGCTCGGCTACGGCATCCGCATCCCCGGCACCAAGTTCACCCAGGCGCACGGCGTGCCCATCCGTCTGATGCGCGACACCCAGGAGTTCTTCCCCAACGATCTGAACGAGCTGGAGCGCAAGCTCAGACGCAACCAGCTTTGCGGCGGCACGGCTGCCGTGTTCATCGAGCCCGTCGGCCCCGAAAGCGGCACGACCCCGCTCAACAAGGAATTCAACAAAGGCGTGGAGCGTCTTTGCCGCAAATACGGCGCGCTGCTCATCTTTGACGAAGTGGTCACCGGCTTCCGCATCGGCATGGCGGGCGCGCAGGGCTACTACGGCGTGGAGCCCGACCTGACCGTCTTCGGCAAGGTCATCGCCGGCGGTTATCCCGGCGCGGGCGGCCTGGGCGGCAAGCGCGAATACATGAAATACATGGGCGCCGGTCTGGACGGCGGCCAGAAGATCAAGAAAGCCTTCTGCGGCGGCACCATGGCGGCCACGCCGATTTCCTGCGTCGCGGGCTACTACACGCTGGAAGAGATCGACAAGCAGAACGCCTGCCAGCGCGCCGGCATCCTCGGCGACCGTCTGACCAAGGGTCTGCAGCAGATCATCGACAAATACAACCTGCCGTTCGTGGCGTTCAACCAGGGCTCCATCTGCCACATGGAGACCGTCGGCACCATGCACCTTTCCATCAACTGGCACAAGCCGTGGCAGATCCCGGCCGTCCTCAAGGAAAGCGACGTGCGCAAGGCCGAAATGCAGCACATGGGCGCGGCCTACATGGCCGAGGGCATCGTGACCGTCGGCGGTTCGCGTCTGTATACCAGCGCGGCCTACAACGAAGAGATGATCGACGACGCGCTGTCCCGCTTCGACCGCATCTTCTCGAAGTGCGTCAAGATCGGCGACTGATCGGAACATTCCGCAGGGCAGGCACTCCACCTGCCCTTCCTACTTTGAAAGGAGCAGAACGAGAATGGATATTCTGCAGGCAAAACAGATCGTGATCGAGGCGGGCAAGCGCCTGGTGGAAACGGGCCTGATCGCCCGCACCTGGGGCAACGTCAGCTGCCGGATCGACAGCCAGTCGTTCGTGATCACACCCAGCGGCAAGGCCTATGAATCGCTGACGCCCGACGATATCGTGCTGGTGCGCATGGCCGACCTCAGCTATGACGGCGACGTGAAGCCCTCCAGCGAAAAGGGCATCCACGCCCAGTGCTATCTGCTGCGTCCCGCATGCAACTTCGTGATTCATACCCATCAGGCGAACGCTTCCATCATCAGCGCGCTCGGCGCCGACATCAACGATATTGAAGGCAAGGCGAAAGAGATCATCGGCGACAACGTGCCGCTGGCCGCCTACGGTCTGCCCGGCACGGGCAAGCTGCGCAAGGGCGTGGTGCGTGCGCTCAAGCGCTCCGACAGCAAGGCCGTCATCATGAAGCACCACGGCGCCGTCTGCCTGGGGAAAGATTATGACGAGGCCTTTGCCATTGCGCAGGCGCTGGAGGAGGTCTGCCGGCTGGTGGTGTTCCAGCGCTACCGCGCGCTGACGAATAAGCCGGCCGAAACCTTCCGCGATATCTGCGACTACGTGGTCGACCTCAAAAAGCGCGCCGAAGCGCCCGCGCCGAAGCTGACGGCCTACGATTCCTCCCGCGTGGGCAACGTGGTGAAGCTGAACAATAAGGACGGCAGCGAAAAGGCCGTGGTCGGCATCGCCAAAGACAATCTGATCCTCGGCGAATGGCCGGGCGAGCTGGATATGCACCTTGCCATCTACAAGAACCGTGCCGACGTCAACTACATCATCCATTCGCAGGATGAGGAGATCGTTGCGGCGTCGAAGATTGCAAAGGTTCTGCGCCCGCTGCTCGACGACTTTGCCCAGATCGCCGGCACCACCGTCAGAAGCGCGGTCTATAACCCGAACGATATTCTGAAGACGCAGAAGAACCCGGTCAAGGCGCTCGGCAAGCACCGCAACGCCGCGCTGCTGAAGGACAACGGCGCCGTCTGTGTCGGCCCGTCGCAGGACGAAGCCGAAGCCGCCGAGATGGTCACGGCCAAAAACTGCAAGACCTTCGTTTCCTCCCGGCTGTATGACAAGGTCAAGCCGATCGGCAGAGCCGACGCGCTGCTGATGAACGTGGTCTACCGTCTGAAGTATTCCAAGCAGAAATGATCTGATCCGAAAAAGGGGCTGTTGCGGCGCAACAGCCTTTTTCTTCTGCCGCGCCGGGGGAAAAGACTTGACAAACGGCGGCGGAATATTATACAATAATTTGTCACTATCAAAACAAAGGAAGGACGATGCTCTCATGGCTCAGAAGGATCCCTCGCCGCAGGCGGCCGAACAGAGCAAGCTGCTGCATTACAAGCAGGTTCTGCAAAGCACCTATCTTTATACGATCTATCTGTTCTTTGTGCGCAACTTCCGCAAGGCGAAGGCGGGCTGGCTGCGGTTTTGCAAAAGCGTGCGCCGCACGTTTGACCCGCTGTATAAACGGATCGTGTTCAAATGGGTGTTTCCGCACGTCTATAAAAAGCACGCCGCCGCGCCCGTGGATGAGCGCAAGGTCGTGTTTGTGGAGCTGCGGCTGCCCAAGCTGACCAACAGCTTCAAGGTGCTGTATGACACGCTCTATCGGGAATACGATTTCGACCTGCACTGCCACTTTCTGCGCAACACCTACGTCACGCGCCGTCAGTACCGCAAGAACGTCAAGGCCATGCTGGCCGACATCGCCACCGCGAAATACGTCTTTTTTGACGAGGCGACCAACGTCAACGGCTGCTTCAAGATGCGGCCCGAAACCGTGGTGACCCAGCTGTGGCACGGCTGCGGCGCGTTCAAGAAGTTCGGCTTTTCCACAGCCGACGCCATCTTCGGCGCAACGCGCAAGGAGATGGAAAAGTACCCGTTCAACCGCAACTATACCCGCGTCACGGTCTCTTCGCCCGAAGTGGTCTGGGCCTATGAGGAAGCGATGCAGTACAGCCATGAAAGCGGCGTGGTGCAGCCCCTCGGCTCCAGCCGCACCGATATTTTCTATGACCAGAAGGTGATCGACCGCGCCTATCGGAACCTCTATGCCCTGATGCCGCAGGCGAAAGGCAAAAAGGTCATCCTCTATGCGCCGACCTTCCGCGGCCGCGTGGCCAGAGCGACCACGCCGCGGGTGCTGATTCCGGAATTCATGAAATACGTGCTCGGCGACGAATACGTGCTGCTGTTCAAGCACCACCCGCTGGTGCGCAAGCGCCCGAAGATCACCGATTACTGCGCCGACTTCGCCATGGACGTCACCGACACCATGACGATCGAAGATCTGCTTTGCGTGGCGGACGTCTGCATCTCCGACTACTCCTCGCTGGTGTTTGAATATTCGCTGTTTGAAAAGCCGATGATCTTCCTCGCGCACGACCTGGAGGACTTCTTCGACTGGCGGGGCTTCTACTACGATTACAGCGAGCTGGCCCCGGGCCCGATCGTACAGAATACCACCGGCGTGATCGACTACATCCTGCATCTGGAGGAACGGTTCGACCGCGCGCGGGTGCACGAGTTCCGCTGCAAGTTCATGTCCGCGTGCGACGGCCACGCCACCGAGCGGATCATGGAGGATGCGTTCGGCAAAGAAGCGCTTGACGCGCACAGGCGCGAAACGCCGCTGCCCGATGAGATGTATCATCTGATCCCCTGCGCCGCCGACTATGCGGAAGTGGAGGAGGACGACGACGATCCCGACGGCAACAGGGAGCCGGAAACGGAAACAAAAGAAGCAACGGAATGAAACAAACTGAAAAGGAGGCGCGGCCTCCTTTTCGTTACGGGAGAGAAACATGTTAAGTAAGCTGAAACGCCTGCTGCAAAAGGGGCCGCTGTATCGGATCTATCTGAAGCTGTGCAAACGCTATCGCTTCTGGGTCCATGATGTGTGCTATCCGCGCATCTACCGCCGCGCCGCAAAACAGGACGTGCAGCAGGGCAAGGCGCTCTTCTTTGAGGTGAGCGCGCCCGCGCTGTCCAACAGTCTGCGCCCGATGTATGATGCGCTGCAGCGCCGCGGCGGCTGCACGCTGCAATGCCATTATCTGCTGCATACCCGCACCCCGTGGCGCGCGCAGAACAAGGCGTTTCAGGCGTTCCTGCGCGAGCTGGCAACCGCGCAGGTCCTGTTTCTGGACGAGGGCTGCGATCTGTTTTCTCATGTGCCGATCCGCCCGGAAACAACGGTGGTTCAGCTGTGGCACGGATGCGGCGCGTTCAAGAAATTCGGCCGCAGCGTTGCGGAAAAGCAGTTCGGCGCCTCTGCGGCCTACATTGCCGACCACCCGTTCTACAGCCACTATTCGCTGGTCACGGTTTCGTCGCCCGACGTGATGTGGGCCTATGAGGAGGCCATGGGGTATCCGCGGGAAACCGGCGTGGTGCAGCCGCTCGGCGTCAGCCGCACCGACGTGTTCTTTGACGAAGCGTTCCGTTTGCGCGCAAAACAGGCCCTTTCCGCCCTTTTGAAGCAAAGCGAGGGCAAACGGGTGCTGCTCTATGCCCCCACCTTCCGCGGCGAAATCATGGACGCCAGGACGCCCGACGTGCTGGACTTCGAGGCGCTGAACGCCGCGCTCGGCAAGGACTGGGTGCTGCTGTGCAAGCATCATCCCCATGTGAAACAGCGTCCCGTGATTCCCGAAAGCTGCCGCGGCTTTGCCTTTGACGTCACGGACGCCATGCCGATCGAAGACCTGCTGTGCACGGCGGACGTGTGCATTTCGGACTACTCCTCGCTGGTGTTCGAATATGCCCTGTTCGAACGGCCGATGCTCTTCCTCGCCTACGATCTGGAGGACTACTTCGACTACCGCGGCTTCTATTACGACTATCACGAGCTCGCGCCGGGTCCCGTGGTGCGCGACACCGCCGGCGTGATCGACTTCGTGCAGCATCTGGACGAGCGGTTCGATCTTGCGCGCGTGCGGGCGTTCAAGGAAAAGTTTATGTCGTCCTGCGACGGCCGCGCCACCGAACGCATCATCCAAAGAGTCTTCAGTCGCTGAAGCCTTCGTTTCACACAAAACGCTCCGGTCACCCGAAAGGGACCGGAGCGTTTTTCTGAGTAATGACTGTTGACGGCTAACGGCTTGCCTCAACGGAGCGCAGGAAGGGGAGCACCGCGTCGGCAGTGCGCTCGCCCTCGTCAAAGACGAAGATGTGGCCGCTGCCGGGGAAGCGCACCAGCTGCACCTGCGGGCAGACCTCCTGCAGCCGCTCGGCCTGATAGATCGGCATGGTCCGGTCCTCTTCACCCCAGACGCAGAGCAGGGGAAGGCCCTGCGCGGCGGTGGCGGCGTAGGCTTCGGTGGCCTTTTCGGTGGCAAGAATCGTGTTGCGCAGCGACGAGAGCGTGCAGCGCACGAAGCCCTTGTACTGCAGCGCATAGGCAAACTTGCGCATGAAGCCGTCGATCTCGTCCTGAAGCACGTGCGTCGCTTCCGAGGCGCACTTTGTCAGCAGCGTTTTTTCGCCGATGGCGTTGAAAATCACGCCGCCGATGCCGCGGATATTCGCGAGCTTCATATAGAACGGCGGCCGGAACGTGTCCATGCCGGCGGGCGCCAGCCAGATCACCGATTTTGCGCGGCCGGGGTGCTGCGCGCAGAACGTTGCGGTCACCGTGCCGCCCATTGACGTGCCGAACAGGTGGAACGGCGTGTCGGGAAAGATCGCGTCCGTCAGCTCAGACAGCTGCCGCGCGAACAGGTCGGCGGAATAGACCGCGTCCACGCGCTCGGAAAGGCCGCGGCCCAGCAGGTCGTAGCGCAGCACGCGATAGCCGTTGTCCACCAGCGTTTGAAACAGCTTGTCATAGATGAAATAAGGGGTGGCGTAGCCGTGAACCAGCACGCAGGGCGTGCCTTCGCCGGCCAGCTCATAGTGTGTGAAGCCGCAGGGAAGATCGATGAAAGCGCCGGGCGCCTTCGCCTTTTCCTCCGGCGTCAGCTCCTTCGTCTGCGCCTGCTGCAGCAATGCCTGCAATGCCTCTTTCGTCATAGAGAACCCTCCCTTTCTTACGCGGCAACCGCGTGCTGAAACCGCCAGACGTCGCCCGTCGGGGTGAAGGCGACGCCGCTGACGCCCTTGCCGAGACCGATCTCCTTGCTCGCCTCGCTGATCGGCAGCACCACGGCGTGGTCGATCAGAAACGTTTCGGCGGCGCGGACGGTGAGCAGCTTGTCGCTTTGCTTTTTGGCGCGGGCCATGACGTCGAGCAGGTCGTCATAGCGGCGGCTGGCAAGGTGCACCGCGTTGTCGGCGCTGCCGGTGCGGAACCGCTCCAGCGCCTGTTGGGCCGTGGACTGCTCAAACGCCAGCGACGCAAACGCCAGCTCATAGTCGCCGCTTTGCACCCGGGCGGAAAGCGTCACGTCGTCCAGCACCTCCACGGTGACCGAAAAATGCACGCCGAACACGCTTTGCCATTGCTGCATCGCCGTGCGCACCGCGGTTTCGTTGGGCTCGGTGCAAAGCACGGTCAGCTCCACGTCCTTGAGGTTGCGCCGGTCCATGCCCTGCTGCATCTGCTGCCGGGCCTGGCGTTTCGTCAGCCGGGGCAGGGCGATCGGCTTCACGCTTTCGCGGTAGGGGGCGCTGCCGCAGATGCAGGCCGGAGGCACCACGCCGGCCGCGGGCAGCGTGCCCTTGAGCTCCTGCAGCGGCGCCGGGTCAAACGTGCCGGCAATCGCGCAGCGGATGTCGTAATCGCGCAGGATCTCGCTGCCGCAGTTGAACAGCAGACTGAACGTGGCCGCGCCGAACGCGCGGATCTGCGCGCTGCCTTTGGTCTGCAGCTCGGACGCCTGCGTGCCGGTCAGCGGCGCCAGATGATAGGTGCCGTTTTCCAGCTTGTCGTCGCGCGTGTCCTGCTCGTTGTTGATTGAAAAATAGACCGAGGACGGATAGACGTCGCTTTCGTCGTAATAGGCCACGTCGTTCACCGTGCCGTTGCGGCGCACGGTGACGGCGGTGCCGGGGTTCCAGTTGCTGATATAGAACGGCCCGTTATAGATCAGGTAGTCCGCTGCCAGCCCGTAGCGGCCGCCGGTCGCCTCAAAATAGGTCTTGCTGCAGGGCATGGCGCCGGGCAGGGTCAGCGCGGCGGGAAAGCCCTCGTCCGGGTGGTCGAGCGTGATCACGAGCGTGTGCGCGTCGGCGGCCTTCAGCCCGAGCTTTCGCGGCTTGAGCTCGCCCTTCTGCACCCGGTCGGCGTTTTTGACCGCCAGCAGCATCGGCGCCCAGGGGGAGCCCGTGGCGGGATCCAGCGTGCGGCGCAGGCCGAACACGAAGTCGGCGGCGGTCAGCGCTCTGTCAAAGTGTTCGGCTTCTTCGCCCAGCACGCCGGACGCGATCTTCGTCATGCGCCAGCGCAGCGTTTTTTTCAGATGAAACGTATAGGTCAGCCCGTCGGACGAAACCTCATAGCTTTCTGCGGCGGCGGGAACCAGCTTGCCGTCCGCGTTATAGGTCAGAAGGCCCTCAAACACGTTGGCGATGATGTTGCGCTCGCTCGGCGAAGACGCGATGGCGGGGTCCAGGTATTCCGGGTCGGCGTCCAGCGGCACCACGATCTGCCTGTCCATGCCGCCCTTGCCGCAGCCGCAGCAAAGCAGCGCCAGCAGCAGGCAGGACAGCAGAATTGAAAGTCCTTTTTTCATCGTTTTGCTTCTTCTTTCCGTTTGTATTCCGTCTAATTTCCAAATCAGAAATTTATGCCTCGATTTCTTTGCTATAATTTTACCAAATCCTGACGGAGGGGTCAATATGAATCCGCAAAACTTTCTCATTTTGTTGATACTTTTGTGCGCCGTGCTGGTGCTGTGCACGGCGCTTCTGATCGTTTCGCTGCGGCGGGGCGGCAAACGCGAGATGGAAACGCTGCTGCAAAAGCAGGACGACAGCGCGCACCGCACCGAAAAGCAGCTGCTTTCCATGCAGGGCGCAATCTCCGACGAGTTCAGCCGCAGCCGCATGGAAACGGCCCAGAGCCAGAGCGAAAGCCGCCGCGAGATGACCGCCGCGCTGGGCGAAATGAGCGGCAAGGTGGAAAAGATGACCCGCGACAATTACGCGTTTCACCTCAGAACCACCCAGACGATCTCCGATTCCATGCGCGACATGCAGAAGGGGAACGAGGAAAAGCTGGAAAAGATCCGCATGACCGTGGACGAAAAGCTGAACGAAACGCTCACCAAGCGGCTTGACACCTCGTTCAAGACCGTCAGCGAGCAGCTCGAGAACGTCTATAAATCCCTCGGCGAAATGAAGGTGCTTTCCACCGGCGTCACCGAAAACGTCACCTCGCTCAACCGCATCCTGACCAACGTGAAGGCCCGCGGCACCTGGGCGGAGGTGCAGCTGGAGGGGCTGCTCGATCAGACGATTCCCGGCATGTATGTGAAAAACTTCGCCCCGTTTGAGGGCAGCCGTGAGCTGGTGGAATTCGCCGTGAAGATTCCCTCCGGCGACGACAAGGAAACGTTCACCTATCTGCCGCTCGATTCCAAGTTCCCGGTGGAAGACTACATCCGCCTTTGCTCGGCTGCCGACGCGGGCGACAGCGCCGGCGTGGAAACGGCCCGCAAGGCGCTGGAAATGCGGGTGCTGACCCAGGCGCGCGAGGTGAAAAAATACATCAATGAGCCGGTCACGACGCCGTTCGCCATCATGTACCTTGCCACCGAGGGGCTTTACAGCGAGATCATCTCGTCCCGCAACGCCGTCGCGGAGCGCATCCAGAACGAATGCGGCGTGATGCTGGCCGGGCCGAGCACGATCACGGCGCTGCTGAACTCGCTTTCCATCGGCTTCCGCGCCATGGCGATCAACGAAAAGGCCAAGGAGGTCCGCGCCCTGCTGGCCGCCGCCAAGGCGCAGTATGACAAGTTCGGCGACCAGCTGGAAAAGGCGCGCCGCAAGATCGACGAAGCGGGCCGCTCGCTGGACGACGCGCAGAACCGCAACAGCATCATCCAGAAGAAGCTGCGCTCGGTGGAGGAGATCGATCGCGCCGAAGCAGACGAGCTGCTGGGAATCGAAGAATAAAAAAGCCCTGACGGGGCCCTTCCCGTAAGGAAGAATACGCCCTAAAATCGCTTCTTTTCCGCGATAACTGCTTTAAAAATCCGCCCAAGGCGTCAGCCTTG
>JAEEGF012066619.1_pt1 | contig 29959 bp, 28 predicted proteins | sample 9134171 | NCBI WGS metagenome assembly JAEEGF01 (sample SAMN16246542, study PRJNA631951) | gut metagenome | biome: gut microbiome; feature: rumen; material: AP-attached | host: Bos | place: Iran: Karaj | collected 2018-10 | reverse complement strand
GAGTTATGATCCAAATGATTATGTATTTGTTGTGCATAATCAGCTTCCTAAACTCAAAAAAATTATAAAAACTGATGAATGAATCTTTTTGGAGTCAGTAAATAGATTTTTTGATAAAGTTGAGATAGATCCTTTTGATGAAACTAAAGTAGTTGGAGTTGTAAAGAAGATTATAAAGAATATGTAATTTAAATTATTATGAAATTTGCATTTTTTGAAAAATTTTTTATAAGTATATCAATTTATTATTGATATATCTATATGGATAATTCAAAAGACTGATGATTGAACTTTACGCAATTGGATTTAGTTAATGGTATTATAGATTTGGAACCATGACTTCCTGATTTGGAGTCAAAATTAAAATCAATTCAGAGGTTTTTTGCGTAAAGTTACTAGGGGACAGTCTCCAGAAAAAATAAAGGAAATGTTACCATTACTTGGATTTTCTATTGTTGGTGATGGTATTGAATATGATTTTTGAGATTTTTCTGTAAAATTTCCAATTGAAAAATGTTTTACTAGGTCTGTATTAAATAAATTTTCAAAGTCGCTGATTTCAGAAGAACTATCAGATGCTCTATCTGATAATGGTTTTGGTGGAAAGAGATAGACTAAATTATTGTACTATTGTTCTACCCACTCGGAGAAAATTTGGTAATCGTGCTGAATATCTTCATCGGATTTCAGTTTTTTTTCTATATTTCAGATTGCATATATTGCAGTTGCATGGTTTTTTCATCCAAAGTACATTCAGATTTTTTCTAGTGTTCGTCCGAAATGTTTTTTTGCAATCAGCATCAAAATCTGTCTAGCAGTGGTTATTTCTTTTTTCCTAGAATCAGATTTTAGTTCTGCTACAGAAATAGAATAATAATTTGCAACCATTTCTACGATTTTGTCGAATGATGTATTTCATCTAATGTTTTGTTTGTCTGGATCAAAATTACTCATGTGGTGCTGAGTAGAATATCAGAGTGTTTGCAAACAAGCATAGACATCATCTTCTGTTATTTCGGTTCAACTAAGCTTTTTCCTAGTTAATAAAATATTTAATGCTCATTCAAGTTCACGAACATTACTTGTGATATGTTGAGCTATTATGGCTAATAATTCTGAATCGATAATTTCTTGTTTTGCTTCTAGTTTTGATTGAAGAATCGCTATTCTAGTTTCATAATCTGGTGCATGAATGTCTGCAACTAATCCTAATGCGAATCTGGTTTTCAATCTCGGCTCAATGTGTAAAAGTTCTTTTGGTGGGCGATCAGATGAAATAATGATTTGCTTTTTCTTTGAATGGAAATCATTAAATATATTATGAAAAATTTCTTGAGTCTTATCTTTATCTGCTAAAAATTGGATATCATCGATAAGTAAAGCATCTACGTCATCTAGCTTCCTCATTAGCGAGCTCAGATTTTGTTTTTTTATTGCTAATATAATTTCGTCGATTAACTTAGTGGCGGGGAGATAAATTATAACTTTATCTGGATTATTTTGAATTATTTCGTTTCAAATAGCTTGCATGAGGTGAGTTTTCCCAAGTCAAACATTTCAGTAAATGAATAGAGGATTGTAGGCGTTTCATGGATTTTCTGCGACGGCTTTTGCAGCAGAATATGCAAACTGGTTATTAGATCATGCTATAAAATTATCAAATCTGAAAGATGGATCTAAAAGTATTCAAAAATATTCAGTTAATTTATCTGTAAGTCAGCTTGGCATTTTTTCGAAATCTTTTTTTGTGGTTGGTTTGATATTAAGTAATTCTCAGAGATCTATTAATAAGTCACTTCCATTTGAAAATGGAGGATAAACAATGTATTCCACTGTGTATTGTGGGTTGTAAATTGTTTGTATAGCTTCTTTCAGACTTTTGTTAAAAATTTTTTTAGCATTTGATAGCATAAAAGCATTTCAAAATCCAATGTATATTTTTTTTTCGATATCTTCGATATTAATAATTCATGCTTTCGATAAGAATGTTACAATTTTTTTGTGGTCTTGTTGTGTAGATAATTGCAAAATTACTTGAGTTCGTAACTCATTGAAATATTTTTTCTTTTCAGAATCGTATTGTGCTACTATATCGATTAGCATTTTCGAGTATTATATGTTGTTTATAAATGTATTATTGTCTGGAGAGAACAACGTATTCTACGTGATGTTCTTTGTTTATTTCTCATGAAACTGGATTAGTATAATTTCAGAAATCTTTAACTACAAATTTTCATTTTAATCCTTTGAAATCATCTAGGCAATATTGATATACGTCTGTATTGTTGGTCATAGTATAGGAATCGGGTAGATGATAGGTGATGAAGCATAATCAATTTTTAGTTAAGTGTTTGTAGATATTATCCATCAAAGTTCATAATATATAATCTTTTGGATAATACATTACAATGTGTTTAACGATTATGAAATCGTATTTTTCTTTAAATTCGAAGTCTTCTACTTTTCATTTATAATATGTAATGTTTGGGTGCTCTTTGAGGTAGTCGGGGTATTCAGCATTATCTATATTATCTAGTACGTCTACTTTTGCTCAATAACTAGCAGCTAAAATACTGAAATATCATTTTCTGGCTTTGAGATCCAATATACGTTGAGGTTCGTGTTCTTGGATTAGTTCGCTAACGAGTTTTGCTCACTGCATTAGTGTTTTTATTTAATTAAATAAAAGTCAGATTTTATCATAAAAATTGTTCTAATCTTACAATATCTAGGTCTGGTCTAGATTCATTTAAATCATCAAGTGTAAAATCTTGTAATTTATCATTATATGTTTGGCAAATATCTTCGATGAGGGCGATATTAAATTCTCTGTCATATGCTTCTTCCACAAACATTCTTACACATAAATTAGTAGGAATTCATGCAACAACGATATTTTTGATTCACTGAAGTTCTTCTTCTAGTTTTGTATTAAAGAAACATGAAATTTTGCGCTTTTTGATAATAATATCTTCTGGTTGTGGACAAAGGTCTTCAATGATTTGTGAAAGAGGTTCTTTGTCAGCAAAAGCTCATTCCTTTTCTGTGTGTCTAACAAAAATAATTTTGTAACCCATCTCTCTAGCATATTGGATTAGATAGCAAGCCCTATCTATTATTCAGTCCATGTTACGTAGACGGTAATCAGAATTTTTATCTCTCCATAGTTCCTGAAGTCCAATTAGGACAAGTGCTGTGTTTTGTTGGGACATTTGGATGTAGAAGAAAATAAAGCTGAATAATTTATAAGAATTTTTATGAAAAATACAACAAAGAAGATGATAAAAAAAGACCAAGCCTTTCGACTTGATCTTTTTTATAGTATTTTATTTTACATTGTAGTTCATCCTCATCATTGTAATTTAACGAACCATATTATAGCACTAACAATTAGCCATGATAGTCAAATTATGGCTATTCAAATAGCTGCATTTTTTAAAATTCCCCATCAAGCTTCATAATTTTTTGAATCGCCTCCTGATGTGAGCATTTTGAATCATGCGTAAAGGCATATGCATAGTGCAACTGTCGCCAAAATCCCCAATATCCACCTAATTGTACTAGTTATAGTATCTAGTAACGATGAAGATGGTCATTTATCAGTTCCAATTACATCGATTTTTTGGACTAATCATAAAGAATCATCTCAAAATCATGCTAAACATGATCATGGAATACAATTTATTGTTAATATGTTTAGTCATAGTATAGTTATGGTTCGATATATTACTTTTTTCATTTTAATGAAACTTAACATAAACTTTTCTGATTATTTTCCAACATCTCACATTGTGTTGTTTGATCATCATTGAAGGTTTATAAACCAGAATACGGCACTAACAATAATCCAAGACAATCCAATAATTACAAGACCGATTGCGGCATATTTTAGCACAGTCATACCTTTCTCATATTTTTTCTCATCTCCTGCTGAAGTCATCATAAGGAATCATGCATAAAGACAAATTGCGACAGCAACTGTAGCTAAGATACCTAGAATCCAATTAATGGTCTTTTTCACAGTTGTAAGTAATTGACCTCAGACTTGTTTTTTACCAGTAATCATATCTGTACCACCTGGCTTGTCCCACGTGTTATCGTATGTGGTACTATTATCAGTATCACCATATGTACTAAAATCCTTATCTTCCATTGCATAATCTTTGGGGGCAGCATCTGCATAATTAGGTAAAACTGCAACTCCAGCTAATGCGAGCATTCATAGAAATGCTCCAAATAACATTTTTTTCATTTTCATGTGTATAAATAATAAAAGAATAAAGATTATGTTCAGATAAAAAATCTCTGAAACATTGTATGTAGTAAGTTTATATAAAAATTTTTATTTTGCAAATTTTTGATGAGAAAAATACATGCTGAATTTTTTTGAGGTTGTAATGTGATATTTTGGTTTTGATTTGATGTTTTGTGCGTATTAATCATTAGTTATCTTCAACAAGATTTGACTTTTTATGTATTTTTGTTATGAAATAGTTTGTTGAATGTGCTTTTTTATGAATTTGAAATTTTATTTATTTGATAGATTACGATGAAATTGTATGATATTATGTTTGATTATGTTAGTAGGTTAGTTTTTAATATTACCTATCTAGCCGTTAAAAAAGATGATAAAAATCAAAGCAAAAGTCAGAGAAAGCTTTTCAAATCTTTGCTAAATAAAACCCAAAGGACCAAGTTTTGAATGGATTTTAAACTTGAAAATTTATATAAATCTGAAAATATTTATTCAGATTTTTGTAAAAATGTGCCTATTTTTGAATATAAAGATTTTAGAGATTATATAGAATTATCTAAGGAGAAAAAAAACATTATTCGACCATGAAAGATAAGAAAATTTTCTGCATCATCATGAACTACATGAAATAAAAAGCATATTCCAGTTACTTCGCAGGTGATGAAAAGTACTACAAAAGTCTGAGCTTATATGTTTGCGGAGATTTTACATTGATATAAATGAATTCATTTTTTGAGATGAGATTTTTTTCCATTAGTGTGAAGTATACAGGAATCTAATGATTCATACAGAGTTTGAGATGTTTCAGCTTTAATTCTTTTGGAAAGAAAATGACCAACGGCGAGTAGATATTCTTTACCGAAATCCGTATTGTTAAATCCTAGTTGGGAAGACAAGATAAAAATAGTTTATGAAAATCTGGATGAAAATATAGAAAATACAATGGTTTGAGTAACGAGTTGGGCGTATGAGATTTTGAACTATATTGAAAACAAAGATAAGAAAAAGTTTGAAAAATTAGTTAAAAATATGGAACTCATAATTTGATGATGAGTGGATGTGGCACCATATATGCATTATTTCAAACAGCATAATATTAAATATATGTGAGCATATAATGCGTCTGAGGGATACTTTGGATATCAGGATATTATAAATTATGATAACTTAGACGGAAATGCTCCATATAAATTACTGACTAATCATGGAATTTTTTATGAATTCTTGGAATTAAACTCAGATAATTTTGACGATGAGTGAAATGTAAAAAAATCAGCGAAAGCTAAACCAATTCGAGAGATGAATCAAAGCGATATTTGAAAAAAGTTTGCATTGGTTATTACAACTAATGCATGATTGGTTCGTTATTTGATTTGAGATGTAATTAGTTTTGTGGATGAAAAATTAAGATTCAAAATTGTATGAAGAACTAGGCAATCTATAAATTTAAAGTGAGAGGAACTTATGGAAACTCACGTGAATTCAGTAATTGAAAAATTATCAAAGAATGATTGAATAAATATTACATATTATACTATATGACCTGATAGTGAAGATTGACCAACGAGGCATGAATGGATAATTGAACTTGAAAAGGAATCAGATTTATCTGATGAGGATTTGACTAAAAAAATTGATACATATTTACAGGGAATTAATCCAGATTATAAAGCTAAACGTAATAATGATATACTACTTAAAATGCCTATAATTCATATCGTGAAGAAGTGAATATTTTACGAGTGGTTAAAATCAAAAAATAAACTTTGATCGCAAGTTAAAGTTCCTAAACTATCTTCAAAAAGAAATAATTTGGATGAAATTCTCAAAATTAGGTAGATTAATCTTGAATATATAATATTAAATAGTTAAATTAAGTCAGATTTAATTTGTTAAGTGCTTTTTATGATAAAGGATTTAGAGGTTCAACAAGCTATTTCTGCAGAGGAAAAGAGACAGCAAAACTGAATGGAACTTATTGCGAGTGAGAATTATCAATCTAAACAGGTCTTGGAAGCTCAGGCTTCAGTTTTTGCTAATAAATATGCAGAATGATTCCCATGAAAACGTTATTACTGATGACAGGAAAATACTGATAAAATAGAGCAGTTAGCCATTGATAGGGCAAAAAAATTATTCAAATCTGATCATGCAAATGTTCAAGCTCTTTCGTGAGCGGCTGCTAATTTATGTTTTTATACGGCGGTCATGAACCCTTGAGATGCGATATTATGAATGGATTTATCGCATTGAGGGCATTTAACGCATTGAGCACCTGTTACATTTTTTTCTAAAATATTCAATTTTCAGTGTTATGGAACAAAGTCTGATTGATCTATAGATTTTAATCAGCTTGAAAAGCTTGCAATTGAATGCAAACCAAAAGTTATCCTAGCAGGATTTTCAGCTTATCCTAGAGAATTAGATTATGCAAGATTTGCTGAAATATGAAAAAAAGTCTGAGCAATTCTTTATGCAGATTTGTCTCATATTTGAGGATTTATCGCTGCATGAGAACTAAAAAATCCATTTGATTATTGATTTCATGCGATGATGACTACTACACACAAATCGTTGCGCTGACCTCGTTGAGCATTGATATTATCAAAATGAAATGTTTCAAATCCTTTGAAAAAGCCTGAAGATACGATTGAGAATTTACCAACGAGAATTGATAGGGCAGTATTCCCAGGAATGCAAGGTGGGCCTCATATGAACACTATCGCATGAATTGCAGTAGCTTTGTGAGAGGCTCAAACTCCTGAATTTAAAGATTATGCGCATCAGACTTTGATGAATGCAAAGACATTGGCTGAAGAAATGTTGAAATATTGATATAAGTTGGTTACATGATGAACTGATAACCATATGATAGTGATGGATTTTTCGGGTGAATGATTCACATGATGGGATATTGAGAAAGTTTTGGATAAAGTTTGAATATCTACATCTAAATCTGTAATTCCAAATGATCCAAATCCTCCATTTAATCCATCTGGACTGAGAATTGGAATGCAGGCTATGACTACGAGGGGAGTAAGAGAAGATGATACTAAACACATTGCTAGATTTATTCATGAAGCAATTCAGAATAGAAATGATGAAAAAAAACTGAAAGTAATTCATGCACAGGTTGGAGAATGTTGTTATCATTTTCCGATTCCATCTATAGAATAAGAAAAACTCCCTAATCAGAAACGATTAGAGAGTTAATGGTAGACTCCTTAACGTCTTCGCCTCCATAGAGTTTGTAGCTGGGATACGGCGTCTCTAGCTTGTTGAAGTAGCCTTGAAACTTCTTCATCTTCAGCTAGACCTTTATCGATGTCTTCGTCGCAAACATCTATGATTTTTTGAAGTTTTGTTGTGAGCTTTTTTTGGGCTCTGTGGATTTTCCTTTCTTGATCGCCCAGTTGTGAAAGTTCTCCAATCATGGAGTCAATGATTCTGATAGAATCTTTTTTAGAGTTGTTTCTTTTTTTCATAAAATATTAGTTTTTATTTTTTGATAGTATAATCCAATCTTATTTAAAGTCAAGTAAAATATTTTTAATTTAGAAAAAACCTCAATCGTTAATAAACGATGAGGTTTCTAGCTTAGTTTGTTATCACAACAAATAGCTAGGTGATCTTTAATCTTAACTCTAATCTCAGGTGTTATCACAACAGTGAGATTAAGTATGAAAAGAAACTAATTATAAGAAAATCTACCTATGTAGGATATAAAAATTTGATAAAAAGTCAAGCTTGATGTTTTTGAATTATTAAAGAAAAAGTCTCAACTGTTAATAAACAGATTGAGACATATAACGCCCTAACATAAGTCGACAGCCTCCCATGTTATCACAACAACGAGACTGTTTAACCTTAAATCTAGTACCATGAAAAACACACTTGTCCTCCTTATATATAAATTCGAATAAAAATCAAGAGATTCTTTGAGTGATTATTTGAATTTTTAAATTTAAGATTAACTTTGAAAAAAAAGTCTCAACCGTTGATAAACGGATTGAGACAAGAAATCATACCTGCCGAAGCTTGATTATAGCTTCTCATGTTGTCACAACAACGAAACTATTCAAGTTCAGTCACGTTAGTTGACTTGTGTCTTATATATAAATTGAATAAATAATCAAGAGGATATTGTACGATGAGCAATTTTTTAATTTTTTGTGCAATAATATGTGGGTTTTCAGAGATTTTTAAAATTTATTATGTTTTAAATTTATACTATACATTACTTTTCTATAAGTCAATAGTTGATGTCTTGAAATTTTTGGTGGATTTTCTATAAAATATGTAGTGAAAATTCAGTTTTTTTTATTCTTATCAAAAATTTTATGAACGATAAAGATGAAGCTTTCTTGAATGCTCAGACTCACCATCAGCCAGAGATTGATCATCCTATTGAAAAGGAGATTACACAGTCTTATATAGACTATTCAATGTCTGTAATTATTTCTCGTGCTTTGCCTGATACTAGAGACTGACTCAAACCTGTAATTAGGAGAATACTTTTTGGAATGTATCAGATGAATAATGTTTATAATCAAAAACATAAAAAATCTGCCAGAATTGTCTGAGAGGTAATGTGAAAATACCATCCACACGGAGATGCTTCTATCTACGATGCAATGGTTCGTTTGGCTCAGACATGGTCAATGAGATATCCACTAGTTGATGGGCAGGGAAACTTTGGTTCAATCGACTGAGATGGAGCAGCTGCCATGAGGTATACTGAGGCTAGATTGACAAAATTGGCAGAGGAAATGATGGATGATATTGAGCAAGATACTGTAGATTGGAGATTAAACTTTGATGGAACATTGAATGAACCAGTTATGCTTCCTACTAAGTTCCCTAATCAGCTTTGTAATGGAACTATGTGAATTGCTGTTTGAATGGCTACAAATATGGCTCCTCATAATTTGAATGAAGTTTTGGATGCTTGTCATTTATTGCTTCAGAAGGAGTGAAAGAAAATGATGGCTACAGTGATTGATGAAAACTGAATGGAAGTAGAGAAAGAAGTAGAATATGAAGTTAGTGTTGATGAGATTATGGAAATAATCCAAGGACCAGATTTCCCAACTGGATGAGTAATTTTTGATAGAGAAAATATTAAAGAAGTTTATAGAAAATGAAAAGGACCTATCGTAGTTCGTGGAAAGACTCACACGGAAGTTTATGAAGATAGTCATGTTATCGTTATTGATGAAATTCCTTACTTAGTAAATAAGGCTTCATTAGTTTCAAAAATCTGAGAATTAGTGGTAGATAAGAAAATTGAATGAATCTCAGATATCAGAGATGAGAGTAATAAGAATAAAAATAGAATTGTATTATATCTTCGTAAGGGAGTAAATCCTGATGCAGTTTTGGTTCAGCTTTACAAATTTACTGAACTTCAAACAAACTTTAATGTGAATAATGTATCATTAGTAGAATGAGGAACTCAACCAAGATTATTGAATATTAAAGAATTATTGATGGAATTTGTAACATTCCGTCGTGAAGTAGTTCGCCGCCGTTCAGAATTCCAACTTCAAAAAGCAAAAGACAGACTTCATATCTTAGAATGATTAAAGAGAGCTATTGATATTATCGATGATGTTATCTATACAATCCGTCATTCAAAAGATAAGAAAGAGGCTAAAGATAATTTGATATTAAAATTCCAATTCTCAGAAGAACAAGCTGAATATATCCTTCAGATGAGATTGCAATCATTGGTTGGATTGGAAATCCAGAAAATCTTGGATGAAATCGCTGAGAAACAAGCTAAAATCGCTGAATTGACTGAAATCCTTGCTAATCCTGAAAAATTGGATGGAGTGGTTCAATCAGAATTTGATTATATGAAACAGAAATATGGAGATGAGAGAAAGACTGAAGTTTCAGATGATACTTCATTATTAAATCTTACATGAAGCATTAAAGCTATCCAAGCTGCAGCAGACAGAATTAAAGAAGATGTAATCTGCCGAATTGGTGCTGATTATTCTATGAGAGTACTATATCAAACTAGAATTCAGACTATACCTGAAGAAACTATTGATTTAATTTACACTCATAATCAGGATAGAATTATTGTTATCACTGATTTAGGAGAATTGGTAGTTCAAAGATTGAAAGATTTCGGTTCTCAGACTATAGCAAAACCAGCTGTGAATTTGAAAAATCATTTCAACTTGAAATGAAAGGTAGTATTCGCAAAGACATTACACTATAATTATGAATACCTAACATTCCTTACAAATCAGAATAATATCAAAAAGATTAAGAAAGAATTAGTACTTTCATTCAAGAAATTCCCAACTGTAATTATGAATCTATGACAAGGAGAAAAGATAGTTAAGGTAGAAGCAGTAAATGATAGTGATAACTTGTGAGTAATTACTAAACAATGATGGATGTTATTATTCAACACTGCAGACCTTAGACCAATGTGAAAGACTGCGTGATGAGTAAAAGCTATTGAATTGCAAGAATGAGATCAAGTTGCTAATATGTTCTTATACAAAGATGAGCCATTCATTCTTATCCATTCAAACAAGAATGCTAAATTGCTTTCATTAGATGATTTGAAGATATGGAAGAGAGCTAGAAAATGACAAGTAGTTATGACAGGAAATGATGAATTAGAGTGATGATTATCTATCATTGAATGAGCTGTCAGACTTCGCTTTGATGATGGAAGTATGGAAACATTACATTCAAATAATATCCATCTCGCAGAGCCTGAAACTCCATTAGTTAAGATTTCTGATAAAGCGATAGCTATTGCTTATCGTCCATGGGAAGAAAAAGATGAGAATAGAAAATATAAAGATGAAAAGAAGAAAAACTGACCAGAAGAACAAGATAATCTTTTCACAATTCCTGGTGTAGTTCCTTCAGTTCCAGTTAATCCAGAAGAAGAAAAAGAAGATGATGTAGAGGAGAGTAGTGATGCTGAAGAAACTTATGAAGAAGATACAGAAGCGTAAAATAGAAAAGAGCCATTTGGCTCTTTTTTTTAATATTGAAATATTTATATCAAAAAATATATAAATTATGTTTTAAAATTTAATATGTTGTAATATGTGAATGTTCTGAAATGTTTTTAAGTCATTCTTTTCTTCAAAAGAAGAGGCTCAAATAAATGCTAAGAAAGCAATGGAGTTGAAAGATGAATGGTGCGAAAAGTCATGAGAATATGAAAAACCATTAATGGCTATAATTAATCTTTTAAGAGATGAGGAAGAGGACTGGATAGATATTAATAAACTACAATCTTTGCTTGATGAAAAAACCCCTTCTACTAAGCGATTTTCTACTTTCTCAAAAAAAATTTGAACTTATAAACTGAATAAATCTGATTTTCCATGATTTGAAGAATTTGAAGATACAAATAATCTTATAACTATTTATTTAAATTTTAAGATGAAATTAATTGATTGTTATACAACACACCAAGCTATTCGTGATCATGAAAAAGAACTATTATTTCCTATGGTTGATGAATTTGATGGTAATTGATTGGATGATTGGGAAGATAAAATGATGGCTGTTATAAATATGTGAATGGGAGCAGACCTTAAAATGAAAGATATTAAAGATTTGATTGAAGATTTTGAAACTTCAACAAGAAATTCTAGTGAGAAGACAATTATTCTTGATAGAGTTAAAAAAGAGTTTGATGCTACTATGAATATGGAACGCGAAAATACGAAAAATGAAGGAAGAGTAATTAAACTGTATGAAGAAAAGAAGAAAAAGATTAATCCAAATTGGGAACCAAAAAGGTATAAGTAATTAGGCAAAATTATCTTTAATTAGTGAATTTACTATTTTATAAATCTTTAAAAAAATATGACTCCGGCTATAATTTATTCATTTGTAAGTGTGCTAATAATCAGTTGTGTATCTTTGATTGGAATAGTTACACTTTGAATTTCTACTGAAAAACTTAAGAAGATTCTGATTTATTTTATTGCATTTTCTGCTGGAACTTTGATGTGAGATGCATTTTTGCATTTGTTATGAGAAACAGCTGAACAATATGGATATAATGAGCATATAGCATTATTCACTTTGTGATGAATTTTGCTCGGATTCATTATTGAAAAGATAATAAACTGGAATCACTGCCATTTACCTATTACAGCAACCCATCAGCATTCATTTGCACAGATGAACTTGGTCGGAGATATGGTGCATAATTTTATTGATGGATTGGTCGTAGCTTCAGCTTTTTTATTGTCTATGCCAGTTGGAATCGCTACTGCATTAGCAGTTCTTTTGCATGAAATTCCGCAGGAAATTGGAGATTTTGGAGTTTTAATCCATGGATGATATTCTAAAATGAGAGCTTTAAAGTTGAATTTCCTTTCAGCATTGACTGCATTTGCCGGAGTAGTAATTGCTTTGATTTTACAGAGATATGTGGAAGATATTTCAGCATTCTTAATGCCTTTCTCTGCGTGATTATTCATATATATTGCATGAACAGATTTAATTCCAGAATTACATAAACATCCAAAAGTTAGCCAGTCATTATTACAGGCATTGTGTTTCGTGATTTGAATTGGAGTGATGTGTTTACTTTTGTTAGTAGAGTAAGTTTAATTTTCTTGTGAATATTGTAGTATAAAATCTCCCGGCCTTTGGCCACCCTCTTTAAAAAGAGGGAAAACGAATAAAAGAAAAAATTTTGCTCCTTTTTAAAGGAGCTGATGAGGGCTGAGGATTTTTGTTATTAAAAATATTATTCATCTATTTTTTTGCTTATTTCTTTTTTCATTTCATTTACTCATTCTTTGATGAATGATTTTAATTTACCAGATTTTTTTTCTCCGTAATCATCGTCATCATAATAATATCATCATTTAGCTTTTTCTTCTGCTTCAATTTCATAAATATATTTGCTGCCGATAGCTAGTTTAATTACTCGTTTATTTAGTTTTTTTTGTAGTCACATTATTATTCTTTCATGCTAGCTTCTAAAAGTTTAGTCTGATTTTCCAATACTAATTTATCCATAATGTCATCAATGTTTCCAGCCATAATGCTTGGTAAATTTGACCAAGATTCATGAATTCTGTGGTCTGTCACACGGTCTTGTGGAAAGTTGTATGTTCTAATTTTTTCTGATCTATCTCATGTTCAGATTTGATTTCATCTCAGACTTTTTTCTTCTGCTTGTTTTTTATCTAATTCAATTTGATATAATCTAGATTTCAAAACGGCAAAAGCCTTTTCTTTATTCTGAATCTGTGATTTAGAATCTCAGATATTAACTATTAATCCTGATGGGATATGGTGAATTCTGACTCATGTCTGATTTTTGTTCGCATTTTGTCATCAGTTACTAGATGCAGCGTAAGTATCCATCACAATATCTTTCATATCAATCTGAATATCTACATCTTCAGCTTCTGGCATAACGGCGACAGTTACAGTGGAAGTATGAACTCTTCATTGAGATTCAGTTTCAGGAATTCTCTGTACACGATGAACTCATGATTCGAATTTCATTAGAGAATAAACTTTTTTACCAGTCATTTTTACCATCACAAATTTTACTCAACCGATATCAGAAAGTTGTTCTTCAATTATTTCAGTTTTCCATCATTTTTTTTGAGCGAAAGCAAGATACATTTTTAGAAGTTCAGTACCAAATAATCCTGACTCATCTCATCATGCAGCGGGACGAATTTCAAGGTAAATATCTTTATCATCGTTTGGATCTTTTGGTAGGAGGGCGATAGTTAGTTTTTTATCCAAATCTTCAATTTCAGCTTTAGCTTTGTCTAGCTCTTCCTGAGCCATTGCAACCATTTCTTCATCAGTTTCTGTATCTAATAGTTCCTGAGCATTTTTTTGATTTTCTAGTGCTTTTTTGTAAGCAACTGCGATATTATAGGTATCTTCAAGTGAAGCCAATTCTTTATTTACTGCTTTAGATTTTTCCGGATTTTGAAAAACTTCAGGAGAAAGTGATTCTTCTCTTAATGATTCATATTTTGCGATAATCTTTTCTAATTTATCAAGCATAATTTGACAGTGTATATAAATTTTTTTTCAAGAATTTTACGAAACTAATTCTATTGAAAAGGGGAATGCTTTCAAGGGAAGATTAAGTCCTAATATCAGGTACATTTATATATTTTTTTAGAAAAATCTCTGTTATTATTATATTTGCAAAAATAAATTGTAAAACATTGCAATAGGTGTGTTGTATGAAGGATAATTCTATATTAATTTTATACTGTAATTTTGAAAGGAAGGTAATGAAATGAAGAATTTTGTGTATATTATGTTTTTGTACTTAAAATTCTTCATGTTTGTTCAGAATGAACATAAATTATCTTTATTTATCAAACAAAAAATCAATATCTACTCGATAAATATCAGGATTATTTGGATCTATATAGACATCTACACTGTCTCAAACTGAAATTTTATTTCAATTTATTTCCCAGAATTGAGGTATATATCATGTTTCTATAGTCTGTCTTTCATTATTTAATTTTTTTAATGTTCTTTTTATTTTTATTCTTTTGAAAAGTCATGAATTTTGGATATCATATTCTGTTTTAGATATTTCTCAGTCTAAAAAATTTAATAAATCTTTTTGTTGAGATTGTTTTTCATCGTAAGTAAATCAATAAGAATTATAAATCTTTTCTAAATCTGTTTGTGAAACTCCAGATATCTTTCATTTTGTATGTGCATTAGAATAATATGATGTATCTCAATCTCTAGCTTTTACACATATAACATTGAAATTACTACCTTTACCAACATAGACTCTAGCTTTAGCTATTTCGTTGATTTTAAGTTTTTTTACTATTCATATTCATTTATGTTTTAAATTCTTTGCCTTTTTTTGTTCTAGTCCTAAATTTAGTGAATTAGCTCAAGTACCTATAAAAATACAGATAAGAATAAAATCAAATATATATTCAAACATATCATCAGAATAATTTTCATGATTTAAGAAAATAATAGAAAAAATAATAATTATAAAGATAATATAGAACATTCAAAAGAATGTTGATGCAGGAACGGCATAGAGAGTTCAATTCTTTTTTTCTTTGACTACGAAATTGTGCATTTCATAAAAGCTGCTAAATAAATTCATTATTTTTTATTATTAAATAAATGCTGTAATAGTATAATTAAAAATAAAAATATTTCAAATTTGTAAGATTATTTTAAGTAATATTAAAATTCACTGGAAAAATTTAGATTCTTCCATATTAAAAATTGGAATAAAAAAAGATCCCTGTTATCACAACAGAGATCACATATTGGCAAATAAGAAAATTGCAGAAAAACCGCATGATGTTATTATATATATTTTTATAAGAATATCAATAGATTATAGCGGATAGATAAAAGATATAACTCATGCTTGAATTTCTAATGGATAATCGTAAATTCAGAGCAGATTTTTTGAGTTGATTAAATGTTATATGAAGTATAAATTGTTGAATGAATCATATGATAAAACACTGATTGAAAGATTGCTTGAAGTCAGACAAATTGCATCGGATGTTGATGCATTTTTTGAGCCAACTTTACAGCATACATGGATAGATCCATTTAAAATTGAAGGAATGGATAAGGCTGTAAATCATATTATGAAAAGCATGAAGAATAATGAAAAGATTATGATTTTTTGAGATTATGATGTGGATTGAGTGACTGCTAGCTATTGTTTATATAAATTTTTCCGTTATTTTCTGAAATATCCACATGTGAGCATTATGTATCCTGATAGACAGAAAGATGGATATGGGCTTAGGGACTATCATTTAGACGAGATGAAAAATAGGTGAGTACAATTGGTTATCACTGTGGATAATGGGATAACTTCTATAGAAGAAGCTAAACATGCAAAAGAAATCTGAATAGATTTATTAATAACGGATCATCATCAACCATTGAATGAGTTACCTGATGCGGTTGCAGTTTTGAATCAAAATTGTTCTCCTGATTATCCATTCAAATGATTAGCGTGAGTAGGTGTAGCCTTTAAAGTTATCGTTGCAATGTTGTCTAGATGTAACTTAACAAATGAAAGAAAAAATCAGATTTTTAATTTCTTTTTGCCTATAGTTGCAATTGGAACGGTTGCCGATGTGGTTCCACTTTTATGAGAAAATCGTTTCATAGTGAAGAGGGGATTAGATCTGATGAATCGTCACTCTGATAACTTACCGAAATCACTACAATGATTCTTGTCGTATTTGAATATTAAATCTCCGATAGATACTTATCATATTTGATTTGTGATTTGACCTAGAATTAATGCGTGATGAAGAATTCAGTCTCCATACGATAGTCTAAATGTATTTTTGCATGAATGAGATGAGCAGAAAGAATTTTTGGATAAAATGGATGCTATCAATCAGGAGAGGAGAAGAATTCAGGATGAATGATTCAAAATTGCTGAGAAATTAATTGATGTAAAATCTCCAATCTTGATTGCTGAAAGTCCAGATTTCCATGAATGAGTGATATGAATTATCGCCTGAAGATTGACAGAAAAATATAATAAACCATCAATTGTTTTTAAGTCTGATAAAGAAAAGTGATCGGCCTCAGCAAGTCTTAGGTGACCTGATTATTTTAATGTAATTGATATGCTTAAAGAGCATTCTGATATTTTAGAGCGTTTTGGTGGACATCAATGAGCGTGAGGATTGACTGTGAAGATAGAGAATTTAAATAAATTATGTAAGAAGTTAAAAAGTTATTGTAAGAAAAAAATAAGGGAATCTGATTTAGAAAAAGTTTTGGTCGTTGATACAAAGATTTTGCCACAGGAATGGACGAACTGAAATTTTAAATTTTTGGAAAGATTTGAACCATTTTGAGAATGTAATGAAGAACCTTTGTTCTTATTCGAGAACCTTCAAGTTCAAAAGATTGAAAAGGTTTGAAAAAATGGAAGTGCACATATGAAACTTTATGCACATCGATGAAATCAATTGTTACATTTATTGTTTCGATGAAAGGGTAGTCAGTCAGATTTAATTTCTGATGAAATTTCTGTTATTTGAAAAATTAAGAGAGATACTTTCAATGGTGGATATTTTGTAGATGGATGTGCAGTAATTGAAGATGGAAAAATTATAGACCTTTAATAATTTGTAATAATAGTTTTATTTTCTTCTAGTGCTCATAGATCTATTTTCTCTATTTTTTCGAATTTTGGATATTTTTCTCTGAGTGTATTATACTTGAATATCTGGGCTTTTCGTTGTTCTTCAATATCTGATAATTCTGGGAAGTTGAAATATAAAGTTTTATCATCTGATGTGAATATTGCAAATCTAGTAGATCATGCTAGATAAACAAAACGTAGCATATTATTTCAGAATTCTTCTTTGGCTAGAGAGATGATTTGCATGAATTTTTCTAAACTTATTTCAAAGAAGAATCAATCCAAACTATTTGATCATGTTAAATATTGAGGAGTTTCTATTAAGAATAGAGGTTCTTCATCTGGGCCTCTAATTCAGAGTAACATTCATTCTTTCATTTCAACAAAAGTTTTTTCATTCCATACTGCAAATTTTTTGTCATTTAATTTTACTAGTACAACTGGATCATAGTACATCAGTTCTATTCATAAGGTTCATCAATTATCAGGTTCTTTTCGAGACGATTTGAGAGGGAAATTATTTTGGATAATTTGTATTCATCATGATGATGTTTCAGTTTGAATTTGGGGTTCTTCTGTGTTAGATCATGATTGAGGAACTTTTTCATTTAACGTTTGTTTTTTTATAGTAGAGAATTTAATTCATGTTATTAAAGTTTCATCTTCTACGGCTGTTTCTCCTTGTTTAGGTTCAAGTTGTAGATCAATTTTTCCTACGAAAGGGAATTTTTTTTGAATATCGGATAACAATTTATCTTTATTGGATAATAACATGTAGTAATTTTTTCATTTTACTTCATTTGATATTAGATTGAATAGTTCGATATCTTGGTACGTTGCTAGTGTAGCTTCGGAGAACTTTATTTGTGAAATTGTTTGTTCAGGTTTAAAAAATAATGATTTTATTAAAATAAAAATTCAACATACAATTATTAATATGAGAAATACTCATCGGGATAATATACTTTTAATTTTTTGACTAATTTTAATTTCAGGAATAGGTACGCCAGATCTGTTTAGTGTTTTTCTAAAAGATTGTTTGCGTTTTTTGCGAGAAAATGGTCTTTGACTTACTAAACCTTTAGACATACCGGATATAATAGAATACAAAAGTTAAAATAACTCAGAATATGAAACCTCACATTACTTCCATTGGGGTATGTCATAATCTTTCTTTTAGTTTTGATTTTCTCTGTTCGCTCATTAAGAAATTTTCTTGAAGATCTCTTCTAATTGCGTTTAGATATTCTGCATGTTTTCAGGTTTGATACCTTAGATTCATAGCATCATAAGCAAAAAGCATAGAAAAAGTCAGAGCTATAGCAAAAGATACGCTCCAAATTCAGTCCGCTAATAATGCTAAAACTGTTACGCTACTAGCTACTCATGTATGAAAAGAGGGGAACCCTCCTGAAATAAAAATGTGGTTTAAACAAATTCTTTTTTCTACGATGGAATCAATTACAATTTTTACAAATTGTATAATTACTCCTACAAGGAGTACGATGAATATAGGAGGAATTTTTTCTGGGAAATAATCAATAAAATTATGTCGTAGCAATATGATATAGTCTCGCATATTGTGTAATTAAAAATAAACTTAATATCCTTGATATTGATATTAATTTTAAATTCAAATAAAAATCCGATTTTTATTTATTACATAAAAAGCTTGTATCAATTCGATAGTCTTTTGGATTTTGGGAGTTTATATGTACCGTTACAGAATCTCATCTTTTGAGATATTGTCAATTGATCTTTATAATCCCTCATTTCAATACGGAAAAATTTTCATTATCCTTTGATGTTGAGTTTATTGGTATTTCATCGCTGATATATTCAATATTGTTGTCATAAGCTGAAAATTGTATGTTTTTTCAAGGGAATCGGATATAGCTGATTATTGCTTTTTTACTCATGTTGTATTTTTCCATATCTCTAGAAAAATTATTTTTGTTTTTATGATTTTTATAATGTTTTATTGTTGTTATGATAATTAAAATTAAAGATGAAATTATTAATCAAAAAATGAGTATTATAAATATAACACATAAAATTTGTAATATTAAAGGGAGATTTTCATTTCGAATTGTGTTGTTGATTATTTCAGCTGATTCTTGGATCTTTACTAAAAATTCTGTATTTCTTGTCAGAACTCATTCAACTCAGTATAAAGAATCTGAAACTTCATTATAAGTTCATTCATCAGATAATATTGTGAATATTGGTGTAAAAATAATTACTATTAATATTAGTAAAATAACGGATAATATTCGTGAAAAGATTTTTGTAATTGGTTTTTTTTCCTTCATTTTAATAAAATGAATAATTTGTTTAAATTTTTTATTCTTCGAGCATTCGTGGGTAATGTTTTTCTACGGCTCTCATTAAGTTTTCTGGTCTGATAACTCCGAATTCTGTTATAATTCATGTAATACATTTATGAGGAATTCTATCAAATGCAAAATTTACTATATCTAATCATTCTGGAGCTTCTGGCCATAATTCTTTTCCGCTTCTTGTTTCTATTCATATTTTATCAACTACGTCGATTTTTAATAAACTTCCAACTACATATAAAGGCACTCATGAGTTCCATGCAGATAATCAAATAGCAAAACTTCAAACTTTGTTGATTACACTTCAATCTGGCTTAATACAATCAGATCAGAGAAATATTTCTTTTACATCAATTGTATTTCAAACGGTGTTGTCTATTATAGATGAAGCTGAACTATCAACAACCATTGTGTCAGGAACTCAAGCTTTTACAAGGTCTTGTGATGTTTTTCTTCACTGATATAGTGGCCTAGTTTCGGTATTATATACATGAATTTTTTTTCAATCATTCCGTGCTTTTACTAGAATATCAATTACTGATTTTGAATGACAATGTGTAAATACGATATCTCAATCGTGAATTAAATCTGATCATATTTCTGGTCTGATTTTTTCTTCTCTTTCAATCCATCATAGATACTCTCAAAATGCATCAGCAATTTTATTAGAATCTGCTCATCATTCTAATTTTGATTTTGCGTATTTCATAGCATTACGAAGTAATGGTTCGGTTTCTCTTGCATCTATAAGCATTTGAGATGCTTTATTAAAGAATTTTCATAATTCATCCGAATTTGTAAATCCTCAAGCACTTAATTCTTGTTGCATTATTTTGCATGCTTCCCTTGCAATATTTGTTGCTCATTGAATAGTGATATCTTTAATATCCTGTGCAATTTTTTCTACATTTTTTAAATTAGCCATTTTGTTTTTATTAAAATAAAACTTTATATATTTTATTCAAAACATTCTCAAAAAGCAAAAAAAAATATACTTTTTAAAAAAGTCGTCCGTGAATACAGAACGACTCGAAATGTTGTTTTGAGGTTTTACATTGTTTACTTTTCTACTCTGAAAGTTACATCGAATTCGTTGTTTTCAATTGATGAGTCAATTTTCTCAATACCTAAGTCTTTATTAGTTTGCATGAATTTTGATAAATAATCTGCAAATTGTTTATCAGAGCTACACCTAAAGTTAACTTGGACTTCTTTACTGTTAGGGTCAACTAGTTGAGCAGCAGATTCTTCATCGGAAACGCTGATTGTTTGCCGAGGATTGGAAATAATAATAAAGAAAATTGTCATAGAGATTGCCATCAATGAAAGCAAATCTTTTAAAAATTTTTTTAATTTTTTCATTTTGTTATAAATTTTTTATGATTTTTTGTTTATGATTTTTTAATTTTATATCACGTAATATTCTGTATTAGTGCGTTCACTAATTAGTGGTGCTAATTTATGCTTATTTAAAAATAGGTGTCTAAACCTATTCTTTTTTTAAAGAATTTTACGTGACATTTTATATATAATTAATTTATTCAAAAAATCAACTCTTTTTTATGAAAAATAAGCTGGGGATTGATATATTATTATTGGATTGATTTTTCATCAATGTAATTTTTTAGAGTTTCTTTTACTTTTTGGATGTCGTCGTTTATTGCTGCAGGTGTTCATTCTAATGGATATTCCCGTCAAAGTTTTTTTCGTTTTTCTATTGCCATTGTATGGTATGGAAGCAGATTTATTTTTTGAAAATTTTTGAGGGATTGTATGAATTTTCACAAGTTTTTGATGTCTATTTCATTATCAGTCAGTCAGGGTACGACTACGTATCTTATCCAATAATTCATTCACTGTTCGTCTATATAACGAATGAAATCAAGTGGTGTTAAGTTTGATGTTCATGTTATTTTTTTGTGTAATTCGGGAGTCATTCCTTTAATGTCAGGGAGAACATGGTCGGTGTATTTTAGGGCTTCTTTTACGTCATCATTTAACAAAAATCCGTTGGTATCTAAACATGTATTGATTCAGTTTTCTTTTAATAATTTTAGTGTTAGAATTAGTTCTTTAATTTGTAAGAGGCATTCTCATCATGAAAATGTAACTCATCAATCTTTTCAAAAATATTCTTTCTCTTTATAGACAAGTCTTAATATTTTTTCTTTAGAGATTTGTTTGTTCTTGTCTGTAGAAATTGTATCTGGATTTTGACAATATAGACAACGAAATGGACATCATTGTAGAAAAAATACCATTCTGATTCATGGCCCATCTTGAGTTGAAAATGATTCGTATGAATGGTAATTTAACATTTTTTTAATCTAAATTTACATTATGATAAACGTGATCTACATCATCATTATCATTTAATTTGTCTAATAGATTATTGAAAACTTCTAAATCATGTCCCTCTAAGGTTATTGTATTGTCTGCAAAATAATGTAAATCTGCTTCTGTGATATGGTATCAAAGTTCCTCAATTTGTTTCTTTACAGTAAGGAAATCAGTTTTTGAAGTATATACTTCGGCTATTCAATCTTCTACGCTTACATCAGTAATTGCTAAATCCATCATGGCCATTTCAACTTCTTCATCGTTGAATGGATTAACTTTTTCCATTTGTCTTCATTTATCTTCATACTTTTCCGATAATCAATCGATTACGATTAATCACTTTTCCTGAAATTGCCGAGCGACAGCTCACATTTCAGCCATGGCTCCACCTCATTTGGTTAATATAGTTTTGATATCAGAACTAGTTCTATTTGTATTTGATGTAATAGTTTTGATAAGAAATGCAGAACCATTTGGTCAATATCATTCATAAATCATTTCTTTCATATCTTCTCATTCTAACTGTCCAGAACCTTTTAATATAGCTCTATCTATAACATCTCTTGGTAATCAATTATATCTTGCTTTTTCTAAAACCATTTCAAGTGCAGGATTCATTTTGGGATCTGCTCAGTTTTTAGCTGCCATTTGAATCTTCTTTCAGATGATTGAATAGATTCTTGATTTTGCAGCATCTCCACTAGCTTTACGAGCGGCGATACTATGTCGTCTTCACATAATATTATATTAAGGAAAATAAAAAAATCTGAACGTAGTTTATTTTTTTGATTTTTAATTTCTAGTGAAACTTTGGTAATTATTGGTTACTTTTCTTTTGCTTGAATTTTTATATTCAATATATATAATCACTTGCAGATAATTTTTTATTATTTTAGTGTTGTTGAATAATGAAAACAGCTCTTATTGTTGTCTTGGTAATACTTTGATGTGTCTTTATGGCATGTGTTTTGATGATGTCTCCAAAATGATGAATCTGACTTTGAATAGGTGGATTTTCAGCATGATGAAATGAATATGGAAGTAAAAAATCTATTGAGTGAAAATTAAAAATAGCCGCTATGATTACTTGAGTCTTGTTTGGTTGTATTTGTGCATTTTTACCTTTTGTTGGTTAGTTTTATATATTTGTTAATTGATATGTGGTATACACCATACGAAGTAAGTGTATGGAAGAGAATTTGAAAATATTTTTTGTGAGTAGTACTTTTTTTATGGGCAATAGTCAGTTTTGTTTTTTGATACTTTTATTTGTTAGCTACTTGATCCCAAGAAGATAAGAAGTGATGAACTTTCGTTGAGTGAATTTTTGATGAAGTATCTTACTTACCTTATCTAAAAAATGATGATCAAAGTATTTTTTATCAGAAATTTCTTTTTAGATCTTGTTTAAACTTGTATAGGGAGTGAGATGGAACAGAGTGAGATAAAGGAATTTATGAATGAGAAAAGATAGCATACGCACAAGATCTTTGTAAGGTTTATACAGAGGATAATCAAAATTATGTTTTGAAAATCGCTGATGAAGGTGCTTTTTGGTCTGATTGAACTTCTGTAACTATTCAGGATATTTTTTACACATATGATGAAATTATTCGTAAAAATCGTCGAGAAATTCAGTCTTTAAATACACGAAATTCTATAACAGTTGCATTAGAGGATGATAAAATAAAGATAGCATTTCCAACAAAAAATTCTGATAATATAAATTTCTTTGTGAATGCTATTTTACCGAAGCATATAGTTGATACTATGACTTTTGAAGAGTATAAAAATTATTTTTCTGTTTCTCCTGTGACGGATTGATGTGCAAAGATTATGTCTCAAACAAAAGATGTTAATAGTCTGATTTTTGATTTAAATGGATGTAGTGATACAAATTTTGCTTATTATCAGGTTAAAAATTATGAATCTTTTGATGATTTTGAAAATTTTTTAAAGGGAAAGGGTTGAAAAGCTATGGTTGATGCTTATTCTTCTGTTAATAATTTGGAATGATTTACAGGTCAGAATGTTTTGACATCTAAATTATTATGAGTGTTTTTTAATACAGATTCTTGAAAAGCAAATATTAGATTAAGGAGATCTCTGTGATGATTAATATATCATAATTTTTTTTCATGAGAATATAATCAGTATGTGAAAGAATATGATTGAGAATTCTTGAATTATTATGTTTCTGCGGGGGAAAATGTTTCTGAAATGATAAATCGTTTAAGTTTGTCTGATGATGAGTCGGTAGATGCTAATGATTTAAAAGATTCTTGAGCACAGGAACTTCCGTCAAGTATGTCAATAAATGGTGTTGATAGAAAATTTGTTTTTTTCTTGGAAAAACCAGAAGATGCTAAAAATTTAGAGATAAAATTTAGTAATGAGTTTTCAAATATAAAAGTTAAAGCATCCAGTGATTGATCAACTTGGGGTCCAAAAAATTATAAGGCTAGTGATAAGAAAATTATTTATAAATTGATTAATTGACAAAATTTGAAGATATGAGTTAATAATTTTACGATATCATGATTTATAAAAAATAAAACTTATACGATTGCAAGTATAGATATTTATGTTTTTGAAAAATTATCTAATAATAAAACCGAAGATACTCAGTGGAAGCTGAATGTTTTGTATTATAACGATTTGGTATCAGCGTTTGCGATTCAGCAGATAAGAGATATATTAAAAAATGCATGAATATTGGAAAATTTTATTTTTGAACCTGTTTTTAATGCAGAGGAACTTGAATGAAAATTGCTTATGTGAACTTATGATATTTATGTTTGAACGATTGATATTTGAAGTAGAAAGGATGTCTTGCCTTTATTTTGAACAGAAGATCCTTTATTAAATCCTTCTAGGTATAGAAACCCTATATTAAACTCTCTGATTACTCAATTTTATAAAACTCATGATGAAAATGTAAAATCTCAAATAAATATTTTATTGGCTCAGGATATGCCAGTGATATTTTTGTGAAATACATATGAACCTATACAGATACAGCAGAAGATAAAGGATTTGGTTTTCCCAGAGAATGAAGATGGAGAAAATAAGGAGGTTTATGCCTATAAGTGGAGGTATGACATTTATTCTCATTATTCTATTGTTCATTCTGTACGTTTAAATGCTGAAAATGCATTTAATTGAGAAAATTTTGAAACATATTTGGTGTCTAGTTTATTCCCTAATAATGAGGTGGATTTGAAGTCAGTAAATGTTAATTTAGATTTTCTTGAAAAGAAAAGTAAAGATTTTTGATATAAAATTCCTTATTATGTGTTTGAGTATGCTCAATTGTTAAATAAATAATTTAATCATTTATTTAATATTTTGTTATGTTTTCCGCAGTAAGCTTTGAATGGGTTATTTATTATGCTTTTTTAGTGATAATTTTGTTGGTTTCGATATGATTGCATGAATATGCGCATGCTTGGACTTCGTATAAATTGTGAGATCCAACTCCAGTTCTTCAATGAAGGTTAACGCCAAATCCATTTAAACATGTGGATATAATTTGATTTATCTCCATTTTTTTGATTGGGTTTTGATGGTGAAAACCTGTGCAAATTAATCCTATATATTACAAAAATCCAACTAGAGATGAAACTCTGACAGCTTTTGCTTGACCAGCAATGAATTTAGTATTAGCATTTTTTTGAATGTTGATATTGATGATTTATGGAAAAATAATTTGATTATGACTTCAAGATTTACTGTTGTGAAATTGAGATTTTGTTGTGTTGTTTTGGCAGATGTTAATTATTATGGATGTATGATTGGCTGTGTTTAATATGATTCCTCTTCCTCCTTTGGATTGATATCGCTTAATAAAAATTTTTTGGAAAAAATGAGCACATTGGATGGAAAAAAATATTATGCGAATTTCTACGATTTTGATAATATTGATAGTTTCTGGTTCTCCAATAATTTCATCATATATTTCTGCTGTGACAGATATTATATATAGATTATTCTTTATGTTGTTTAGTTTAATTTTTTATTAATTTCTATCAAAAAATCAGTCTATTTCTTTTTTTTCTATTCTAACAAAGAATGGTCTTCAGTGCTGACAGACAAACATTCATGGGATTTTTTCAAATCAATTTTTTACTAATTCTTCCATCTGTGGGATAGAGAGCTTATTTCAGGCTTTAATAGATGTTTTACATGCTTTTGTGGCATAAACTCAGTCCATTAGATGGTCGAATGTGATTTTTTCTAAATATAGAACGTGATTGAATAGTGTCATTAAATCTACAGGATTTGTGACAAATATTTTTGGAATAGCATATATTACTACGACATTTTCTCATAACATTGAAATATCAAATCAGAGCTGATTTAGTTCTTCGATTTTTTCTGATAAATTTGGCACGTTTGTTATTTCATATTTTAGTGGTTGTAGTAGAGGTTCTGGATTTAAATTCTGATCTTTTTTCATAGTTTCAAAAGCTATTCTTTCTGCTAATGCGTGTTGGTCTATATAATAAAGAGCATCTTGTGATTCTATTATTATATAACTATTCCATAGTTGTCATATAATTTTGTATTCTCAAATTTCTTCATTGAAAAATCTATTTCAGGATGTTCATTCATTTTGTAGGCTATTTAATCAAAATAGTGATTGTGTAGAATTATTTGTAATATTTGTACTTTGTATGGCTTCGTCGAAGAGTTTTACTTGCTCAGAAGTAGGAGAGTTTGATTGTTGATTTTCTCAAAAATCTGATACGATTTGATCAAGTAATTCAGAATTTTGTTTATTTATTCAAATATTTTGGTTGTAATAAAATTTTTGGTTTGGATTATTGTAATTATAATGTTGTGTTTGATATGAAATTTTGTTTTGTCATAATGTTTCAGAAATTGTATTGTAAACTAATTGAAAAATGGCTTGGCTATCCGCGAATTTAACTTGTAGCTTGCTAGGATGTACATTTACATCTACGATTTTTGGGTCTACATCAAGTATTAAAATTGCAAATGGATATTCTCATGGTGTGATTTGTCTGGAATAGGCATCCATTAATGCTTTTTTGATGATTTTATCCTGTATTGGTCTTCAGTTGACATAAATTTTTATATTTTCTGCTGATCAAAAGCGTAGACTCGGATCTGATACTACTCAATAGAAGTGGACAAAATCTGTTTTATTGTCAAACTCTTTCAAATTTTCTTTCCAATTTTGTTTGAATAAGTCTGTAATCCTTCAGATTAGATCTGTGGGTTTTAAATCAAAAATTATACGATTGTTCTTTTTGAGTGTCAAATATTTGTCTATGTGTCGAAGTGCGATATTTACGAAATATGTATAGCAGTAAAAATATTCAGTTTGTGCTGATTTTAGAAATTTTTGTCTAGCTGGGACATTGAAAAATAGATCTTCCACTTCTACTATTGTTCAATGTTCAAATCATACTACTTGGTGACTTGTAATTATATCTCATCATCTTTTTTGTAGTTTTGTTCAAATTTGAGAGTATTTGGTTTTTGTAATTATTGTAATTTTGCTAACTTCTGAAATACTAGCCAAAGCTTCACCACGAAAACCATAGCTTGATATATTGTATAAATCTTCATCTGTTTGAATTTTAGATGTGGCATATCTTTCTAGTAATAAATCCATGTCTGATAATTCAATTCCTGCTCAATCATCTTGTACTGATAGAAACGATTTTCATCAGTCATTTATTATGATTTCTATATGCTGAGCTCAAGCGTCTAACGAATTTTCTACTAATTCTTTTAAAATACTGGAAGGACGTTCAACTATCTCTCATGCTTTTAATCTGTTGATAACGTAATCTGGTAATTTATGGATTGACATTGTTTGTAAATACTTTATTATTTTAGTTAAATAATCGAACAGGATTATATTAGAACTTGGTTTAAAGTCAATCGAAATTTTTGGTAAATTTTTTATATTTTCGGTCCCGATATTTGGTAAATATAATCGTATAATCTTTTTTGAAAAAAGCAAATGAAATGCTTGTAGAAATCTGATTTTTCTTTGCATTTTTAGTTGTTAATTTTATTATAATTTGGTTGAGAATTTTTTATGAATTTTTGTTATTGCTATGCAATTAAAATTTAAAAAATTTTGTTTATTAAGTACAGTTTTTATATATTGTGCTTCATTTTTACTTCAAAGTAATCTTTTTTTGTTTCAGACATGGGCTAAAGAAAAAAATGAACCTCTTGTAAATATTGTTACTATATTGGTTGATAATAGAATTTATAAAGGCATTTCAGATGATTTAAAATGGTATGCAACTAATTATGTTCAACAAAAATTATCTGATACTAAAGCTTTAGTGATCCCTTTGGATTTAACGAAGATTCATGCATATGATATTTATCGTATGATGGAAAATATATATTTTGATGGTTTGAAGGATATGAATTCATCGTTGATTTGATTGATTATGTTTGGAGATATCCCATTACCTGTGGTTAATCAAAATTGATATATTTTCCCAACGGTTTATCCTTATGTTGATTTTGAGGAGCAGAAATATATTTGGAATTCAGATATAGAATATTTTGTTCCGAATGGTAATTCTATGTGACAGGCTGAAATATGGCATTGATTGATTAATTATTGAGACGATGTTCAGGCGTATGTTAATTTTTTTAAAAAGATTAGAAAATATGTAGAAAATCCTGAATGATTTATTTGAGATAGTATGTGGTACGACGATTTTATAGCTCAAAAAAAGTGATTTTTGAATGAAAATTTTCCATATTACAGAAATAGAATAATGTTTGCTGAGGATCTTTGATATCAGAGATATTCTCCGTTGATGAAAAAGATGTTTAGGTGAGAACAAACAGAAAATGCTTTAGATGTTGTGTCAGATTTGGAAAGTGCTACGAACCTTGATTTTTCTTGAAAAGATGATTTATTAAAATTGAGTGAACAATGAATGTCGGGTATGCATAGTACACAAATGGTTCAGCAAGAAATTGAAACAAGTTTTATTTCAGATTATGGCGATCTTTTTTCTAAAATTGATTTATCAACGATGAGAGAAAATTTGTTTGCTTGATGAAGATGGGTAAAAGATTATCAAAATGAGGATTGAGAAAAAAGCATTGTTGTTGATTCAGATAGTAGCATGGCAAAATTACAATTGAAGGATGATATCCTTCTTTGAAATGATAATTTGCAATGATTAATTGAAAATTTGAATGATTTGATGGAGGATATGGTTGATAAAAAAATTGATAAAGAGAAATATAGTATGGATATTGTTATTCCGGTTAGTTATAAAAAAGTGACATGAAAGACAGTGTGGTTTAAACGTTATTATTTTGTTGATCGTTTTGAAAATTATTATTTTGGTAATAATGCGCGTCTTATAGATTTCCCACAAGATTTGAGTATCTATAGATGAACATATAGAAATTTGTTTAATCTTGATTGAGTTACTTTTGATTCTTTATTGAAATGAAAAAATCCAGCCAAAACTCAATATGAAAAAACGGATTTGAGACTTAAATCTATTTGATGAACATATGATATATTCTCGAGTCAGGCTGAGGCTAATAGATGATACAATATGCTATGAGTTGAAAGAGATTTGGATATATATGACGAAGAAAAAACTAAAGCAGATCCAGAAACTTATAGAGATATTACTCGTAAAGTAAAAAGAAAAGTCTGGCCTAAAATTTGTGATGATAATGATGAGGATAATGTATGTGAAACATTGTATGAATTTGCTAAGAGATGGTGGTGATGAGCTTCTCCTATAAATATTAACGATGGATCTTTCTCTTTGTGAAGATATGAACTTAATGATTATCTTGCGACAGATGCATGGAGGCGAATATTTGGAATGGATT
>JAEEGF011345807.1_pt1 | contig 29987 bp, 16 predicted proteins | sample 9134171 | NCBI WGS metagenome assembly JAEEGF01 (sample SAMN16246542, study PRJNA631951) | gut metagenome | biome: gut microbiome; feature: rumen; material: AP-attached | host: Bos | place: Iran: Karaj | collected 2018-10 | reverse complement strand
TCATGTCTAAGAATACAGCTATCACATACAAAGATATCAAGATCAACATCATCGACACTCCCGGCCATGCTGATTTCGGCGGAGAGGTTGAGCGTGTACTTAAGATGGTTAACGGCGTTATCCTTGTAGTTGACGCTTTCGAAGGCCCTATGCCACAGACCAAGTTCGTTCTTGGAAAGGCCATGGAGCTGGGACTTCCCGTTATCGTATGTATCAACAAGATTGACAGACCCGAGGCAAGACCTAACGATGTTATCGATGAGGTTCTTGAGCTTCTTATGGACCTTGGCGCTGATGACAAGCAGCTCGACTGCCCATTCGTATTTGCATCAGCCAAGGCAGGTACATCTTCACTTAGCCTTGATGAGGCAGGCACAGATATGAAGCCTCTTCTCGATACTATCATCAACTACATTCCTGCTCCTGTAGGCGATCCTGAGGCCAGCACACAGGTACTTATCAGCACCATCGACTACAACGAGTACGTTGGACGTATCGGTGTAGGTAAGGTAGACAACGGTGTTGTTAAGGTTAACCAGGAAGTCGTTGTTGTAAACCACCACGACCCTGAGCGCCGCGTTAAGACCAAGATCGGTAAGCTCTATGAGTACGACGGACTTGGAAGAGTTGAGGTTCAGGAAGCCAAGATCGGTTCCATCGTTGCCATCTCAGGTATCGAGGATCTTAAGATCGGTGATACACTCTGCTCAGTTGATAACCAGGTTGCAATTCCTTTCCAGAAGATCTCAGAGCCTACAATTTCAATGAACTTCATTGTTAACGACTCTCCTCTTGCAGGACAGGAAGGTAAGTACGTAACCAGCCGTCACCTTCGTGACAGACTCTACAAGGAGCTCAACACAGACGTATCCCTCAGAGTTGAGGATACAGATACAACAGAGACCTTCAAGGTTTCAGGAAGAGGTGAGCTTCACCTTTCAGTTCTTATCGAGACCATGCGTCGTGAAGGCTTTGAGTTTGCAGTAAGTAAGGCTGAGGTTATCTACCACACAGACGAGCAGGGCCACAAGCTTGAGCCTATGGAGAAGTGCTACATCGACGTTCCCGACGAGTTCTCAGGAAGCGTTATCCAGAAGCTCGGCGAGAGAAAGGGTGAGCTTGTCAACATGGGTGCCGGAAACGGTGGCTACACAAGAATCGAGTTCAACATTCCTTCCCGCGGACTTATCGGATATCGTGGTGAGTTCATGACAGATACAAAGGGTAACGGAATCATCAATACAATCTTCGACGGATATGCACCTTATAAGGGAGACATGAACTATCGTAAGACAGGATCCCTTATCGCATTCGAGAACGGTGAAGCAACTGCATACGGTCTTTTCAATGCTCAGGACCGTGGACAGCTCTTTATCAAGACAGGTGACAAGGTATACTCAGGAATGGTCATCGGAACCAGCGGAAAGAGCGAGGATGTTGAGGTTAACGTCTGCAAGACCAAGCACCTCACAAACACAAGAACATCTGCATCCGATGAAGCACTTCGTCTCGTTCCACCCCGTGTAATGAGCCTTGAGCAGTGCATCGAATTCATCGACAACGACGAGCTCCTTGAGGTAACACCTACAAGCCTCAGAATCCGTAAGAGAATTCTTGATCCTACACTTCGTAAGAGAGCAGGCTTTAAGAAGAACAACTGATAATAACAAACGCAAGGACCGAAATGATTCGGCTCTTGCGTTTTTCTTTTCATAATATGTAGTAGCCCTTGTCGCCTTCTGTTATGGTGATCTGGCCTTCGCACTTCTGCGTAAGGCCATTTTTTATTGTCTCAAGGTCAGACTCTTTTACACAGATATCAAAGCTTACATCTGCTTCATATCTTGAATCGGCAATAGCTATGTTATTCTGTCCAAGGTAATACTGGACATTATTTATCATGTTATAGCCAACGGTCAGTGTGAGCTTTTGGGAAAAGACCTTTTCCCCCACCTCAGCATCTGCAAGTGCCGCCTGTGCTGCCTGAGTGTAGGCACGCACCAGCCCTCCCGTACCAAGGAGCACTCCTCCGAAATACCTTGTGACAATTATCAGGGCATTGGTGATCCCTGCTCCGTTTATGACTTCAAGGATAGGCTTTCCTGCTGTTCCCGAAGGTTCGCCGTTATCGCTGCACTTTGAGATCTCGCTGTTCTCTCCTATCACATAGGCATAGCAGTTGTGCCTCGCATCCCAGTACTTCTTGGATATCTCTGCGATCTTTGCCTCGGCCTCTTCTGTGGTTTCTACATTGTAAACCGCGCCGATGAATCGGGACTTTTTCTCGACAATCTCGCCGACTCCGTCTTTAGTTATGACTTTATAAGATTCTCTGCTCATAAAGTGAGTATACCATATTTTGAACCACTGACTCCGTCCCCGGGGGCCAAAATTTTGCCGATTCTTTTGTATGTGGTATAATAGATTGGTTTAATAGTTTTAAAAATATGCGAGGAAAGTATATGAACTATGGTAAAAGAGGTATCGTACAGCAGGCAAGAGCGCTGAACTCCGGTACCGACAAATGGGGAAAGAAATTCAGTCTTTTCGGTTTTTATATTATGCTGGCGCTGATCCTTGGAGTAGTAATTATTGGATCAAGTGCAGGAATCGGTGTTTTCAACGGAATAAGAGACAATGCTCCGGATATTTCAAATATTGATGTTACGCCGAGAGGTTTTTCAACCTTCGTCTATGACACCGACGGCAATCAGATTGCCAAGCTCGTATCAACAGATTCAAACCGTATCCCGGTTACAGGGGACATGATTCCCGAGCTCCTATCAAAGGCCTTTGTTGCCATTGAGGACGAGAGATTCTATGAGCACAACGGTATTGATATCCAGGGTATCATTCGTGCAGGTTACGTAGGAATCACAACCCGTGATTTCTCACAGGGCGCTTCCACCATTACCCAGCAGCTGCTCAAGAACAGTGTATTCTCCGGATGGACAGACGAGACTTTTCTGCAGAGTGTAAAACGTAAGATTCAGGAACAGTACCTGGCCGTTCAGCTTGAGAAGAGAATGTCCAAGGAAGATATCCTTCTCAACTACATGAACACCATCAACCTCGGCCAGAACACACTGGGTGTACAGGCTGCATCACTTAGATATTTCAACAAGCCTGTTTCAGACCTTAACCTTTCAGAGTGCGCAGTAATTGCTGCCATCACTCAGAATCCGAGCAGGTTTAACCCCATCACCCATCCCGAAAAGAACGCCGAGCGTCGTACCAAGGTCCTTAACAACATGCTCAAGCACAAGTTCATCACCCAGATCGAGTATGACACTGCTCTTGCAGATGATGTATATTCAAGGATCCAGAACGTCAACCAGGAGACCGGCGGAGATTCAACCATCAACTCCTACTTTGTAGATGCTCTTACCAACGACGTAATCGCTGATCTTATTGCAGCAGGCTACAACGAGACTCAGGCCTACACACTTCTCTACAGTGGCGGTCTTAAGATTTATTCAACACAGGATCCGGAAATCCAGAGAATCTGTGATTCCGTATTCCAGGATGAGAGCAATTACCCTGAAGGCACCAAGTACCTTCTTGCTTACGAGCTTTCAGTACAGGCTCCTGACGGAACCGTGACCAATCACAGCAGTGAGATGTTCCAGTCATACTTTAAGCAGCAGAAGAGCTCTTTTAACATGATCTACGACTCCCATGAGTCAGCAGAAGCTGCTATTGAGGAATACAAGTCCGTAGTCATGAACGAAGGCGATGAGGTTCTGGGCGAGAAGATCACCCTGACTCCTCAGCCACAGGTTTCAATCACAGTAGAGGAACAGTCCACAGGTTATATCGTAGCCATGGTGGGCGGACGTGGTCAAAAGACTGCCAGCCGTACCCTCAACCGTGCTACCGACTCCTACCGTCAGCCGGGATCAACCTACAAGGTTCTTTCAACTTATGCTCCCGGAATCGACAGTGCAGGGCTTACTCTTGCAACGGTATTCAATGATGCTCCTTTTGCTTATACAAACGGAACACTTGTAAGAAACTGGTGGGGCTCAGAATACAGAGGTCTTAACACAGTCAGAACAGCCATAAGAGATTCCATGAACGTAATTGCCGTAGAGGCCCTTACACTCATCACTCCTCAGCTCGGTTTTGACTACCTCAAGAATTTCGGTTTCACGACTCTTGTTGAAAAAGAAGAGATCAACGGCCAGGTATTCTCCGATATCCAGCAGTCAACAGCGCTTGGCGGACTTACCAAGGGTGTTAAGAACATCGAGCTCAATGCGGCTTACGCATCCATAGCAAACGGCGGCGTTTATATCAAGCCCAAGCTCTATACCAAGATCATAGATCACGACGGAAATGTTATTCTGGACAACACAGAACCGGAATCAAAACGTGTACTCAAGGAAACAACTGCTTTCCTTCTTACCAGTGCTATGCAGGACGTTGTAACAAGCGGTACCGGCGGATCAGTTAACTTCGGTACAACTGCCATCGCCGGCAAGACAGGTACGACCTCAGATTACAACGATGTCTGGTTTGCAGGTTACACCAACTACTACACAGCAACAACATGGGCAGGTTACGACAACAACGCCAAGATGACAGTCTCAGCAGAGAAGAACCTCGCCAAGACAATGTGGAGAAAGGTTATGGAACAGGTTCACAAAGACCTTCCTTACTCATCCTTCACTACTCCAAGCGGGATTGTATCTGCAACAGTATGTGCAAGAAGCGGCAAACAGCCGATAGCAGGACTTTGCGACGGAACTCTTATCTCAGAATACTTTGAGGAGGGAACTGTTCCAACTGAAAGCTGTGATGTACACTACGGCGGTCAGATATGTGCGCTGGACGGCCTACCGGCATGTGACACATGTCCATTCAAGGCCCAGGGTGTATTTGAACTCACACCTGAAGTACCCGCCGCCCTTCAGTCCGGATTTGTAAATTACACACCGGAGAATTCAGCGTATACCACCACCGTCAATGAAAACGGTGAAACGGTAATGGTGCTGAAGCAGTGCCGTCATACTCCTGAATACATGCAACAGGAAGGAATTGAAGGAATTATAGCCGGAGAATGGCAACTTCTCCAAGACGCAGCGGCCGCAGCTGCTGCAGCGGCAGGAGAAGGCGCTCAGCCTGAACAACCGGCTCAGGAAACAGTGGTTGATCAGGTTCCGGAAAATGTAGCTGCAGGGAACTAAATGATATTAGTGATATAGGGTATAAAAGTGATGGGATGCCGCGCTTGCGCGTAGCATCCCATCACCTTTATACCCGAACATACATGAGGAAAAAAGATATGCGAATGTTAATGAACATATCGATTTCCGAATGTATGTAGGATTGCGAAAGCCGCTCTGCGGCGAAGCAATCCGTATATCACCAACCACAAAAATGAACCACTGACTCCGTCCCCTGGGTTCATTTTTTTAAAGAATCTTGTTCTTCCTAATAAAGTAGTTATAATACCCCAGATACAGCAGCGATGTCACCGCCCACGTCATGGGATAACTAAATTCCACCATTTCCAGCGTCTTATTGAGAGGGAACACGAACAGGATCCAGATAACCCTCAGAACGCATACTCCGCTCATTGTAATTATCATCGGGAAAAGAGCATCTCCCATCCCCCTGAGTACACCTGAGAATATCTCCACTCCTATATATATCACGTAGAATGGAGCCAGGAATCTTATCATCTGATATCCAATCCTGATAACCTCTTCGTTCTTAACAAATATCCTCAGAATGAATTCTCCGAATATGCACAGAAAAGCGCTCAGCGGTATCGTAAGAACCAGCGCAATTAGTGCGCCTTCTCTGGCTGATCTTCTCGCCCTGTCATACCTTCCCACGCCATAGTTTTGTCCTGCAAAGGTAGTAACCGCTGTTCCAAGCGAATTCATTGTCATCCAGAACAGTACGTCAATCTTTCCGTATGCAGCCCATGCAGATGTAGTGTCTTTTCCAAAACCATTGATGGCCGCCTGTATCAGAATGTTTGAAAGAGTATACATGGTGGACTGAAGTCCGGCAGGAATACCTATCCGGACAATCCTGCCAAGAAGCGGAGAGTCAAATCGGATTCTCCTGATATCCAGCCTGTAGGAATCATTGCTCTTTGAAAGCATAACCACTACCATAACAGCGCTGATAAGCTGACTGATGACAGTTGCCACAGCCACACCCGTTACGCCGGATACATCTCCTCTTTCACCGAATCCAAGTCCTATTACAAACAAAAGATCAAGGATGATATTAAAGAAACTGCTTATTATAAGGATTATCAGAGGTCTTCTGGAGTCTCCCACCGCCCTCAAAATTCCGGCGCCCATGTTGTAAACAAGGTTTGGTATCATCCCCAGGAAATATATGCGCAAATAGATAATAGAAGCCGCTTCCTGCTCTATCGGCGTATTCATGGTCCGGATTATCCAAGGCGATGCAAAAACGCCTATAAGGGTTATCAGAAGGCCACCAGCGATGGCCAGTGCAATGGCAGTATGTACGGCCTTTTCCACCTCTTCCCTTCTGGATGCTCCGTAAAACTGGGATATAACTACTGCTGCCCCGGAGGACAGTCCCATGAAAAAGCCCACAAACAGGTTCACTATCATGGCCGCCGAGCCGCCTACCGCTCCAAGAGCATCACTGCTGACCGCTCTGGATACGATGACTGCATCTATTGTATTGTAGAACTGTTGAAAAAAGGCCCCCAGAAGAAGTGCAAAGAAATACGAGAGCATGTTCTTCCAAATGGGTCCTTCAATAATACTGTTATTCTTCATGTTTTTTAAGTCAGACTCCTTGCTAACTTATTATACGAAAAAACCTGTCAAAGTAAACTATGTTTTGATGTATAATGAGTTTATATTGTGATAGTTAAGGAGGAAGATGTATGAGAAAATTCACTGTTAAAACAATTGTTGCAATCGGTATTGGTGCTGCACTTTTCTTTGTTCTCGGAAGATTCGTAGCCATCCCGAGTCCTATTCCTAACACCAACATTTCCATCCAGTATGGCCTCTTGGCATTCATCGCCGCTGTATTCGGACCTTTCGCAGGAGCTCTTGCAGGCCTTATCGGACACTTCTTCATCGATTTCAGCTTCGGATGGGGTATATGGTGGAGCTGGGTTATTGCTTCCGCAGTATTCGGATGCCTCATGGGTATCTTCAGCAGCAAGCTCAAGATTGACGAAGGCGAATTCAGCGTAAAAGGAATCATCACATTCAACATTGCTCAGGCCATTTCCCACTTACTCGCATGGGTTGGCGTAGCTCCATGCCTTGATATCCTTATGTATCAGGAGCCCGTCGACAAGGTATTCCTTCAGGGTATCACCGGTGCAATCATCAACATCATCACAACAGCTATCATCGGCACTATCGTTTGCCTTGCATACGCTAAGACAATCCCTCAGAAGGGCAGCTTAAAGGAAGAAAATTGAGTAAGACTATCATTGAATTTAAAGAACTGGGATTTCAGTATAGAGCGCAGGCTAACCCTACGCTCTATAATATTAATCTGAAGGTCGAAAAGGGTGAAAAGATTCTGATCGCAGGCCCTTCAGGCTGTGGCAAATCCACCATTGCCAGCCTGATAAACGGACTTATCCCGTTTTCCTATAAGGGAACAATAACCGGATCTCTACTTATTAACGGCATAGAATCCCGTAAAATGTCCCTTTTCGACATCTCTCACATTGTAGGTACAGTGCTTCAGGACAGCGATGCACAGTTTGTTGGAATGACTGTCGCAGAAGACCTTGCCTTTGCGCTTGAAAACGACTGCATTCCACAGGACCGAATGAAAAATCGGGTGCATGAAGTTGCTAAAACCCTGAATCTGAACTCTGTACTGCTCCATGCGCCTTCTGAGCTCTCCGGAGGCCAGAAACAGCGTGTGTCTGTAGGTGGCGTAATGGTCAGCGACGTGGACCTTTTTCTCTTCGATGAACCGCTTGCCAACCTTGATCCCAAGACCGGCAAACAGGCCATTGAGCTTATCGATGAGCTGCAAAAGAGCACAGGAGCTGCTGTCATTATCATTGAGCATCGTATCGAAGACGTCCTTCACAGACCCGTTGACAGGATTGTCCTTATGAATGAAGGACGAATTGTCTCCGACACATCTCCCGATGAGCTTTTGTCATCCAAAAAGCTTGCGGAATGCGGAGTCAGAGAGCCACTGTATCTTACTGCGCTAAAGTATGCGGGAGTTGTTATCGATCCCTCAATCCACCCTTCCCGCCTGGAAAGCCTTGCTCTATCTGATCAACACAAAGATAAGGTAAAACAGTTCTTTATCGCTAACAAAAAGCAAAAAGAAGCCCATCCGTTCGAGAAGCTGCTGGAGGTTAAAGACTTGTCTTTTACCTATGAAAAGACACATCAGAAGACCCTCAGTAATATCTCAGTGAGCATTGGCAAAGGTGAAATGATTGCAATCGTAGGTACAAACGGTGCCGGCAAATCCACCTTCTCCAAGGTCATATGCGGAATGGAGACTCAGGATTCAGGAGAAATCCTGTTTGGCGGATCGGACTTCACTGCGCTTTCCATCAAGGAACGTGCAGAGCATGTTGGATACGTCATGCAGAACCCCAATCAGATGATCTCCAACATCATGATATTCGATGAAGTTGCCATGGGCCTCAGGCTAAGAGGAGTTCCTGAGGACGAAGTCAAAACGCGTGTCGAAAAAGCTCTGGAAATCTGTGGTCTGTACAAGATGCGTAACTGGCCCATTTCTGCTCTTAGTTACGGTCAGAAAAAGAGAGTTACCATCTGCTCCATCCTGGTCCTCGAGCCAGATATGATGATCCTGGATGAGCCCACAGCAGGTCAGGATTACAGGAATTACACAAGGATTATGGAATTCTTAAAGGACCTCAACGAAAGAGGCATAACAATAGTCATGATCACTCACGACATGCATCTCATGCTTGAATATGCGGACAGAAGTATTGTCTTTTCAGATGGCAGGATAATAGCCGATATGAGCTGTGCAGAGGTTCTGACAAACACAGACATTGTAGACAGAGCCAGCCTCAAAGAGACCAGCCTGTATCATCTCGCAGGAAACTGCGGAATAAATGACAGCACAGGTTTTGTGCAGAACTTTATCTATTATGAGAGGGATAACGTAAGGAAACATGAATAATCTCTTTAATTATATTGAAAAAGAATCTCCGATACACGGACTGACCGGAGCCACCAAGCTCGTGTGCCTTTTTCTATGGAGTATGGCAGCCATGACCACATATGACACCAGACTTTTGCTGGTGCTTGCCGTCTTTGGAATAGCTCTTTTCCCCATAGGTAAGATAGGGGTAAAAGATATTTCGTTTATGCTGTGGTTTACTCTCGTTTTTCTGGTCCTTAATACGATACTGGTGTATCTGTTCTCTCCGCGCCATGGAACTGAAATTTACGGCACCTGTACGTATTTATTCGGCATGTCCGGTAGATTTGCCCCGACAGCGGAACAGTTATTCTTCCAGTTTAACTATATTCTGAAATACTTTGCGACTATTCCCTTTGTGCTGTTGTTTGTCTGCACCACAAATCCCAGCGAGTTTGCCGCATCACTGAACAAGATCGGCGTAAGCTATTCCGTGTCCTACTCTGTTGCTCTGGCTCTTCGCTACATTCCCGACATTCAGAAGCAATACCACGAGATAAGTCAGGCATCACAGGCCAGAGGCGTTGAACTAAGCAAAAAGGCGTCTCTTGTGAAACGCCTTAAATCTGCATCTGCTATTTTAGTACCGCTGATCCTCAGCAGCATGGACAGGATAGAAATCATCTCAAATGCCATGGAACTTAGATGTTTTGGCAAGAACAAAAAGAGAACCTGGTATATGGCACAGAAATTCAAGCTTCTTGATTATATCAGCATTATCGTATGTGCACTGTTACTGGTTATTTCGCTCACTTTAACTTACATTAACGGAAGCAGATTCTACAATCCGTTTATTCACTGATGCACTGATCTATATATCCTTTTATTTCTCTTAAGGTGTCATCAGGAAAGCTCTGAATGATGATCGTGTGTGCCAATCCGGGATGAACATACTGCCTGATGTTGTCATTACTGATATTCGGAAGTCTTACCGCATACAACGGATCAGTAGCTCCGTAGATCACCAGCATCTTGGCATCTGTGTTCTTCAGTGATGATATGAGCCGGTCACGGAAATCACCATCATAGTTAAAAGCATTCTTTTGCTCATCCGTAAATGTAATATCCCAAAGCAGTGTCTCTTCCATATCCGGAGTTACAGTCATTTCATTTTGAATTCCCAACTCTGTAAGAGCAGCTCTCAGATACAAAAAGTCATGATAATACTCGCCGGTTTCTGTAGCTGCCGAAACATAATACGGCCATGTATACTTATCAGGCGACCAGTCTTCAGGCCCCTGCACACTTATCATAAAGTTAAACTCAGCCTGAGCCTTAGCAAGCCTGTTATCTGCAGTATCTTCAGGCATTGTCAGCAACTGCTCAAGCTTATCAAATTCCTGATTATGCTGCCAGAATTTAACAGCAAACTCAAGAACATTGATATCATACAATACCTCTTTTGAAGCATGTTCTCTGAATCTCATACCGGTCTTATCTATAGCATCATTGTATAATCCCAGAAGGTCCTGCTTATTCTTTATAAGATCAACCTGAAACTGTGTAATAAGATTTCTATATTCCCGGGCCTGCTCTTTTCCGTAGGCATCAGTACCTATATCTGTATATATATAATCATATAAGCGCTTGTCATTGATACCATCGGGACATGGAGCAGCAAATGATACATAAAGCTTGCAATCCTCCGGATAAATACTTGCATAGACGTCTGACAAAAGCCCTCCATAGCTTTCGCCATAGCTTATCCAGGTTTCCCCTAAAAGCGGCGCCAGCCTGGAGTAAATACTGTGATAATCCGCCGCAGCATTCTCGCTTGTCAGATATTCCCAATACGCTGTCTGATCATAGGAAAGCCCGTCCGGACTTGATGAGCCAAAAAACCTGTGCTCAATATGGATATAGTTAGCTCTGTACATCTCCACCAGTTCAGGAACATAATCCCGCTCCAACATATCATTCCTAAGCGCATATCCATCCAAATGCATCAGATTAACAGTCGCCCTATCGGTTATTCCTATTTCAACTCTCTGGGAAAACGTGCCCAGTTCAGGATTTTCCCAGTCAATCGGCTGCTCAAAAGTAACAAGATACTTATCCTGAATACAGCCTTCATGAGTTCTTTCAAAACTAAGCTTTTCTACACCGGTAACACCTTCTATAGCCCAAAGACGCTTATAGGTCTCATCCGTATTCTTAACTTCCCTTGAAAACCACAGAAAACCGATTGCACACAGGAACAATAAAACAAACGTTGTAAAAGGGTTCTGACTTCTTCGAGGATTCATACACAACTCCTATGCCCCAGATATTTTTTAAAACCATTAGATATATTATAAACAAAAATAATACTCCGGCGCTACAATTACGGCAATTGACCAAAAGAAAAAATCCGGTAACCCGGCATTGGTATACCTGATTAACGGATTTCATCTTATGATGCGGGTAACAGGACTTGAACCTGCACGGTCGCCCACTGGAACCTAAATCCAGCGCGTCTGCCAATTCCGCCATACCCGCTCATTATGGTAAATAAAAATCCCTACTCCGTAAAGAATAGGGATTGAATGAGACACGGGGGATTCGAACCCCCGACAACTTGATTAAAAGTCAAGTGCTCTACCACCTGAGCTAGTATCCCATTTAAACAAAATGCGGCTCAAAAAAGCTAGGAACTGGGCCAGCCGGATTCGAACCGTCGTATGCAGCAGTCAAAGTGCTGTGCCTTACCGCTTGGCGATGGCCCATTATCAACAGTAACTACTGTAGTGAGAGGGTGGCTAGAGGGACTCGAACCCTCGGTCTCCAGAACCACAATCTGGCGCGTTAACCAACTACGCTATAGCCACCATGTAAAAAAATGTGCCCGAAGGGATTCGAACCCCCGACCCACGGCTTAGAAGGCCGTTGCTCTATCCAGCTGAGCTACGGACACATTTAAAATATGAGTAGAAACATTGTTCTGCTCAAAGCGGGTGATGGGAATCGAACCCACGTATCCAGCTTGGAAGGCTGGTGTTCTACCATTGAACTACACCCGCATGTAGTATTTAATTGACGGCTTAATGTATTCAAGTCGGGGTGACAGGATTCGAACCTGCGACCCCCTGCTCCCAAAGCAGGTGCTCTAGCCAAGCTGAGCCACACCCCGTTCTGCAAGCTTATGTCTTAAGCCGTAACGCAATAGCTATTATATAACGCTCGGGAATCGATTGTCAACACAATTTTTTAATTAAAGATATTTTATCTCGAAACCCACGTCTCCACTGTCTTCCAGCGTTATTACCAGATAGCTCGGGCGCCTTCCTTCCTGTCTTGGATAGGATAAACTTCCCGGGTTAAAGAGATATACTCCATCGACATTTCTTGCCACAGGCTTATGAGTGTGACCGAAAAATATCATGTCTGCTCCTCTTGATATCCCTTCTGCCTTAATATTCTCCAGATCCATGGAAACAAGATACTGATGCCCGTGAGTAGCAAAGCAATGATGACTTCCCAGATCAAACTCAATCTCCCGCTTTAAATCCGCAAAAAAGTCATTATTCCCCGCCACAAAATACACAGGACAGTTCGCTGCCAGAGCAAACTTGCCTTCCGAACCTTCAAAATCACCGCAATGAATAATGCCATCAATGGGCTCTTCTATGTCCAGCACGTCGTAAAAATTGTTGTCATGGCCGTGAGTATCACTCACCACTAAAATCTTTTGCATCAATTACCACCGTAACCTATTTCATAAGCTCTTTTCTAAGAAGAGCCTCTATCTCCCTGAGCGCCTTGCCCCTGTGGCTTATGGCGTTCTTCTCCTCACCTGATATCTCAGCGCTTGTCTTGCCGTATTCCGGCAAAAAGAAAATAGGATCATAGCCAAAACCGTTCTCCCCTGCGATACTGTAGGCTATTCTTCCCTCCATCTTGCCAAGGGCATCAAGCTTTTTGCCCTCGGGAAGTGTAGCAGCTATGGCGCATACGAATCTTGCACTTCTGTCCTCATCCTTGACGCCTTCCATTCTCTCAAGGATGATACTGTTCTTTTCGCTGTACGGAGTATCTTTGCCGAGATACCTTGCCGAATAGATACCGGGTTCTCCGTTCAGATAATCAATCTCCAGTCCCGAATCATCGGCCAAAACAACAGTCTCAGCAGCCTTGTCAGGCTCTTTTTCCTGAAGGAGCTTGTATATTGCATCAGCCTTGATCCTGGCGTTCTCTGCAAAAGTCTGTCCATCCTCCACTACATCCTCGAAAACTCCGGCTTCCTTCATAGAGAGGACCTCCGCATCCAGATCCGCAAGAATCTGTCGAATTTCCCTCATTTTGTCCTTATTACCCGTTGCAAATACTATTCTCATTCCATCACCTCAAAAGCTTCTAAAACAGCGTTATAAACGCCGTCTGATACCTTGCTCAGATACGACTGTTCCGCAAGGTTTACGCTGTCCGTATCCCCTGATACAAATCCCAGGCTGACCCTGACGGCCGGTATGCCTGCACCCTCAAGAAGTTCATCTCCCGTTGACGGAGCAACGCCCAGCGCTGTTGCACCGGCTTTAGAAGCACAATTTCTCTCCATAATGTCCGCGAAGGTTGCATTGCTAAGCCTTCTTAAGAAAAATCTGTCATTGTAATAGCATGTGATCCCGTTATCCGATGCATTCTCCGAGGAGCTTGCCGACAGCTCCACAAATAAATCAGCCTGACTGTCGCGGATAAGTGCTCTTCTCTTTTCAGGATCCACATCTTCATCCTTCTGTCTTGTGAAATAGAACTTAACTTGACTGTTCTGCTCCCGCGATACCTTATTTTTCAGCAAAAGAGCTGTCTCAAGAGCAATGTCTTTTTCCAAAAGTAGTCCGCTTGCAGAGCCGTTATTCCGGCCTCCGGCGGCAGCATCCACGACTACTATGCGGTCATATTTATCGGAAGGTCTGAAAAACTTAACCTCAATGGTACTGGCTTCCGTCAAAGAGCTCTCGTTGACATAAAGACCGTCAAGCTCAAAATCAAGGCAAACACTTCCCGTATCATTCTGATTTACGCAAACCGCACTGTCAATGATATCAAGATCGGTAACTATGGCGTTGTCCTTGTAAAAGCCCTCTTCCCTGCTGTCTATATAAATTCTGAGCTGATGGTCAATGTACCTGTCCTCCAGCACAATATTGTCTGAACTGACACTCTTCGGAAGAGGAATTGTAAGCACTCCGCTCTTGCCCTCAGGAACATTCTTATCCACCAGCAGTGTATATGCATTTTCGCTTTTGCCCCTGTCTATCTGTACCCCCGCAGCATCAGTGATCATGATATGCTTGGTAGATGCCCTGTAGAGCATCAGAGAAATGGAGACAATGGCGAAAACCGAAGCCTTAACGGCCACTTTTTTCATTTCTTTATTAGTCATGCCTTATCATTTCTCCTGGGTGGCTTAGGTCCCATATACTGATAGAAGTAGGTCTTAAGCATTCCGTTGTAGATCTTTCTGTTCTTATCAGCCTTTTTGCCGATGTACTTCTCGGCAGTTTCAAAACCGGTGATAAGATACATCGACCAGGAATCGAGAGCTTTATATCTCTCGCCAATGGTCTTGTAAAGCTGAGGAAGAAGGTTATTGTCACCAATTCTCTCACCGTACGGCGGATTGGTGATGATAAAGCCGTATTTCTTCCTGTGGCTCAAATCAGCAATATCTCTGGCCTGGAAGTGTATCATATTCTCAACTCCGGCCTTTTTGGCATTTATTCTGGCTATCTCGATCATCTCAGGGTCAATATCATAGCCCTGAATGTCAGTCTCAACATCTGTCAGGATCTCATCTCTTGCTTCATCCCTGACATCCGCCCAGTTCTGCCTGTCTATGATATGAGTCCAGCTCTCAGCCGTAAAATTCCTGTTCATGCCCGGTGCAATATGAGCAGCCATCATGGCCGCCTCGATCGGAATAGTTCCGCTTCCGCAGAAAGGATCCACCAATATCCTGTCTCCGTGCCATGGCGTCAGCATAATAAGCGCAGCAGCCAGATTCTCTGCAATAGGAGCCTTGGATTCCAGCTTCCTGTAGCCTCTCTTGTGAAGGGAATCTCCTGTAGTATCAAGAGCCACTGTGACCTCATCCTTCATGATGAACACCCTTACAGGGAAATCATCGCCCTTTTCTTCAAACCAGTCGGTGCGATAGCTCAACTTCATCCTCTCCACCATGGCTTTCTTCATGATGGACTGTATGTCTGACGGGGAAAAGAGCTTACTCTTAACACTGCTCGCCTTCTTAACCCAGAATCTTCCGTCCCTCGGGATGTAGTCTTCCCACGGAAGTGCCTTAGTACCCTGAAACAGTTCTTCAAAGCTCTCAGCATGAAAGCTTCCAATCTTGATCAGTATCCTCTCTGCTGTCCTCAGGCCAATATTGGCACGACAAACAGCGTCCGGATCACCCGCAAAGGTAACACGGCCGTCAGCCACTTCTGTGATGTCATATCCCAGGTCTATTATTTCTTTTTTCAGTACTGCCTCCAGCCCAAAATGGCATGGGGCTATCAATTCAAATTTCATCATACTAGATGATTATAGCATAGAAGAAAACTTAAAGAAATGGTCCCCAGGGACGGAGTCAAGGGGTCATTTTAAAAAATGAAACAGCCCCGGATGAGTAAGTCCGAGGCTGTCCCAAATGTATAATGAAAGGTGTGCAGTAAATGCAAATCCGCATTACTTCACGATATGAAAGATTGCAAGTATCTTAGCTAAAATTCCTGTCTTTATTGCAATGCCAACCGCTGCAATTACAACGACCGTTGCACCTGCTATAGGAAGTACAGGTGATACAGGCTTTCCGGGATTTTCAGGCTTGTCTGATGTGGGCTGCTGCTCCTCAGGGATTGACTGCTGATTGTCATTATCAGTTGAAGGAGTATCTGTAGCCTGTCCCTCAGTACTCTGGCTGTCTGCAGGCTGAGTCTCCGTTGTCTGACTCTCTTCCCTTGTAGCTCCTGCAACTGAACTGTCATCGTTATTACCGCCATTTCCTGTTACGGATGTATTTCCTCCGGTTGTAGTTTCTGTTCCGGTACCTGTAGTTGTTCCTGCGGCTGTCGATGCGCCGATTCCGGCTTCTGCAGTCGTACCTGTTGTTGATCCGGATGTTGCACTTGAAGCCGAGCTGCTGCCTGTGCTGCTTGATGTGCTTCCTGATGTACTTCCGGTGCTTCCTGAACCTGTTGAACCGCTTCCTGAGCCGGTTGATTCACTTCCAGAACCCGTTGCACTGCTGTCAGAGTTATCTGAGCTTCCGGAATTGCTTGAGCTTCCGGTGTTCGCGCTACCCGATCCGCTTGTTGATCCGCTTTCTGAGCCTGATCCTGAACCGGTGCTGCTTCCTGTCTCTGAACTGCTTCCACTGCCAGTCTCTGAACCGCTTCCACTGCCGGTCTCTGAGCTGCTTCCACTGCCTGACTCCGAACTGCTTCCGCTGCCTGACTCTGAGCTGCTGCCTGTTCCGGATTCACTGCTTCCAGGTTCCGGAATCTCTTTATCCTTATCAGCAGCTTCGGATGATCCGTTAATCTCTCTCTCATCCTTTATGGAAGCATAGTCGCCTCCAAGGTCTGCCACAATATCTTTTGCATCAAGTCCTGCAGCTGCAAGAGCCTTGAGACCTGTCTCGGAAAGCTTCATGAAATCTCCGAGATCGATCGAACCGTCTGCTGCCCTGAGTCTTTCAGCAACTGAAATAGGATTTTGAGCATCTGCCTTAGGTGCACTGAGTGATACGAACCAGTCCTCTGTTACTGTAAGTCCATCCTTGTTGGAAGACTTATTGTCATTCCAGAAGAAGTTGAGACTTCCGTAGATATTGTTCTCATCCTGTGTTCCCTTAGGCTTGATATTCTCATTGGTTCCCGTGTTATCTGTTCTGAAAGAAATAACACCGTCTACGTAGTAATTTGTATTAGCTGTATCGTTTGTATAAAGAGCTACGTTGTTTGATCCGTTGTTGAAGGACATTGAGTTGTAAACCTGAATATCCGGTCCGGAATTAGAGTCAATTCCCTTTGCCTTGTTGTCCCATGCAACAGAGTTGATGAGCTTGTGGTTACCGGCAATACTTGAACCACCCATCTTGAATCCGTTACCGTTTCCTTCGTTTGTTCCATCAACGCCGTAGCCGTTGTCAAATGCTACACAGTTCTGGATTGTAACCTGACCGATAGAGCCTGTCTCAACCTTTGCAAAGAGATCCCAACCGTCATCAGCATTGTTGTATGCGATACAACCATCAAATACGATTCCCTCTCCGCATGTGAGCTTAGCTGCAAATCCGTCAGCGTCCTCATAACCCGCATCAGCATTGCTGTATGATGTGCAGTTGAGGATCAGGTCATATGAAGGCCATAAGTCTCTGTCATCCGTTGAGAGATATCTGCTGACCTGTATACCTGTGTTGCCGTTCTCATATGTACGGATGTCCTCAAGAGTTATATGACTTCCGGATACCTGGATACCCTTCTGTGAATTAGCTGACCCCGTGCAGTCAATTCCGTTTATATACCAGTAGTTACCTGCCAGGATAAATCCTGCGCACTTTCCTCCGAAGTCAAAGATTGCTCTTCCACCATCTGTCACCATTCTGATCGGCTTATCAGGTGTTCCGTCAATTCCTCTGTCAATCTTAACTGTGCTTGTAAGATTGTATGTTCCGCTTTCAAGAACAATTGTCTGACCGGGCTGTACATACTTAACAGCTGTGTAGATATCTACAGGATCAGCCTGTGTTCCCTCAGCATCAGCACTTCCGTTTTGTGTTACATAAATCTTCTCATCATCATTGATGGTTTCATACTTAACCACATGCTCGAACTCTGCCATTTCATATGAAGAGAGTTTCTTATAAGGATCTCCTTCAGGGTTAAAGAATTCATCAGGAATGAACTTAACAGTAAATTTGTTGTCACCCTTCTTGAGTTTGGTCTCAACTTCAAACTGCTTATCCGCCTCAACCGCCTGTGCTGTCACAAGCTCTTTTCCTGAAGCATCTGTAATTGTAAGTACACCATCAGCGTTTCCTACATAACTGAGCTTATATTTAGCAGTATTTGAATATGTAGCCGAAACGATCTTGTAGTTAGGCGCAACGTACTCTACAGGTCTGTCTTCTGCAGGAGCATCATCCTCAGGATTTGTAAGCGTAAGCTCAATATCACTGAAGATTGCCTTGAAGGTCCTTGATGCATAGAATCCCACATATACATTCTCTGTATCGATCTGTGAAAGCGCCTCTGTATCATAGAACTTCTTGGTTGCAAGTGTATTTCCGTTGTCATCAAGATAGCTCACAAAATATCCTGTATTGTTCTTCTGAATACGAAGTCTGACTCTTGTAACAGGATTTGCTACTGTTCCCACAGCTGTTCCCGATGTCTCTTTTCCGAAGAGATTGTATGTACCCGATCCGGATGCAGCACATGATGTCTCAAGAGGATACATATTGGATGAGAATTCATTGTTAACAGTATCAGTATCATTAGCCTCAAAGAGAGCCAGGTTGTCATTTGTAACGCCGACCTTTTCCTGAGCGCCAAGACCAAGCTTCATTGTGACCTTAGTATCTGTCTCGTCCTTAGTAGCTTCACCCTTTTCTCTGTCATAGTAGTACTCTACTTTTGTTCCGGATGCCATATATGAGTTGTTCCAGAACACACCGGCGTCACCGTTTACGCCGACTCTGTCAGCAGCCATAAGTCCAAAGCCTTCCTGGCCGTTAGTAAATGTCCAGGTATCAATGGTCGCCGTTGCTGTAAGAGTAAAGTTCATATCAGACGGAACTGCTGTGTAGTAGAAAGAAAGTCCGTCAGTACTTGCAGGAACTATCTTACCCTTGTTGTTCAAACACCATACTGTTAAAGATCCATCATCCTTTGCCTCATAACCGTTATTGGTAGCGGAGTCTGAAACACCTGATCCAAATGCAGAGAATACCCACTCACGCTCGGAATCACTTGTCACTACAACTTCCTCGGTTGATGCTTTTGATTCATCAGTAACAGTCTTGCCACCCTCATCTCTGTCTCGCTTAGCAATCAATGAGATCTCGTAAGTATCACCAACATCAAGCCCAACAAAAGTATATGAATACTCGGTCTTTGTATCGTTTACCACTTTAACCGGCTTATATGTATCCCTTGCAGATTTGCCGTTTTCATTGGTCTTGTTTGCAGCATAGATTGTATATTCTGTTGCCTCTGCCACAGAGTAGAACTTAATCTGAACTGTGCCGCTTCCCTTGTTTACAACACTCTTAAACGCAGGTGCTGTCAGAGGATATACAAAAGCAAACGTATCAGACGCATCACTCGTCTTTACAGTCTCCTCATCCTCTCTTGAAAGAGTCGCAACAAAATGATATTCGCCGCTTGAAGAAGGTGTAAACGAGAGAACAAAGCTGTCTTTTTCTGCAGAAGACTTCTGTGTCTCCACCTCTTTGTCTTCAGCATCATACATTGTTACAACCAGTCTGTCTCCGCCGTCTGTACCAATAACAGCCTTGACGGTAACATCAATCTTGCCTGCATTTGCTGAATTAAGCGCCACATTCTCAATTACAGGAGTTTCAACACTGCTCCAGTCAGCTCTTTCAACTTCTGCAGGAGCTCCGTCCGTAACCTTCACTTTGAAAATGTAGTTTGTTCCGCCATCTCCGCCTAGATAATATGTTCCCGCTTGCTCAAGTGTGATTGTGGAAATATATGGTGTATTCTTAACCGCACCGGATTCTGTCTTATATGCAACATTTCCCTGTGCATCAAGCACAACCATTTCTCTGCCATTTGAAGCCCACCATATCTTAAGCTCAGCATTGTCACTGGAAGTAGTAAATTTGATTGAATTCTTCTCTGTAGATGCAGCTCCACCGAAGTTGATCCTTACACCTGAAGTATAGCCATCCTCCCATGTCTTGCTGCTTGTGTCTATCTTTGACTTGGAACTGTACAAAAGAGTAAAGTAATCGTCTGTTCCGCCTTTTGCGCTGTCACCGTCTGCCTTCGCGCCCGCTCCAAATGTCTCAAATGTCGATGACTCGATCACATATTCTACAGGCTCAGCAGCCTTCTCTTCCTCAACTTCAATCTTAAAGATATAGTTATTTACATCGTCTCCGCCGAGATAATATGTTCCCGCATCATCCACCTTAATCTTGGATATATAAGGTGTATTGGCTGTTGTAGCCTCACTTGTTGTAAAAATCTTCTCACCGGTAGAATTCAAAAGAGCCATCTGATAGGTATCTTTGTTAGCCACCCACCAAACCTTAACGGTAGCAGCATTTGAAGTCTTAAACTTCACTGCATTGGCCTTAACTTCACCGCCTTCAACAACAGGCATTCCACCGAAGTTCACTCTCTGCTCAGAGTAATACTCATCCTCAAAGGTCTTTTTACTGCTATCAACCTTAGACTTAGCACTGTAGATAAGGGTGAAATAATCCTCTGTTCCGGCCTTTTCTGTGTCGCCGCCAGCCTTTGCTCCTGCCGAAAATGCAGTAAGGTCCTTTGACTCAAATGTGAAAAGAGTTGTCTCAGTCTCATTCTCTTCCTCAGGCTCTGCCACAACCTTACCATCGGGAAGAACGACATCCATATCCTTGCCGACAAACGGATCCCAACTTCCAAGGAATGTAGATACGGAAATCTCCTTGCCATCCGTTGTCTGAGCCACATCACTTACAGGAGCCCAGTCTGCTCTGGCTGCGGAATTATCAACACCGTCCGCCATCTCATAAGTACCATATTCAACGTTTCTCTTAGTTGTTCCGCTGAGGCTGTTATTCCATCCTGCAGGTTTTATAAGTGATGCTGATATATCTTTGTACTCGCTGCATGTCGCATCAATAACTGTGTTGTAGTAAACAACCTCTGATGTGTCTGCCTTCCATGGTCTTCCGAAGAATCCGGGCTTTGAAGCATACTGTGATGCTGTGTTTTCACCAGGAACAGTTGATGTAACCTTGCAGTTGTACATAAGATAGCCTCTTGTGCTATCCGATGACTGCTGTGCAGCTGTGATATATGAAACGTCGTTGCCGTCTTCACTTGTGTTCATGACAAGGTTGCACTTTGCAAATACAGCTGTCATCCCTCCGAAGATAAAGTCTGTTCCGCCGTAGATATCGCAGTTGTAATAAGCCTCAGTGGATCCTTCCGCACCGTAAAGTGTATCCTGACGTCCAATGAATGCACAGTGGTCAAAGTATGCTTCCTGTGCAGACTTGGTCATGGCAACTGCTGCAGCTCTTTCTACATACTTCTTATCCTGAACAGCTGTATCACCTGCGCTCATTCCCGAGCGGGCTACAGCTCCCTCTTTTGCACCGCTCTGAGGAACAATCACGTCTTTGGCTGCCTTCTCAGACATATACTGGTTAAAAGAGTTCTCGAAAATAATATCCTTTGCTTCAAATCCCGCAGCACTTATAACAACTGAAGCATTCCAGTAACTGCCTGCTGTTGTGCCTGATCCCGGATTTACAAATGAAGCATATCCGTTCGCCTTGTTAACTTTCAGCAGTTCCTCATCGTACTTGCAGTCGCTGCCCATGCTGTAATATGTATAGCCGTGGCCGTAGTACCATGTAATACGAACCGAATCGGAAGCGATATCAACACCCTTGTTAACAGGTGTAATGCTTGCTCCGCTCTTTGCATTCTTAAGAGTTACATTAGGAACATCGATAACCAGCATCTCTTCGTAGTTACCGGGCTCAATGCTGATGGTAACTCTGTCACTGCCTCTGTCCATGCGCCTTACAGCTTCAAGAGCTTCACCGATTGTCGCATAGTCGGCACTATCGGATGCTCCGACTGTAAGCTCAGCCTTGTACTCTGTCTGATATACTGTTGCAATCTTTGTTATATAAGAAGAACCAAGAACTGTTATGTCAAAAGAGCCTTCTCCGCCCTTATAGTCATAAGTAAATACATCGTTCTGGCTTGTTGATCCGGTCTTAACATTAACAGATCTCTCATTCTCATTTTCAAAATAGTATGAATACTGATAATTAGCAGTCACCTGGATCTGGCAATCACCCTTTACAGGAACAGAGATCTTACCTGCTCCCGAGTAAAGATAAACACCATTGTGAGATCTTCCGTTTGTCCATGAAAGGCCGTTGTATGTACCTTCTGTTGCATTGGCAAACTTAGCTGCAAATGCCGCGTCGCTGAAATCCCACTCAGTAATATCTGAAGCAAATGAAATCTCTTTTGTCACATCTGCCCCGTTAACAACAAGGTTACTTGTGAGCTTCTGCACAAACGCTCCCGCACCACTCACCTCAACAGCATACTGGCCGTCTCTTAATGCGATGTCATCGGTTCCTGTAAATTCATATACATAACCGTCTTCTTTATAGTCATTTTCAGCATCAAGTCTTGTGAATTTGAAATCAGCCTCAGAAAGGTCTGACAGTGAAGCTCCAACAGGAACTATTGTCACCTTATAAACCGGCTTAGCCTCAAACTCAATGTTCACATCTTCTGAGTTTTTAGAAACAGTAAGCTCCTCAGTAAGAAGATTGTAGTCTTCTACAGCTGCATATTTCTCTGTGTTGGTATCCTCTTTATCAGCAACTGATACATCATAAGTAATACCGCTCTGGAGCTTTAATTCATATGAAATCTCAGAATCCCCGGCTTTAAGACTGATCTGCGGAACATATACAGAAGTCTCGTCCTGAGGTTTAAAGGTAAACTCAGCTGCCGAAGCAAATTTCTGAACATCTCCTTCTGCAATTCCCGAAAGCTTACCCGAAACGCTCACAAGATCTACACCAACAAGGTCAAGGTCAATAGTCTCATCACCATTTATGGTTACAGTCTTTGGAGAAGCTATTGCATAATCATCTGCACCTTTCAGTGACAGCTCATATTCAAAGCCTTCAGCCAGTGTTGCGGAAAATGCTCCGTCAGCTACTTCTGCCTTAATGACATTGCCGTTAAGCTTATTTGTAAACACCACTTCTAAAGGATCTTTTCCCTCATATCCGTTTACTGTACCTGTAAGCGTGCCATACTCAGCATGCTCACGGATCACTCTTGCCACCACAAGTTTCTCGCTTGATGAAAAGAGCTTGTACTTGGCGTCATCAGCCGGATAGAATACCATCTTTGAAACTGTGCCGCTTCCAAGAGTATGAGTCATAACAGCGTCATCAGACTCATCACTCATATTGCGGAAATGTATATCAGAAGCATTTCCATTACTTGCTGCATAAACAGTGACCACATCGTCAGTCTTGCACTCAAGAGCCACATATACGCTGTCTGTAGATCCTTTGTTGGAATAGATGTATCCGCTGTACACGTTACCGTCAGAGTCCTTAAGGCTCTTATCGTCGTACCTTGTGATCTCTGTATTGGTTGATCTGAGTCTGTGAGTTGTTGGATATCCACCGTCATTAAACTCAAAGTCGCCGTCGTCAACAGAGAATGAAGCAATATTCACTCCTGTGGATCCGGCTGCAACACTATAAAATCCGTTAATTGTATCTGCATCAAGCCTGTTGTTATAATCATCGCCCAGATTTTCTGCGCCAAAATCCCATACATCAGGCTTGTTGTCATCAATAGTCCTGCCCGTGTTCTCTGAATCATCATTGGCATCAGTAGAAAGAGCTTCAAAAGAAAGAACAACTGGATCCTCTCCTTCAGCAGGATTAAATCTTGTAAAAGAAAGAGTCAAAAGCCTGTAGTTTTCAACACCCGTAAGTTCCAGGGTATAGCTGACATACTTCTTTACTGTAACAGAATAATTACCGTTATCATCCAAAGAAGCAGTTCTTGTCTCAGAACCATCTTCGGGAATACAGCTTATAATTGCATCCTTTTTAAAGTTCTCCAGATCCTCATCGCTGATTCCCTGAAGTGCAAATACAGCCTCTACGAGGTCTTCATTATTATCCTCAGCCTCAACTTCAGTATCTGTTGCTGCAGCAGTAGCAGCTGCTGTTGCAACTGATCTGGCGGATATTACAGGCTCCGCTGCAGCCTCTGCAGCATCTGCGGCTTCAGTCTCCTGAGCCGGTGTCTCCTGAACCCCTATCTCCTCGACTGTGCTTACATTAACCTTGGTCTCAGCTGCTTCAGTCTGCCTGAGCTCTGTCTCATTGCCATCAGTTTCTTCGTTTTCAGTGTCCAGTGTCACAACCTCAGCCCCAGTTCCCTCTGTAGCTGCGTCAGATATCTGTGTCTGAATAGCAGTGTCAGATGTCTGTGTCTGAGTTGCAGTGTCTTCTGTCGCCATGGCCATTCCGCCGGGCAAAGACATTGAGACATTGGAAAAAGTCAGTGCAGCAGCAAGCACTGCAGCAAAAACTTTCGCTCCAACTCTCCCCTTCTTACCTTTTCGCATCATACCGTTCCTCCCAATTATTCCCCGTAGTGCGTAGTTTATACTTTTTTAATAATGTAAACGCTTACATTATTATTTAACGTGAATTTATCTTAACATAAGCACTTTGGCGAAAACAAGGGGAAATCAAAAGAAAATTTCAACATTATGACTAATTAATAAACAAATTTTCGAGGCTAGATTTGTGCATATTTTAATGTTAGCGTTTTCACAGCATATGAAATCTTTAGTTATAATTTTAGATTGTTTTTATACTTTTCAGTTTCCATGGCAGTTTGGGAGGCCAAAAATTATAAAATTATAAAAAAGAAAAATAAAAAAGCGATCACATCAAAAGATGTAATCGCTTTTCATATTCAGTGTGCGTGACAGGATTCGAACCCACGACCTTCTGGTCCGTAGCCAGACGCTCTATCCAGCTGAGCTACACGCACATGAGCCATATCGGCAACAAATAATATTATATTCATGCCGAATGGCTTTGTCAAGAATTTTATGCATTCTTCTCTGCCGCCTCAGCAGCCTTGGTCTCGTTGACCAGTTTTTCCATATCAGATCTGGCAAATTCAAAGCATGCCAGAAGCAATTCCGAGAAAGCTCCGCACTCTCCGTTCTTGATCATCTCATAGGCTCTGTCCATAGGAAAAGCTGCTTTATAGACACGATCACTTACAAGTGCGTCATATACATCTGCCAGAGCAGTCAGCTGAGCTCCGATAGAGTTTTCCTCACCCTTAAGTCCGTCAGGATATCCTCTTCCGTCATATCTTTCATGGTGATGTCTGCAGATATCCAGACACATGTCGTAGTACTCCTTGTCCTGAACATCCTTAAGCATCTCTATGATCTCACTTCCACGTGTAGTATGAGATTTCATGACTTCAAATTCTTCGTTGGTAAGCTTGCCCGGCTTTAGCAGAATTGAATCAGGAACGGAAATCTTGCCGATATCATGCATTGCCGATGCCTGCGTAATAACATCAACCAGATGCGGTGTCAGCCCAAGTTCCGGATAATTGTTCATTGCGGTCAGAGCCAGGATTCTTACAAATCCCTTGATCCTCTTCAGGTGATAGCTGGACTCCATACTTCTGAATTCCACTATGGTCGCAATGGTATCAATTACCTTCTCATTGCTGTTTCGAAGCTTCTCCTCCTGCTTTTTTAAATAGACAAACTGTTTTTTCAAAACTCTCGTCTGGTCATCAATCTGGTTCTCCAGATGATTCTTGTGATCGTAGAGTTCAATATTTCTGGACACACGTCTGTCTACGATAACAGGATCAAAGGGCTTGTGGATAACGTCCGCTGCACCTTTCTGGTAGCTGGCACGTTCCGCCTCTGTTGAAGTATCTGCAGTGATCATCAGGACGGGAATATCATCGTTTAAGTTATCTCTCCGCCCCATCTCCTCAAGCACCTGGTATCCATCCATTTCAGGCATGACGATATCAAGCAGAACAGCAGCAAGTTTACCTTCATTCTGCTCCATCATTTTAAGAGCCTCGACACCGTCTCCTGCTTCAAGGATATTGTATTTGTCTTTGAAAATCTCACCAAGTATGCCTCTGTTGATCTCGTTATCATCAACAACTAGTATTGAGCGATCTGCCATATGGCCTCCATCAACGTTCTACGATTGCTGCGCATCCCATTCCGCCGCCAACGCAAAGTGTAGCAAGTCCCTTGTGAACGTCGCGTCTTTGCATCTCATAAAGAAGAGTAACCAGGATTCTGTTTCCTGAGCATCCAACAGGATGTCCGAGTGCGATTGCTCCGCCGTTTACATTAAGTACATCATTACTGAATCCAAGATCATGCTGTACAGCTACTGACTGTGCCGCAAAAGCTTCATTTGCTTCTATAAGATCGAAATCGCCGATTGAATATCCGGCTTTCTTCATTACCTTCTGTGTTGCTGCAACAGGACCGATACCCATGATGCTTGGCTCTACACCCGCAAGTTCTCCGGCAATCCATGTACCGAGAGGCTTAACTCCAAGCTCTTTTGCCTTCTCCTCACTCATAACGATGATAGCTGATGCAGCATCATTGATTCCAGATGAGTTTGCAGCTGTAACAACACCGCCATCCTTCTTGAAAGCAGGCTTAAGATGTGAAATGCCTTCTACTGTAACGCCCTTTCTCGGGCCTTCGTCTGTATCAAAAATAATGGTCTCTTTCTTTTTCTTTATCTCTACAGGAACTATCTCTTCCTTGAACTTTCCCTCTGCAATAGCTTTCTCAGCCTTGTTCTGTGACCATGCAGCAAATTCATCGAGCTGCTGCCTTGTCAGATGCCACTGCTCAGCAATATTCTCAGCTGTGATTCCCATGTGGTATCCGCCAAAAGCGTCTGTCAGAGCATCCTTGATCATGGCATCCTGAAGTTCTCCGGAACCCATACGATATCCGTAACGTCCCTGCTGCATAAGGTAAGGCGCCATTGACATGTTCTCCATACCACCGGCTACGATTATGTCTGCATCGCCCATACCGATCAGCTTAGCTGCGAGGTTAACACAGTGAAGGCCTGATCCACAAAGTACATTAATAGTTGTTGCGGGAACCTCAACTGGAATGCCCGCATTTATAGCTGCCTGTCTGGCCGGGTTCTGTCCAAGACCTGCCTGAATAACGCAGCCCATATATACTTCATCAACCTGTTCCGGCTTTACACCGGCTCTTTTCAGTGCTTCCTTAATAACAATTGTTCCAAGTGCCGGAGCCGGAGTAGTTGAAAGTGCTCCTCCCATAGTTCCGATCGCTGTTCTGCATGCTCCCGCCAAAACTACTTTTCTTGCCATTTTATTTTCCTCCATGATTTTATGTAAGTGTTTTAGTTGGTGCCTATAGCGACACTCATACAAATATATTTTAACACTTGCAAGTATACTACTCAACGTATTTAAGATAATTTTCACAAAAGGAAAAGGCGGAAGTCATGCTACTTCCGCCTCTTGTCACTACATTCGAGTCATGCTTAATGGTAACTCCAGACCATGTTCTTCCAAAAGCTCTTTGTTCGTGAGGATATCCTTCACACTGCCGTCCGCTATAATGCGTCCTTCATCCAGCAAAAGAGCTCTCGAACAGGTATCCATTATGAAATCAAGATCATGCGATGTGATGATCTTAAGTGCCTGTATCTCATTCAATATACCTATAAGATTGCGCCTGTTTCTGGGGTCAAGAGCTATGGATGGTTCATCCATAATTATGATGTCCGGCTCCATCGACAGTATCGTTGCTATGGCTGCAAGCTTTTTCTCACCGCCCGATAACTTGTAATTGTGCTTATCGCGAAGATGAGTTATATGGACCTTCTCCAACGCCTCGTCGACACGTCTTTTCACCTCTTCGTCCGAAAGGCCGTAGTTCTGTGGTCCAAAGGCCACATCCTCCTCTACTGTGGACAAGAACAGCTGCGAATCCGAATCCTGGAACACATATCCTACATGCTCCCTGATGTGGCTGAGGTTCTTTTTGTTCACAGGATGTCCTGCCACTTCAAGTACTCCGTCGTAGTTCAGATAGAGCCCCACAAGCAGCTTCATCAGCGTTGATTTGCCTATTCCGTTGGCACCGACAATTCCGATGCTCTCGCCGTCATGAGCAGTGAGATTAAGGCCGTCCAGAACCTTATTTCCATCCTCATAGGCAAAACTCAGATCTTTTATTTTCAGCAGTTCTCCGTGAATTCCGGTATGCATTCTTTTCCCTTCCCAATCAAACAATAAATCTGATAACTATAAACGCGATGATCCAAATCAGCGTGTATGCATGGTCAAAAATCTTCGGAGATTTCTTTTGCACACTGAAATCTCCCCTGAAGCCCCTGAGCATCATGCTCTCGTAAACATTTCCGGCCCTGTCCATGCTCCTTAGAAGCCACTGTCCAACCAGTGTCCCCCAGGCTCTGTAATTAATGCCTTTCTGTTTCGGCGCCCTGAGCATATATGCTGTAGTTATCCTGTCAGCCTCATTTCCCATCAGTCCAAAGTATCTGTATATCAGCAGTATAACGATCACTATGACCTTCGGAATATGCAACAGTCTCAGCGCGTAGCAGATCTGCTCAATTGATGTCGTGGCAATGAGAATATATGCGGAAAGTATGCTGTAGAACCCCTTTAGCATCAGAGTCAGCATGGAGATCATCCCTCCCGTGATCCTAAGTCCGGGGAAAAGAGGTATCTGTGCCACCACCTGTCTGTCAAAAAACGGGTTAAACACTCCCACAAACAGTACCAGCGGAAGGATCAGTCTCATTCTGTAGATGCCTTCTTTGAAGGACAGCTCCCCAGCTATAAAGCCAAAGGCCGGGAACACTGCCATCATTATCATTCCCGAAAGATCGTATTTGTCAAAAGAGGCCACCGTCAGAATATAGATAACGCAAACAAGCAGCTTCCCCAGAGGATGAATGTTGTTCATCCAATGAGAACGCTGCTGCAGATTCTGAAGCTTATTCATTTCATGTAGCTGTTTTTCAATAGACTGCATAAAACTCCTGCCACATCAGGCATTGGCAGAACCGGGCTCCTCTTTCTTCTTAAAGAATCTGAAAGCGTAGCTTGCGCCAACCATGACACCGACTACAACCAGTGAACCAACAATACCGGAAAAGCTTGTTCCCGCTGCTGACTCGCTGTCCTTAAATGCATAATCAGGTAAAAGAGATGTCGCATCCTGAATACCTGCTGCCGTGTCATAAGCGCCGCCGTCTGCTTCAAGTTCTGTAGTTCCTGCCACCTGCTCCATTGACCACTCAAGGCCGTCAGGGAATGCAGACGCAAAGAGAGATACTACGCCGCCACAAACTGCTGCTGCAACTGCTATAGCTATTATTGTGTTTCTAAAGCTGAGCTTTCCTTCCTTCTGCGCAGAGGTCTCGCCCACGCCCCATAAAAGCTCAGGTCTTGCTTCATGTACAAATATAAGTACTGCTGCTGTTATAAGTCCTTCTACAAATCCGATAGCAAGATGTATAGGCTGCATCGTTGCAAGGAATACCGAGAACGGCAGCTCTGTAACTCCGGAAGCAAGTGTCTCAAGAGTCACTGAAAATGCACCAAGCTGCAAGGTAAGAACACATCCAAGGATAGATGCGAGCGCAATCTTGGCCCTGCTTGCCCCTTTCTTCATAATCGGCTTCCATATCAGGAGAGCCCCTATAAAGCACCCGTAAAAGGCCATATTCCATATATTACAGCCAAGGGCCAGCAGTCCTCCGTCAGCGAATAACAGACATTGAACCAGCAATACTCCTATCATGGTAAGGAAACCTGCATAAGGTCCCAGGAGCGCTGAAAGCATCATGCCTCCGCAGAGATGTCCCGATGAGCCTGTTCCGGGAATCGTGAAATTAAGCATCTGTGTCGCAAAAACAAATGCACCCATAACCCCCATCACAGGGATCTTCTTGGGATCACTTTCCTCTCTTACCTTTT
>JAEEGF010885005.1_pt1 | contig 30003 bp, 29 predicted proteins | sample 9134171 | NCBI WGS metagenome assembly JAEEGF01 (sample SAMN16246542, study PRJNA631951) | gut metagenome | biome: gut microbiome; feature: rumen; material: AP-attached | host: Bos | place: Iran: Karaj | collected 2018-10 | reverse complement strand
GGCGACTGGGCTTGGCAGGTAGCCGTCGCGGAAGAGCCGGAAACGGAACATGCGGGTGACCGTGGTGGAGAAAATGCCTGTCAGCGAGGTGTAGCCGCTGGTTTCGGTGGGCGCGCTGCCATCGAGGGTGTAGCGCAGGGTGCAGCCTTCGGGGATGGTTACCTTCAGGTTGATGGTGCCCGAAGCGAAGGTTTGCGAAGGCGTGTCGATTTCGGGTTCGTCCAGACGCTTGGTCGCGAATTTGCAGTCCTTATTGCTCTTGCCGGGCGTTGGGGTGGCACAATAGCTCCATGTGCCGCCACCATCAGAGGTTCGAGCCCACGAACAGCGGGATACGGCTTCGGGATAGTCGAGTGAGGCAACCAGTTTCCCCTGACTGTCGCTCAGGTAGAGCGAAGCTCCATCGCAATCAAGCTTCATGTCGATGGTCTTGGTGGACCATTTGCTGTAATGGTCGAACCAAAGGGTAACGTAGCCGTAGCCAGGCAGATAGGTGGATTGGTTGATACGCGCCTTCTTCAGCTTGTCCTTGTCGTCGCTCAGGTACCACCCGGTGAGCGAAACGGGCGAATTCGTGGGGTTGTAGAGCTCGACCCACCCGCCGTAGTTGAACGACGGATCGACCCACTGGTCGATGTTCGACGGGCAGATTTCATTGATGAGGACAGACGATGTCTGTGCAGAAGCCAGTGCAGCTCCTGCAACAAAAAGGATGGTCAACGCAATTCTCGAGACTTGCATGAAGCAGAATTCTTTGTCAAAAGCAGTCGCTTTTGAAAATATAGGAACAATAATTACTATAGGTACTATAAAAAACTATAGGAACTAAAAAACAACAATAGTGGCTATAAAACTATAGCCACTATAAATTATCAGGAATTGTTCTTTTCGAACCGGGCGATGGTGGAATCCTTGTCCGGGTCTTTGTCGATGGTGATGCGGATGCCGGTTTCTCCCTGGTGTTCGAGCATCTGTTCGCAGAGCATATCCTCTACATACTGCTGGACGGCACGCTTGAGCGGACGGGCGCCATACTGCTTGTCGTAGCCCTTCTCGCCGAGGAACTCCTTGGCGGCATCGGCGACCGCAATGTCATAGCCGAGGCCAGTGAGACGCTTGATCACGGCATCGAGCTCCAGATCGACAATCCGACGGATATCGCTCTTTCCGAGCTGGTTGAAGCTGACGATATCGTCGATACGGTTCAGAAACTCGGGGGCGAAGGTCTTGCGCAGCGCCTTCATGACAATCGACTGGGCAGCCTGGTTCTCCTCCTGTTCAGAGCGGGAAGCGAAACCGATGCCCGTGCCAAATTCCTTGACCTGGCGGCTGCCGACATTCGAGGTGAGGATGATGATGGTGTTCTTGAACGAAACCTTGTGGCCGAGCGAATCGGTGAGGTGGCCCTCGTCGAAGATCTGGAGCATCAGGTTGAATACATCGGGATGGGCCTTCTCAATCTCGTCGAAGAGGACAACCGAGTAGGGATGACGGCGCACACGTTCGGTGAGCTGTCCGCCCTCGTCGTAGCCGACATAGCCGGGAGGCGCACCGATGAGACGCGACACGCTGTACTTCTCCATGTACTCGCTCATATCCACACGGATCAGGCTGTCCTTGGTCGAGAACATCTCTTCGGCCAGAATCTTGGCCAGATAGGTCTTGCCGACACCCGTCGGTCCGAGGAAGAGGAAGGTGCCGATGGGCTTGGCAGGGTCTCTGAGACCGATGCGGTTGCGCTGGATGGCACGCACCACCTTGTCGATGGCGTCATCCTGTCCGATGACCTTGCTCTTCATGATGCCCTTGAGAGCCAGGAGCTTCTGTCCTTCGGTAGCGGCCACCTTCTGGACGGGAATCCCCGTCATCTTGGCCACACATTCGGCAATGACCTCGGCGGTGACCTCCACGCGATTGCTCTTCTGTTCTTCGGCCCACTTGCGGCGCTCCTCCTTGAGCTGCTGCTCGAGGGTGCGCTGGCGGTCGCGGCACGAGGCGGCCACTTCGAACGTCTGGCTGATGATGGCCTCGTCCTTCAGGCGCTTGGTCTCCTCGATCTTGGATTCGAGTTCGGCGAAGATAGTGGGCTGGTTGGACGAATAGAGGTGCATGCGTGAACCGGCTTCGTCCATGGCGTCGATGGCCTTGTCGGGGAAGTTGCGGTCGGTGACGTATCGGTCGGTGAGCCGGACGCAGGCTTCGAGGGCTTCGTCGGTGAAGTGCACGTTGTGATGCTCCTCGTAGCGGTCGCGTATGTTGCGCAGGATGGTGAGGGTGTCGTCGGCCGAAGTGGGTTCGACCATGACCTTCTGGAAGCGGCGCTCCAGGGCACCGTCTTTTTCGATGGTCTTGCGGTATTCGTCGATGGTGGTCGAACCAATGCACTGGATCTCGCCGCGACTGAGGGCGGGCTTCAGCATATTGGCAGCATCCATCGAACCCTGGGCATTGCCGGCGCCCACCATGGTGTGGATCTCGTCGATATAGAGGATGATGTCCTTGTTGTCCTCCAGCTCGCGGATGACGGCCTTCAGACGTTCCTCAAACTGACCACGATACTTGGTACCGGCCACGAGTCCGGCCATATCGAGGCTGATGACGCGCTTGTCGGTGAGTAGCCAGGAGACCTTCTTCTCGATGATGCGCTGGGCGAGGCCTTCGACGATGGCGCTCTTGCCGACACCGGGTTCGCCGATGAGGATGGGGTTGTTCTTCTTGCGGCGCGACAGGATCTGCGTGAGGCGCTCGATTTCGTCGGCACGTCCCACCACGGGGTCGAGTTTGCCTTCCTTGGCGGCTTGAGTCAGGTCGAAGCCGAACTTGTCGAGGGCCGGCGTACTCGATTCGGCCTGCTGCCCCTGCTTGCGCTTGCGGGTACGCGAAGCCTGGTTGCCCATGGGGCCGTCCTCTTCCTCGTCCTCCTCGTCATCGAAGCTTTCGCTGTACATGTCGTCGTTCTCCTCCTCATCAGTAGTCTCCTGCCGTTTGTTGTCGGCCTGGTTGTCGTCGCGTGTCAAGCCATGGGCACGCGCATTATTCTGATCGCTGGGGTCGATGTGACCGAGCTCGGCCACCTGCTTGTAGTAGGACGAGTAATCCACATTATACTGCATCAGGATCTGGCTGACCACGCTGCGGTCGTCCTTCAGCATAGCCAGGACGATGTGTTCGGGGGCAATGGTCTGCTCCTTCATCATGCGTGCCTCGAGCTGGCTGAGCTTGAGCGTACGGTCACAGTCGCGCGACAGGTGCTGCTCGTTCTCGTCGAGCGTATCGGTAGCCCCGCTGTCGCTGTTGGGGACGCTGTCGTAATTGTCGCTGGTCGTGTTGTATATGCTCTGTTCGATACTCATACGCAGACGGGCAATATCGACCCCCTGGCGGAGCAAAGCCTCGATGGCACGCCCCTGACCGTCGCGCAGAATACCCAGCATGACGTGCTCGGTCTTGATGAGTGGGCTGTGGAATCGCTCTGCCTCGCGCTGGCTGTACTGCAGAATCTGCTTCACGCGTGAGTTGAATTTGTTTGTCATTTCGTTGAAAATAGTTTATGATCGTGGACAAAAAGTCCTGGATTTTGATGCAAAAATAGGAAAAAAAATTGAGAATGTACCCCTTTTTTGCAATTATTTTACATTTATTATCTAAAAATGTGACAAGTTTGGAGAAAAATCATTATTTTTGCACACCAATCTGACACAAAAAATGACCCAGAAGGATTTTATTTCGAATTTGCAAAAAACGTGCCATCTGGACCGTCCGCAATGCACCATGCTGCTTTCTGCCTTGAGCCGGCTGATGGCCAGCGCGGGTGTGGAGCAGATTCCCGTGACATTGCCCGGCCTGGGGACCTTCACTTCGCACAAGCATCCGGAATACATCAAGGAAGACCCCGAGACGGGCCTGCAGACGCTCTATCCGCCGCGCATCACCTACCGCATGCAACCCGAGGACACGAGCGTGGAACACGGCCTGCTCGAAAGGCAGCTGGCCGAAACGGCACGGACTTCTGCGCCCGAGGTCGGCAGCTTCCTGTCGGCGCTGGTGCAGATGGTGCTGGCTTCCCTGCACCGGGGCGAGGAGGTGGAAGTGAAGGGCATCGGCCGATTCCAGATGATCAATTCGAACCAGGGCGAGATCCAACGCATCGCCTACACGCCCGACGAGGAGATGAAGCAGCTCGTCAACGCGCCGTTCAACATTTTCGAGCCGGTGGTCATCCGTCAGAAATAAAAATAGTATTCATCCAATGACAACACAAGAAGAACTGAAGGCCGTCACCCAGATCTGCCGTGACGTGTTCACCAAGAAGACATACGACTATGGTGCCTCGTGGCGCATCATGCGTCCCGAATCGGTCACCGACCAGTTGCTCATCAAGGCCAACCGCATCCGTTCGCTCCAGATCAAGGGCGAATCGAAAGTGGGCGAGGGCATCCAGCCGGAATTCATCGGCATCGTCAACTATGGCCTGATGGGGCTGATCCAGCTCGAATTCGGACCGGCGGACCACGTTGATATGGATGCCGAAAAGGTCGTGGAACTCTACGACAAATACATGAACAAGACGCTCACGCTGCTCGAAGCCAAGAACCATGACTACGACGAGGCGTGGCGCCTGATGCGTATCTCGAGCTACGTGGACCTTATTCTGATGAAGATCGAAAGGACCAAGCAGATCGAGGACCACAAGGGGCACACCCTGATCAGCGAAGGCATCGATGCCAACTATATGGACATGGTGAACTATTCGCTCTTCGCACTCATCAAGCTCGTCTGCGAAGGGGAGGGCAGCAGCGTATGAGGAATGTGGTCAGAATCGTTCAGTTCGCCGTTGCCGCTGTGTTCATCTTCAGCGGCCTGGTGAAGTGTATCGATCCGGTGGGCACTTCCATCAAGATCACCGAATACCTGCAATACTTCGGGTTCGGCATGCTGACCGACCTGTCGATGGGTCTGGCTTGGCTGCTGTGCATCGCGGAGTTCCTGTGCGGCGTCAACCTCCTGCTTGGTCATGCACGCATCCTGACGCTGCTGGTCAGTTCCCTTCTGATGCTGGTGTTCACGCCGCTGACGCTCTGGCTGGCGATGACCGAAGCCATACAGGATTGCGGCTGCTTCGGCGATGCCGTCCATCTCACCAACGGGCAGACCCTCGCCAAGAACCTGGTGCTCGATGCGATGATTGTCCTGCTTTGGCTGCGCAGAAACCTGATGTACAGGCTGTTGGGGAGCACGTTCTATTTCGTCAACATCTATTGGCTGTTCGGCTGCGTCGTCTGGCTCTGCTGGCTGGGCACCTGGCGCGAGCCCTTCATCGACTTCCGTCCCTTCAAGCCGGGCACCGATCTCAAGGCGGCTGTGATGGGAGAGGGGCAGCTGCAGGAAGACAAGGCGGGAAGTTCCTACATCTGTGTCTATGAAAAGGATGGCGTCCGACAGCAGTTCCCGCTCGAGGAGCTGCCTTCCGAGGAAGAGGGCTGGACATTTGTCGAAACGATTGAGGTGCCGAACGACGACCGATCCGACGATAGGGAAGGAGCAGGTTCCAACGAGCACATCGACTTCTTCGTGCTGGATGCCGAAGGCAACGTCATCACCGACTCGATCCTTTCGCGGCCCGGATATACCTTCCTGCTGTTGAGCCATTCGCTGGACAAGGCTTCGCAGCATGACATCGACCGCATCGAACAGCTTTCGGAATACGCCGAGGACAACGGATATGCATTCCTCTGTCTGACGGCACGTGACCCGAGACAGCTCGAACGGTGGAAGTTCAATACGGGCGCCGAATACCGGTTTGTCTTCACCGATGTCACGATTGTCGAGACCATATGCCGGTCGAATCCAGGCGTAATGCTCCTACACGATGGCATTATTTTGTGGAAAAGACCTCTTTCGATACTCGATACGGAAGGTCTTGCAAGTGGCAAGTTAAATGAGCAATCAAGTGGAGATATCGAGGAAATTGACCAACAGAATAGATTTTTATCCCTTTTGGTTTTGTTATTTGCTCCATTTATTTTATTTTTGCTCGTTGAAATTCCAAAAACAATACATAAACTAACTTCTAAAAAAGATTCTAAAAATGCGTAAGAAAATCGTTGCCGGCAACTGGAAGATGAACACCACCCTCCAGGAAGGCGTAGCGCTTGCAGAAGGCCTCAAGGAGGCTCTTGCAGGCAAGAAGGTGAACTGCGACGTTGTCGTTTGTACCCCATTCATCTCTGTAGCTTCGGTGGCCAAGGCTGTCGAGGGAAGTGTGATCGGCGTTGGTGCCGAGGATTGCTCTGCTCACGAGAAGGGCGCCTACACGGGCGAAGTTGCTGCTAACATGATTGCTTCGACTGGAGCAAAGTATGTCATCCTGGGTCACTCCGAGCGTCGCCAGTATCACGGCGAGAACAACGAGCTCCTCGTTGCCAAGCTTCAGCAGGCTCTTGCCAACGGCCTTACCCCAATCTTCTGCGTCGGTGAGGTGAAGGAGGAGCGCGTGAATGGCACCTACAAGCAGGTCATCGAAGGCCAGATGGAGGCTCTCTATACCCTCAGCGCCGAGGATTTTGCCAAGTGCGTCGTTGCCTACGAACCCGTTTGGGCTATCGGTACCGGTCTGACCGCTACCAGCGAGCAGGCCGAGGAGGTTCATGCCTTCATTCGCGCTTCCATTGCCAAGAAGTACAATGCCGAGGTTGCTGACAACTGCAGTATCCTTTATGGTGGCAGCTGCAAGGGCTCGAATGCTCCCGAACTCTTCGCTCAGCCCGATATCGATGGTGGCCTGATTGGCGGTGCTGCTCTCAAGGTTGACACCTTTATGCCAATCATCGAAGCCTGGAAATAATCATTAAACTCCTATCACGAAGGGCGTTAAGTATTTGAATGCCAACGTCCTTCGTGACTTCAATCACCAATGAAGAGATTCCTGTTTTTCCTCTTTTTCATTTGTTCTATACCTTTTGCCTTTGGGCAAGAGTCGCAGGATATCTGCACACATCTGCAGGAGACGGGCCGCGTCACCATCGTGCAGGATAGCCGGCTCAACGACCTTCTGGGTAATCAGCCGATATCCTATTATGCCAATGGCAGCCGTTCGGGCGATGCCTCGAAGAATACCATGGGTTATCGAATCCGTGTCTTCTCGGGCAATCAGCAGACAGCTTCGAAGAACCGCTGCTATTCCATCCAGGCATACATCAACCAGGAGATGCCCGAACTGCCCACTTACGTGGCGTTCAAGACTCCGAACTGGCGTGTGTCGGTAGGCGATTTCCGCACGTCGGAAGAGGCCAGTTCGATGCTGGCTCAGTTGCGCAAGGCGTTCCCTGGCTATGCCAAGGACATGTTTATCGTCAAGGAAAAAATCAATCTTTAACCTGGGATAATGTGGCCCGATGGCGGCATTATTCTTTAAAAACTTAATAGCATGGATTTAAATGGACGTCGCGAAAGCGGCAATGTAGTGGATCGTCGCGGCCAGTCGAGTGGCGGCGGTTTCGGAGGTTTCAGCTCCGGCGGTGGTGGCTTTAATCTGCTTCAGCTCTTGCTTCAACTTTTCCTGATGAAGCGTGGTTCGGGCGGTGGTACAAACAATGCTGCTGGCGGCGGCAAGGGCGGATGCGGTTGCCTGATGATTGTTCTCGTTCTCGTCGTGCTTTTCTTCCTGATGCAAGGCATGGGTGGTGCCGGTGGCTGTAGCGATATCCTCGGCGGCATGATGTCGGGTGGTGGCATGGGTGCTACCTACGGCGACGACGACACCGAGCAGACAACGACGCCATACCAAGGTTCGGAACTCGAAGAGGAACTGGCAACCTTCACCAAGAAGATTCTGGCTGGCACCGAGGACGTTTGGACAGCCTATTTCCAGAAGATGGGCAAGACCTATCAGGCTCCGAAGCTCGTGCTCTTCACCGATGCCGTTCGTTCGGGCTGTGGTGCTGCTTCGTCAAGCACTGGACCATTCTATTGCTCTGCAGATCAGACAGTTTACATCGATTTGTCGTTCTTCATGAACATGAAGCAACAGATAGGTGCCGATGGCGATTTTGCCTACGCTTACGTGATTGCCCATGAGATTGGCCACCATGTGCAGAACCAGCTCGGTACACTTGAAAAGGTGCATCAGCAGATGGCTCGTTACGGCCAGGACAGCAAGGAAGCCAACCAGCTCAGCGTGCGCCTCGAGCTCCAGGCCGATTTCTATGCCGGCGTTTGGGCACATCAGGACAACGCCATGTTCGGCTCGCTGGAGGAAGGCGATATCGAGGAAGGTCTGAATGCTGCCTCGAAGATTGGTGACGACTATCTGCAGAAGAAGGCTCGCGGTTACACCGTGCCCGAATCGTTCAACCACGGCACCAGCGCTCAGCGCAATCGTTGGCTAAAACTCGGCATCAAGACTGGCGACATCACAAAGGGTGATACATTCTCGCCACGTTACGAGAACCTTTGATCGGTTGGTCATTTTCCGGAGTTCTTGATCAAGAACTTGCGAATTAAACAAAAAGAAAAGCCCTGGACATCCGTTCGGGGCTTTTTTATGTTCCTTTTCTAAGGATTACTTATCTAAGTTCACATCAGCACTTTGTTCACATCTGCTTTTTATCGAAAACCCTCAAATTAGGTGTCAGTTTCGTCCGATCAATCATCAAATCTCTTATTATTGTCACCATTAAATTCAGCTAATTGGGATTATGTTAAGTTGGTTTATTAAAAAATCAATAGCCTACTACCCTTGACAAGTTTCGGCTATCTCCCATTCAGATTCAGCATACGGAATGAATACCCAATGCGGAATACCCCTTCCGGGTTGCTGACACAATCAGCTATACAACAGAGGCGCTATCAAGCGTCTCCATTCATTAACAAAAATATTACATAAGGAATTATTCAGAATTAAATAAACATATTTTCATTTAACACGAATTATCGCGAATTATCATTAATTGCTCAGTATGTGTTTATATTGACCCACCTTGCATACTAATAATTCATGTAAATTCATGATAATTCGTGTTAAGAAAAAGTCAGATAATTCTATAATTCGCCAATTCTTGATAAGAAAACTTACTTCGTGACTCCCGCAACATTGCTGATCATTCCCCGATGCGTGTCGTTCTCTTTCGTGATTGTTTCGGTGAATACAAGACTCTTGTTGATTTCGTCATCCGTCGAAACCGTGGCTTCATACATTACGACACTATCGAAGATCAAAGTTGCCTCGACAAACACCTTGTAGGTTCCCTTAGGAACAGTCACACCATTCTGATCCTTGAAATCCCAGGTGAAAGTCTGCACGCCATTGTTCTGAGGTGTAGCTCCTGTAAAGGCATCGAGCTGTTCATCCGTCAAATCATTGGCTTTCACCGATTTAACCCATGTCGGCACACAATTTGGACGCTTGATGTAACCACGGACCAGTTCCTCATCGCCACGTGCTCGTCCCTTCGTTGTATAGGAAGTGACAAAGAGCGTACGAACAACCTTGCCTTGGGCATTCTCGACCCAAACTGCATACTGGTTCGAACCAGGTCCATCCTGATGCTCGTAATTGAATGAAATTTCGACACTTGTGGCTTTTTGTGCGCACGACGTTGCAGCGAAAAGGGCTGTTGCAACCATGACTAAGGAAAGAATTCTTTTCATAGGATTATATATTAATAATGTATTAATAAGATTAATAATGTATTAATAAAAGCGGTACAAAGATAGCAAAAATTCGATAAATGTTCAAAGAATAACCACAAAAAAGTGTTTTTGTGCCCAAATTTGTTCATTTTAAGGGAAAAAATACTAATTTTGTGCGCAATTATTGAAACGATGAAAGAAAACGCGTTGGACATAGCAAGCCAAGCCGGACATATCATGTTGGAGAACGGAGCCGAGATCTCTCGTGTCGAAGAGGTCATGCAACGCATCTCGGCATGCTATGGCGTAAGTTCGAGCAACTTCTTCGTGCTCAGCAATGGCATTTTCACTACAGGTCAGGGAGGCTATGCGAATGTGGAGTTCATCCCCTTCCATGGCACACAGCTCGACAAGGTCGTGGCTGTCACCCAGCTCTCGCGCGACATCGAATCGGGCAAATACACCCTCGATGAAGCCAACGAAGAGCTGCAGCGAATACGCACGCTCCCGCCCCACCCTGCTTGGGAACAGATTGCGGCATCGGCCATTGGTTCGGCTGGTTTCTGCGCCATCTTCGGCGGAGGACTGGTCGATTGTGCCATCTCTTTCTTTTCGGGAATTCTGCTGTGGTGTTTTGTCCTCTTCTTTAGTGCGCCCAACTTTTCGAAGGTGACGGCAAACATTCTGGGTGGAGCCTTGGTCACGGTATTCTGCATCCTGGCTCATCATCTGGGCCTTGGACATCTGGGCAACATCATGATTGGCGCCATCATCCCGCTCATTCCTGGCGTACCCTTCACCAACGGCATCCGCGACCTGGCCGCCGAAGATTACATTGCAGGAGCTACGCGACTGCTCGATGCCCTGATGGTGTTCCTTTGTATTGCCGTGGGCGTGAGCATCACATTCCTCGTCGATAGTCACATCGAAGGAAGCATGATCGAACTGCACGGGATGCTGACCGATCCGTTCACGGCAAACTGGTTATTCCAGATCGTAGCCGCCTTCTTCGGGACGAGTGCCTTTGCCGTCCTTTTCGGTGTGCCTCGCCGCTACTACGTGGCCTGTGGCATCTCGGGCACATTGGGATGGATTGCCTACATGTGCCTGACTCGTCTGGCAGGTGCAAGTCCTGTCGAAGCGACGTTCTTTGCCACGATTGTGGTAGTACTCTCGGCCTACTTCTTCGCCTATCGGCTCAAGTGCCCGGTCATCGTCTTCCTGGTGTGCGGCATCTTTCCCTTGGTACCAGGTGCAGGCGTGTTCTGGACAAGCTATAACATCGTCAGCGACCAGCTGGCCTCCGCCCTGCAAAGCGGCTTCCTCGCCTTGAAGGTCACCGTAGCCATCGTGTTCGGCATCATCATCGTCACCGAAGCCCTTCGCCGATTCAGCAAAGGTTCAAAGAATAATTCTTCACAATGCACCCCATAGACATCGCCCTCCAGATTGCAACACGCGCCCATGCCGGACAACTCGACCGGGATGGCTATCCCGTGATACTCCATCCGCTTACCGTAGGCTTGATGGGCCATACCGACGAAGAAAAGATTGCCGGATTTCTGCACGATGTGGTTGAGGACAGCGACTATACGTTCGACGACCTCCTGCAGGCAGGCATCCCCGTCGGTGTGGTCAATGCCCTGCGCCTCCTCACCCACCGGAAAGACGTTCCCTATTACGACTATGTGCAGCACATCATCGATTCGGACAACCCCATCGCCTTGCAGGTGAAGTACAACGACCTGCAGCACAATTTCGCGCGCGGCAAAGCCTATCCCGAACTGCAGCAGAAACATGGTCCGGCATTGGAGATGGTTCGAAAAGCGATCGAGGAACGTTCGAAGGTCGATCTCTACACGATGCCCGCCGATTCCGACCTCGAAGTGGCCATCTTCGCGTGCGGCTGCTTCTGGGGCGTGCAGCATCAATACGACAAGGAGCCTGGCGTGGTCCGAACCTTGGCCGGCTATACGGGAGGCCCCGAGGAGAATCCCAGCTATGCCGATGTTCGTGACCACAAGACGCACCACGTCGAAGCCATCATCGTGGAGTACGATCCGAAGGTGACAACCTACGAAAAGCTCTGCCAGCTATTCTTCGAGATCCACGACCCCGCGCAAACCGACGGCGTAGGTCCCGACCTGGGCCCGCAATACCGTAGCTGCATCTTCTATCGCAACGAGGCACAGCTGAAGACCGCCCAAGCCCTCATCCAGCAGCTTCGCGGCCGAGGCGACGTAGTGAACACCCTGCTCCTACCCGCCCAAAGATTCTACATCGGCGAAGCCTATCACCAGCGCTATTACGAAAAGACGGGCGGCGAACCCTATTGCCACCTTCGCGTCAGGAAGTTCTGAACACAAAAAAACCACCGCCAAAAAAAATATGGCGGTGGTTTTTTTAGGCGGTTTTCGTTTCCCTTTGGCCCGAAATCACGAAATCACGATTTTCCGGTATTCCGTCCTTTCGATATTCCGAAATCCCGATATTCCGAAATCCCGGAAAAAAACGAAACCGGAACCCCGTCCCCCCATCAATACCCAATGAACAACCGATCAACATCCGTGAAGTCTTCCTGGCTGTCCTTATAGTTCGGATTCGGCATATACCACCAGAGTGCGCGGAAATAGGCCTTGAGCACAGGATCGTTGAAGACGTGGCCGCGGTGGGCATAAGGCAGGTTGTGGGCGATACGCCTGCGCAGTTTTTCATCCATCGTGTATTCGGTCCTCTGCTCGCCATAGTAAATTTCCAGAGAAGATCCGCGGTCGTAGAACGAACCGAAGGGGGCATTATCGTTGAACAGATATATCTGGTCCGCCGAGGTGATTTGCAGTTCGTTCTTCGGGCAATAATTGGTCTTATGCCAGGAGAATGCACCATTTCGGAGCGAAAATTCGCGCTGGGGAGAATCATAATAGGAAGTGATGCGCTGCTTGCCCTCTCCCTCGGTCAGCACCCAAGGTCCCATGTTAAAGTCCTGTTCGTCCAGGATGAAGTGCTTCGCCGTGTTGTCGGCACGGATAATCAGCGTGAAGTCATCAATCTGATGATTGGCCCATCGGGTGGCGGGTGTCAATTTGTAGTCAACCTCGTACGAAAAGCCCACGCCATTGGAATTGGTGTATTTGTAGGTATGCTGTATCTTGTTGAGACCTGGCTTGAACGTGGCTTCGAAATAATAGACGTAGGAGAAAGGGAGGAAAAGTGTGTCGTTCCCGACGGGACGCACGGTGGTGACCGTTTCCTCGCAAATTTCGTACTTGCTCATGTCGAGAGGCTGGATGCCATCGGGCAGACCTGCCAGGCAGACGGCATTCTTGTACGAAAGTTTCTCGCCATTCATCTCGACGGTAAAGTCAAGGATGTGCGGATGTACACCATCTGCATGGAACTCGTAGTCATCGTTGTACGAAGGGTCGGCTTCGAATCCCATCAGAATCGTCTTGTCGGTCGTGCCGGGATTGAAGAATTCATAATAGACCGTAATGCTGGAGTTGCCATCATCCTGCAGGCCGATGGTAAGGATTTCCTTGCTAATGCTGATGTCAGTTTCCGTAACGGGAACAAGCTGGTTGCCCGAAGTGAAATAGGCCGAATCGTTGGCGCTGGCTATGGCTGCTAAAAGGATGCTTGTGAAAAGCAGGGAGATTCGTGTTTTCATATCTTTAAAGTTTTTTATCCCGAAAATTGGTAAAAGTAAAAATTCTCAAATTCGTGACAAGAAAAAATTACTGTATGACAGAATTATAGGCCTTCTGGACATCCTCGATGGTCAGCTGCTGCAGCTGTTCGACCGAAGGATTGCGGACCTTGCTCAAACGAGTGGCCTGGAAAGTGACGCAGCTCTCGAAGAGGTTGCGCACATAGCGACCATTGCCGAAGTACCGGTTCTTGTGTTCCACCGCCTGATTGAGCTGCTCCTGTAGGAGGGCATCCGCATCGGCATCAAGCTTGTAGCCATACTTGTTGGCACGCATCAGATAGATCTTGTAGAGCTCCTCGCCCGTGTAATCGGGGAAGTCGATGAATCGGGTGAATCTCGAACGCAGGCCAGGGTTGGAATCGACGAAACGCCGCATCTCGTCCTTGTAGCCAGCTACGATGACCACCAGGTTGTCGCGGTCATCCTCCATGCGCTTGAGCAACGTAGCGATGGCTTCACCACCGTAGTCCTGTCCCCGACGTTCGGTCAGGGCGTATGCCTCGTCGATGAAAAGCACGCCGCCCAACGCCGAATCGATGATGGCATTGGTCTTCGGCGCGGTTTGTCCGACATATTCGCCGATGAGACCTGAGCGGTCGGTTTCGACCAGATGTCCAGACTTCAGTACCCCGAGGTCCTTGTAGATGCGGGCCAGGATACGCGCCACGGTCGTCTTGCCCGTACCCGGACTGCCGCTGAAGACGCAATGGTAGGTGATGGGCGTGTTCTTCAAGCCCTTTGCCTCGCGTTCCTTCTGTATCTTGACCATATTGGCCAGCGAACGTACTTCAGCCTTCACGTCCTCCAGACCGATCAGCGAATTGAGTTCCTCCATCGGGTCGCCCTCGATGGCCTGGCTCTTCACCACGGGTTTCTGGGCGCTGACTGAAGGCTGGTCGCTCTGCGACATCTGTGCTTCGGTGGCATGCACCAAAGTTGCTGTATCGACATGCACCGGCTCGTTGGGTGTCGGATCGACATCATCGGTATCGACCGACGCCGTGTAGATGGCCGAAGCAATGAAGAAGCCGATGATGACGGCACCTAAGACGACTTGTGAATTGGTCAGTTTGCTCATATTCTTGTAACAAATAGGATGAATGGTAACGCATAGAAGACAAGGTCCCACGGGTCGAAGACGCCCGGCAGGAGGCCAAAAGCCTGCAGCAGTTCGGAGCCAACGCCCAGCAACGGGATGACCGAAGCCCAGACGATACGCGTGGAACGTGTCTGATGTCCGAACACGCTGTCGATGACAAGGATGTAGCCCAGCGACCAGAGGCCACCGGGCAGGGAATAGACGACCACGTCGGGCAGCGTGACGTCAGCGGTATAGCTGCGCATCCGGTCGGCCCAGGGCTCCGCCCCTATCCTACTGAGCAGCTCGAAACCCAAGAGCCTCTTGCTGCGAAACAGCAGGTAGATGGTAGCCCCGGCCAGCAGACTGGCCATACCGCCGATCAGTTTCATGCAGCGGTAGCCTGCTGTTTCTTACCCTTGATGACCAGCCAGTAGATCAAACCACCGGCAACAACGAGCAGCGCAATGCCCAGCAGCGGGCGATAGAAGATCCAGGCGATGGCAACAACGAGGAGCGTCCAGGCAAGGCCAACCACCGAGCAGATGAGGCTCACACCCAGATTCATGATGCTGGCAAGGAAGGGCACAACCTTGAAGAGGGTGACCAGGATGCTGAAGATCATCTTCAGGCCAGCGATGACGAAGAGCAGGCCGACCAGACGGAGCAGCCAGGTCATGGTGGAGTTATCATCATTGGCCTGCTTGATCATCTGCTCAAGCGACCATGTTCCGATGCGGAGCTCATATTCGCTGTCGTTGTGCTTGGCGAGGAAGGTGGTGAACGTACCGTTGGTGGGCACCGCAATCAGCGAAATGTTGCAGCTGGGTGCCAGCTGTTCGAAGGTGATACGGATGTCGCCGATGGAAGGTGTCGAAGGATTGAAGCCGATATAGATCTGATTGCCGAAGACATGGACGTAGGCAAGGCTGTCCTTCACCTGGGCGGCTTCGGGGCGGATATTCTCGCCCAACGACTTCATCACACTCTCGTTGATTTCCTTCAGTGCCGGGTTGTTGGTCGAAAGTACCAGCGGCTCGAATTTGTCGGATTGCTTCGAAACGATGTCGGCAATGAACCTGTCAGGCAGTGTGTAGGCTCCAAAACTTACGTTCGAAGCGCTGACACGCTTGTCCTCCACGTTCCAGATGACGCTGTTGACGTCCCGGTAGTCGGGATCTTTGAACTTGGAGGAGTTGATGGGCACATTGCTCCAACCTCGCTCATAGGTGTAGGTGATAACCTCTTCCTGCTTGCCGCCGAGCTTGTCCTTCGTCTCGTGCTTCTCATTCTCCATCCACTGGTAGTATTCTGCCGAACGGACGATCGCCATCGCGTTGGTCTGGATGCCGAAAATGTCGTCCGACAACTGATCGTTGGTCGAAGCGGTTCCGGTTGCGTGAATCAGCTGGCCGTCGAGCGAAGCATTGGCGGCCGAGATGTCGCCGATGGATTGTGCAGTCTTGGCGACCAGTTTGATGTCCTGGGCACGATGGACAGCACGTCCTTCGTTCCACCACAAAATGATGGTAGCAACAACGAAAAGTAGGATACCCATGGGAACTCCCATACAGGAATTGCCAAGACGTGAACCATATCCCGTGGTTCGAGTTTCAGTGAATGCCATAGTCTTGTTTTGTATTTGATCGATTATGAATGTTTCCGAAATAACCGCTGCAAAGATAATCTTTTTTTGCTGATTAAAAAAGATTTTTTTGCTCAAAATTTGAAATATCGGGCTAAAATCCCCCTATTTCCCCATTTTCTATCCCGAAAGTAAGATTATTACGAAAAAAATCGCTATATTTGCACCGTGTTTTCGACAATCCCGACACGCTCGAAGCACTATTTGTTTTCTTCGCACACAAACAATCATCCATAGCGATATGAAAAACGATCGACCCAAGAGAATCCCCTACGGTATGCAGAACTGGGAGGACGTACGCCTCTCAAACTACTACTATGTCGATAAGACGCGCTTCATCCCCGAGATAGAGGCAGCCAATAACTATTTCTTCTTCATCCGTCCCCGCCGATTTGGCAAGTCGCTGCTCATGAACATGCTGCGTCAGTACTATGACGTACGCAAAGCACCTCTCTTCGACCGACTCTTTGGTGACCTGTGGATTGGGCAACATCCCACACCAATGCACAATCAGTACCTCGTGCTCTATCTGAATTTCTCGATGATTGGGGGAAGATTGGACCAGTATGAGGAGAGCATGAACATCTATTGCATGCAGGAAATGCAGTCATTCTGTCGCGTCTATAAGGATTTGCTGCCCGATGGCACTTTGGAAGGTCTTAAACAGAAAATGTCAGCAAGGGAAATGTTATCACATCTCAGCATCATGGCGCGTGAGGCTGGTCAACAAATCTACCTCTTCATCGACGAGTACGACCACTTCACCAACGACATCCTGGCCGACCCTGCCATTGAACATGCCTACAAGTCGCAGACACATGGCACAGGAGCCCTTCGTCAGTTCTTCAACGTGGTGAAAGGCGGCTCCGATAGCGCCATCAAGCGTGCATATATCACAGGTGTCAGTCCCGTGACAATGGACGACCTGACCAGCGGCTTCAACATCGGCACCAACTACACCATGCACCGCAAGTTCAACGCAATGGTAGGTTTCACCGAAAAGGAAGTGCGAGAGATGCTCGACTACTATCGCCAATACCATACGTTTCAGCACACGACCGATGAACTCATCGAAATCATGAAGCCTTGGTACGACAATTATTGCTTCTCGGAGGAGTGCATCGATGAGTCTCCTTTGTACAATAGCGACATGGTGCTCTACTTCCTCTACAATTACATCGATTACGAAGGGAGCATTCCTAAAAATATGCTCGATGATAACATCCGTACCGACTACAACAAGCTACGGATGCTCATTCGCAAGGACCGAGGCTTCGAGCACGATGCCAGCACTATCCAGCACATTGTCGAGACAGGTTGCATCACGGCCGAACTGAAGAGTCACTTCCCTTCGGAGCGCATCACCGACCCCGATAACTTCGTCTCGCTGCTCTACTATTTCGGCATGCTCACCATTGTGGGCAATAGTATGGACGGCATTCAGTTCCGCATCCCGAACCAGGTAGTGCGTGAACAGATGTACGGCTATCTGACGCAAACCTATCGTGAAAATGAACTATCTCTGGATGACTATCAGCGCGGGAAACTGATGGTAAGCATGGCAAGAGACGGCGATTGGCGCACCTATTTCGAATATATCGCCGAAACGCTACAGCGCTACTCCTCGAATCGTGACAAGCAGAAGGGCGAGTTCTACGTCCACGGCTTCACCCTTGCGATGACCTGCCTGCAGAAGTTCTACCTACCCATTAGCGAACAGGATGCAGGCGTCAAGAGCCAGAAAGGCCAGGAAGTGAGCGGCGGCTATGCCGACATCTACATGCAGCCCCGCCTCGAAAACTATCCCGACCTGGCACACAGCTACCTGCTGGAGCTGAAGTATCTTCCCTCGTCCGCCACAGACTCCGAAGTCGAAGCAGCTCGCCAAACTGCCATCGCCCAGCTCTCACGTTATGCACAAGGCATCAACATCGCAGGCACCAAAGGACACACCCAGCTCCATCGTCTCATCCTTCTCTGGCGCGGCATGGAACTCGCTGTAAGCGAAGAACTTTAGAACAATCCATGTATTTGCGCTGATTCACCAGATTAATCAGATTTCTGCTTGACCAGACAAATTAATCCGAAAATCCGCTGAATCTCCTACGTTAATACGAACCTCCTAAACAACTATTCGCATTCGTGCAATTCGTTCTTAAAAAAAATTCATGAAAATTCGTGATTAATTCATGATAATTCGTGTAAAAAAACACCAAGTCTCCGCTATTGGAGCGAGAGACGAGGCCATTTTCACCAAAATAAAAATAAAATTCATGAAAAATTCGTGATTAATTCATGATAATTCGTGTTATAAAACATTCGTGAAGATTCGAGCAATTCGTGTTCTCCAAAATAAATTCTATAATTCGCAAATTCGTGATAAAAAACAATAATATGAGCATCGTAAAAAAATACGCCGAGACCAGCCTGGTGCTGCGCATTGTCATCGGCCTGGTGTTAGGCGCCATCCTGGGCCTGTTCTTCCCCGAGCTGAAAGGCATCTCCATTCTCGGGCAAGTGTTTGTGAATGCATTGAAAGCCATCGCCCCCGTTCTGGTGGCCATTTTGGTAGTCGGTTCCGTTGCTAAAGCCAACGGCGGACTGGGCCCGCGTTTCCGCACCGTCATCACCCTTTATCTGGTCACAACCATGATAGCAGCCATAGTAGCCGTAGTGGGCAGCTTCCTCTTCCCCGTCTCGATGGTGCTGAAGGAAGGCGCCGAATCCGATGGCGGACCGGGCGCCCTGGTGGATGTCTTCTCGAACCTCATCACCAACATGGTGGCCAATCCCATTGCAGCCGTGTCGAACGCCAATTACCTCGGTGTGCTCTTCTGGGCGATCCTAGTCGGACTTGCGCTCAAGCGGCTGGCTGCACCTGCCACAATCGCAGCCATCACCGATTTTGCCGATGCCATGTCGCTCGTGGTACGTTGGGTCATCCAGTTTGCCCCGTTCGGTATCTTTGGCCTGGTCTTCACCTCAGTTTCTGAAAGCGGCATGGAAATCTTCACCGACTACGGCCGTCTGCTGCTCCTGCTGGTGGGCTGTATGCTCTTCTCCTCGCTCATCATCAATCCGATCATTGTCTATCTGTACATTCGTCGAAACCCCTACCCCTTGGTATGGACGTGTCTGAAGGAAAGCGGCATCAATGCCTTCTTCACCCGTTCGTCGGCAGCCAACATCCCCATCAACATGCAGCTCTGTAAGAAGTTCGGACTGGACGAGAAGTTCTATTCCGTCAGCATTCCGCTCGGCTCGACCATCAACATGGATGGCGCAGCCGTGACCATCACGGTGATGACCTTGGCCACCTGCCATACGCTCGGCATCGAAGTCAGCTTCCTGTCCGCCGTTCTGCTCAGCTTCCTTTCGGCATTGGCCGCCTGTGGCGCCTCGGGCGTAGCGGGAGGCTCGCTGCTTCTCATCCCGATGGCCTGTTCGCTCTTCGGCATCTCCAACGACATCGCCATGGAAGCCGTCGCCGTCGGCTTCATCATCGGCGTCGTTCAGGACTCCGTCGAAACCGCCCTCAATTCCAGTGGCGACGCCATCTTCACCGTCACCTCCGAGTGGCACGACCGAATGAAAAAAGACCTTAAAAACTCTACAGATTAAACAGATTACACAGATTATCTGCCCGACCCGACAAAAAGAAATCTGATTAATCCGCTGAATCTATAGAGAAAAGGAGCGCTACGGATTAACCAGATTAATCAGATTATCTGCCAGACCCGACAAAAAGAAATCTGATTAATCCGCTGAATCTGTAGAGAAAAGGAGCGCTACAGATTGACCAGATTACACGGATTATCTCTAGGGACCGACAAAGAAATCTGATTAATCCGTGCAATCATTTAGAGAAAGAATATAATACATATGTAGACAAGACGTAACAGAAATAAACAAAACAACAGGAAGAAGATATGGACATGCTAAAAGATTCTAGGTTCACTGGGAAGAGTGGCAAGATGGTGTTAAAGGAAGAGACCTTTGCCATCATAGGTGCTTGTATGGAGGTCCATAAGACCCTGGGAAGAAGTTTTAGCGAGAAAGTATATCAAGATGCCTTAGAACTAGAGCTCAAACTTAGAGGCATTCCATTTGAACGAGAGAAACATTTTCTTGTCAACTATAAAGGTATAACTTTGGATCATGATTTTTTCGCTGATTATATTTGTTATGACAAGGTTATTGTAGAGTTGAAAGCTGTTTCCGAATTGGACAATGAGAATCGGGAGCAGGTAATCAATTATCTCCATGCAGCAGACAAGCAGGTGGGCTTATTAGTAAATTTCAGAACACCATCACTCACCTATGAGCGTTATGTCAATTTTAACTATCTATAATCAGACCACTCTAAAAGATTGACCAAATTACACAGATTATCTGCATGACCCGACAATAAGGAATCTGCTTAATCCGCTGAATCTGTAGAGAAAAGGAAAATGAGCGCTACTGAATGATTGACCAGATTACATAGATTATCTCCAAGGACCGACAAAAGAAATCTGTTTAATCCGCTGAATCTGTAGAGAAAAGGAAAAAAGATTGACCAGATTACACAGATTATCTGCCCGACCCGACAAAAGAAATCTGCTTAATCCGCTGAATCTGTAGAGAAAAGGAAAATGAGCGCTACTGAATGATTGACCAGATTACACAGATTCTCCAAGGACCGACAAAAGAAATCTGTTTAATCCGCTGAATCTGTAGAGAGAAAAAAGAAAAAGCGACTTGTTTAGCGAGCCAGCGCAAACTCCTCCAAAATCAGCCGAGTGAACTCCTCGGGCCTCTCCATGTTCGACATGTGCCCGCAGTCGGGGATGATGACCTGTCGGCTGTTGGGCAGAAACTTCAGCATGGGATTCTTGCCCTTCTTCTCGTTCTCCCCCGACAGGATCAGGACAGGAAGTTCGGGCTGGCGTGCCTTGAGCGTGTCCCACGCCTCGTAGCCATAATAGTTGCGCATCTCGCGATTGACTAACTGCCAGGCGTCCCAGTCGTTCACCTGCTGCGTCACCGATTCGCGGATGGCCTCCCGATTCGAACCGCCGCCGCTGACGAGTTTCTCGATCCATTCCTTCTTCCAGTTGTCAATGCCCTGTGCCAGATTCTGGGCGATGACCGAATCCTTGCGTGCCAGTTCGAGGCTGTCGAAAGGCGTCGAAGGTCCAGGCATGTTGCGGATATTGCCCGAAGCCAAGGTAGCTGTAATCAGCCTGTCGGGATACATGGCCACCATCTCGCTGGCCACGAAGGAACCCATGGAAAGGCCCACTACGTGTGTCCGTTCGATATGGAGCGAATCCATCACAGTCATCATGTCGTCCAGGTGGGTGAACTGGACACCCGCCTGCTGTTTCGACGAATGACCATAGCCGCGCATCTCCGGACGAATCACCCGATAGCCCGCATCCAGCAAAGGTTTCATCTGCGGGTCCCACATACGCAAATCGAGTGTATGACCATGCAGAAGGATCACAGGTGTGCCCTCCCCTACAGCCTCGTAATAGATCTGCCCACCTTCACTCACAGGAATATATCCCTTCTCAACCTCCGCCTGCTGGGAACAAGCTGCTACAAGCAGCGCAAATGCCGCTGCAACCCACATCGTTAACACTTTCATATAAACATTTATTTTTCTCTACAGATTCAACGGATTTACCAGATTTCTATTCTTGGTCAAACAAAATCATCTGTTTAATCTGCTGAATCTGTTGCGCTTATTTTATGTATTAATAGGTATTTTAGTAAGGTGAAAATGGCAGCGGCACTGGCATCAATAGCCGTGCCTGGCTGCCGGAAAATGTGCAGGTCCAATACCTGCAGAAAATCGCACTTCGTGCGGAAAATCCATCCGGCCCCAAACATAATTTAATAGCGCTACGGATTGAGCAGATTTATCAGATTTCTGCTTGGTCGGACCAAATAATCCGTTAAATCTGAGTAATCTGTAGAGAGAAAAAGGACAAGGCGAATTTTCCGCGTTAGCGATTTTCTGCTGCCTATTGGAGGCAGCACATTTTCCGGCCAAGTCTCCGCTATTGAAGCGAGAGACGAGGCCATTTTCACCTTAAATACAAAATGTTGGGCAGTGTGATTCTTAAAACTAATTCATGAAAAATTCGTGATCAATTCATGATTATTCGTGTTTAAAAACATTCGTGAAGATTCGAGTGATTCGTGTTCTTAAAACTAATTCATGAAAAATTCGTGATCAATTCATGATGATTCGTGTTAAAAAACATTCGTGAAGATTCGAGTGATTCGTGTTCGTAAAAAAAATCATGAAAATTCGTGGTTAATTCATGATAATTCATGTTTAATAAAGAACAAGACGAATTTTTAAGAATTTTTCCTGCCGAAGGCGATTTTCGATTCATGAAGATGTAGCCCCGTTAGGGGTGATGATTCGATTGAGAGCGGCAGATGAAAGCTCGCTTTCAGATGATGCTGTCAAGCCAATCATCAAGACTGCCATCAGGCAGACTCATCTTCATGAATCCATTTTTCATCTTTTTCAGGATATCTTCTTAAATCCATTTTTCAACTTTCTCAGGATATCTTCATGAATCCATTTTTCATCTTCTCAGAAAACCTCACTCCAGCACGCCCTGCCCCTCCAGATACGCAATCACATCATTCACATGGACGAGGGCAGAATCCCGATCAATGTCATACATCTCGAGAATCTTATCGACAATCTCCTCACGGCTGATTTCCTCAGTCATCAGCGACACGATGTCATAGCCCACCTCATTCAGCTGCATCATGCCGTGGAACAACTTGGCACTATCCCCCACCGGAACACCCATGTAGATGTCCCCGATAGGCTGGAAAACAAAATGATATTTCAGTTTCATACAATACAATAAAAAAAAATGGCGACTATCCACTTCTGATAAGCAAATAGTCGCCAGATATACAATATACTAATTATTCACCAGTACTTTCACCAGTCTTTACTTCAGCAACACCCAAATTATAGATGTTAGCTGCATTCATCTGGATAACATCTTCGTTTAATACGTGTGGGTTGTTTGCGCCCAAACCATAGTCAACAGTAATCTCGATGCCAGGATATCCCGTACTTGGAATAACAGCTATCAGATAGGTGCCAGCAGGGAAGGTGCTTGTACAATTTGCAGTTCCATCAGCGGTAAGGGTAACAGATTTCACTCCATTCGGGAAGGGTGGCTTTATTGCACTGCCAGCAGAGCTGGTTTCAATGTAAACCTCACCCGTCATCGAGTAAGTCTTATCTGTTCCAGGGGTAACTGTTACAGAATAGCAAGACCGCGTGGTGGTAATCTTCAGGAAAGCACAAGCATGCTGAACCTCCACCTTTTTATCCATATTGCCTTTGGTAGCACCGGTACAGATAGCGGCTGCAGGGTCGAAACTTTCCAATGTGGCCTTCTGAACAGGAGGAATGGTGGTAGTGATTAAACCTACACCAGCCGCATCAAATGCCATGGTTGTACCACTTACATTGGGATACATTACATAGTATTTCGTGGAAGGTTCAATGGTGCCGGTAAATTCTGCATAGTTATGATAGTTACCATATTGCTTGAAAGAAAAGACAGCTGCATCAGTGTCACCAAGACCCCAAACAAATAACTTATCATTATCTTCCCAATCCACAGCAGGGTTCTGTGTTTCGAGGGTTCTGACTGCAGCGCGTGTATCCGGATCAGTTGATTCAGTATCTTCAGTAGCGGCTGAAGGTGAAGCAGAAGCCGTCAACGTTTCTACAATAGGATCAACCTTAGCAACACCCAGATTATAGATGTTAGCAGCATTCATCTGGATAACATTTTCGTTTAATACGTGTGGATTGTATTCACCCAAACCGTAGTCAACTGTGATCTCGATGCCAGGATATCCCGTACTTGGAATAACAGCTATCAGATAGGTGCCAGCAGGGAAGGTGCTTGAACAATTCGCAGTTCCATCAGCAGTAAGAGTAACAGATTTCACTCCATTCGGGAAGGGTGGCTTGATTGCACTGCCAGCAGAGCTGGTTTCAATGTAAACCTCACCCGTCATCGAGTAAGTCTTATCTGTTCCAGGGGTAACTGTTACAGAATAGCAAGGCTTCGTGGTGGTAATCTTCAGGAAAGCACAAGCATGCTGAACCTCCACCTTTGTATCCATATTGCCCTGAGTTGCACCTGTGCAGATGGCGGCAGCAGGATCAAAACTGTCCTTCGTGGCCTTCTGAACAGCGGGGATGGTGGTAGTAATATGACCTACCTGATTTTCATCAAATACTATAGTTGACCCGCTTACATTGGGATACATCAAATAGTATTTAGCAGCAGGGATAATGGATCCGATAAATGCCGCATAGTTATGATAGTTTCCATACTGTGAAAAGGAAAAGAGAGCGGGTTCAGTATTTCCAAGTCCCCAAACATATAACTGGTCAGTTTCATCCCAATCCACGGCAGGATTCTGAGACTCAAGTGTTCTGACGGAGGCACGTGTCTCGGAAGCCGAAGTACCCACCGTAAAGGTCATCTTTTTGGGGGTGTTATCGACCACCTCGCTTACTTCCGACTCAGAGCAGGAGGAAATCGAAAGGATACCAGCTGCACAAGCAAGTAAAAGATATTTTTTCATAATTTAGAAACCAATAGAAGCATTATCATTGGGAGTGGACAACTGCTGAATAGAGAGTCCATCCTCCTGAACTTCCTTCGAAGTAGCAATCACGTCCATAGCATTCAGCTTCATCACCTGGATGAAGGGCTTTTCCATCTTCTTTTTCATTTTGTTTAGCAAATTTTATAGTTAATATTTAGTTTTAATTCACAAATTTCGTGCAAAAATAGCTATTTTTTTTCAAATAAAAAAATGTCAAATCCTAAAAAAATTAAAATAAAGGCCCTTTTCTTCTGTTTTAACATCTTTTAAATATTTGATAGCTATTTTGCAATCTTCAGATGGCATGAAATCGATGAAACAATCACTCAATTTCCTTCACCGTGATTATCGAGCAACGGTTCATATCATTCACCTCGAAAGGCTGGATCGTATCGCCATAATAGCTGGCTTCAATCTGCTCGGGGGCAATGCCATAGTACTCGATCAAGTGCTTGTAAACCTCCTCCATGCGTTCGTGGCTATACGTCTGGTTCACCTCGTAGTTGCCCGTGTTCTTGTCGGCATAGCTCTTCAGCACAATCTTGCTGGTCTTGTGCGTCTTGACGAACTCGGCCATCTCCTGCAGCAGCAGATCCTTTTCTGGCAGGATGTTGTGCATACGCTTGGTATAGAAGATGACCACCTGGCGCTCGCCCAGCTGACGATGAACCTCGGTTGTGGTCTCCACCACCTTCACGGGTTCAGGTTCAGGCTCCTTCACGGGTTCCTCCACAACGGGTTCCTCGATGGGAGTCACGCGGACGATTGGTTTGGGAGCCTTTCGGAAATTCATGCCCACTTTGGCGACCAGTGTATTGCCACTATGCATAAAGTCGCCTTCATCTTCGTCGTCATTCGTCAGGAAATAGCCATAGCCGAAGGAAAGCTTCAGGTCGATATTGGGCTTGACGCGATAAATGACACCTGGCATCACATTCAAGAAAGTGACATTCGGATAATCGTAGCTCTTTCCGCCCGATAAGTTCTCTACGCCCTTTACAGAAAAAAGATACCCCGCACGACCATCTGCAAAGATCGACCACTTCTTCCCGAGGTTCCAGCGATAGGTCAGGTTAGCGAGCACAGGAATGGTGCTGTTGGCATCAATGTCTTGACTCTGACCAACCTTATAGAAGAATCCGGAGACAACGCCCAGATACCAGTTGCTGGTCAGGTTATAGCCCACACCCAACTCCAGCAGACCGCCACCGTCGTTGTCGAATAAGGCAACACCTCCACTCATCGAGGATTCGATACCCGCATCCAGGCGAAGCTCCCACTTCTTGGCGATACCATCGCCTTCGAATTCAGTCACTGTGTCCTCAGCCATTACGGGGAGGACACCCAACAAAGCTACAGCGAGCAATGCAATTTTTTTAGTCATAGTTGTTTGAAAGATTTGAAATAGTTTTTAAGTATGTAACAAAATTTAATATCAAATAGTTTTGCATAAATCCATTGAAGCACCAATTGCCAGATCCATATTATAATACTCCCAATCAGCAAAACGGCCGGTAAAATAGAAGCCCAAAGGCGATAATTCGTTCTTCAATTGTCTGATGATGGCACGTGTATTCGAATCCTGAATAGGATAGGTATATTGATTATAATGGGAGTCAAGATATTTCGGATGAAGGGGTATTCTTGAGAGATTATCAATAATATGTTCTTTATCAATCTGGTCAGTAAACTCAATAGTCGCAGTTATACGATTAGTAGGCAAGGATTTTTCGTTATTTGATCTTGCGAAATTACCAGTGCATATAATGCGATGGCTCTCATGTTCGCGACTTGGCAAATAGATCCATGAATAGGGATTTGCATCTATTTCACAAAAAACAGATGTTGTACCATGGTATTCTAAATTTGCTATAAGTTCCGTATAGTTCGCAATATCTACGCCTACCATAGAGTTTGCCATCTCTTTAATATTACCGCAGTAAACAACACTATCAAATACCTCTCCATTGATGTTCCACTTGCCACGAGTGTACTCCATTCGATCAACTGGTGTATTATAGCGAATGTTTATTCCTTCTGCCAGTCTATTCGCTAGGAACTGGGAGCCGTTTTCATTCTCATACCAAAAAGTGGAATGGACAAAAGACTTTTCCTGAACATGATTGATATTATTGAATATCATTTCTTCGACAGTTGGCATGGGTAATTTACCTTCCAGCCATGACAAGGGGACGCTCTTTAGATCTCTTCGCCAGACTTTTTCATTATAGGGCCTAAAATACAAATTATATAAAGAATTTCCAAAACGATATTTTAGAAATTCTTCAAAATTGTGTGGTTCTATGCCTTTATTCTTATAAATCTCCAGGAAATCATTGATAATACCGGTTTGCATAGTATTATCAAGAAGGTAAATATGATTCTCAATCGGGTAGGGAATCTTTAACCCTCGGTCAAGAAACACGACGGAATTTCTGTCAGCCTTCGTAAATTCCGAATCTTGATTAAATCTTGACCAGAACCATTCGAGAACATCTTTTCGTTTAGAGTTGAAAACATGTCCTCCGCAAGTATGAAATAGGCTTCCCTCCACTCTACGGCATTTTATGAGACCTCCAGGTCTATCCTCTTTTTCAAATACCGTCACATCATATTTATCTTTCAAGAAATGTGCTGCACTCATGCCAGAAACACCAGCACCAATAATAGCTATTTTTTTCATTGTTAATTTAATTGCGATTTTTACTTTCTTTCGGCTCAGCCAATGCCATCCACTCCAGCAGCGAATACCCTATCGGCCCAAACGATGCTTGACCATATTGACATCTAACACTCTCTCGGCCGAGAGCAAGAAAGGCGACATAAACCTCCAGCTTTTTCAGGGCCGAAAGTGTGCTTCCTTCTCCAGCAGCTCATCCATTTCTCAGATCAATGAGCATGAAGCTCATCGAAATGATCACTCCCGCAGCCCAACGCATGCATATCCAGGTTTCACGAATCAGACTTCAGCCGTGAGGATGCACCACACGAACGATTCACGCCTTCCGCATGCCCACATAATATCCTGCCCCTCTCCCACCGATTCATTTCCTCGGCCATCAGGATGTTTCCGCAAACCATATCAAGCATCCTAGTGGCCAACAGAATGCAATATACTTTTATCTTGCTTTGAAGGTAGATTTATCGATTATTCTTGTGAAAATGGCAGGAGACGTTGGGCTTCAATAGCCCCGTCTCTGCTGCCGGAAAATGTGCTGCCTCAATGGCAGCAGAAAATTTGCACTGCGTGCAGAAAATTCGCCTTGATTGGATTACGTAATATCTGTGTCCGAATGGATTTTTTGCGCATTTGCGCAATTTTTTGCAGGTATTGGACCTGCACATTTTCCGGCAGAGATGACCAGGCTATTGAGCCGAGGTCATCTGCCATTTTCACCTTAATTTGAGATTTATTTAACGTGTTAATTTTGTGAAAATGTATTGTATTTAATTCTTGTGAAAATGGCCGCGTCTCTCGCTTCAATAGCGGAGACTTGGCCGGAAAATGTGCTGACTTCAATAGTCAGCAGAAAATCGCTTACGCGGAAAATAATTGCTCATCCCAATAATGAAAAAACTTTTGGTGCCCTTGGATTCGAGATGCAGCTTGAGGTTGAATGCTTGAGATAAATCAGAAAGCGCTGATAGTATTATCCTCGAAATGATAGCGCTCTACCTGTGCTTTGGGATATGTGCCGAAATTTGCGATGATAGCATAAGGGAATTGCGTGCCGCACATATATCCAAAAGTTTGCATTTGTTCTCTATCACTAATACCAGCTATTGACTTGCACTCTATAATCACGTTTCCTTCAGGACGAAAGACAACCATATCCATTTGAATGGATGATTTGAGCGATTCCCCATCGAACTCAGGATGATGGTTATACTCTTTAACAACATTATATCCTTTCTTAAGAAGAGTCTTGTATAGAGCTTCCTGATAGACATATTCTACCATTGCTGGGCCAAGAGTTTTATGAACATAATGGATGCATCCTATTATGTCATAGCAAGACTGAATATATTCTTGACGAATGCGCTCTGGCAATATCTTGCGTGATAGTAACATAACGATCTTGTATTTGTTTGGGCCCGGATGGATTTTCCGCACGAAGTGCGATTTTCTGCAGGTATTGGACCTGCATATTTTCCGGCAGAAACAACCAGGCCATTGGGGCCGAGGTTGTCTGCCATTTTCACCTTGTCTTAAGAATGATCAATCGCTTATTCTTTTGAAATTGGCCTCCTTTTCCATTTTTCGCCTTAAAGAAATACTATTCCAGGACGAGAAAAATTTAATTATTTAAAATTTAAAATTTAAATTCACACTTTCGCTATTGCGCGCGATATATAATATATAAAATATATAATATATATATAATATTTTAAAATTTATAGTTTAAAACTCCCCCCCTAATAATCATTTGTCCCCCCACACGGAAACACTGAATTTAAAATTAAATTTTAAATAATTCAATAATTGTATGGGGCAATTATCGGAAACGGTTCTGTAAAATCCTAAGACACAAGTATTTGAGCATTTCGCTATAAGCCAATCAAAATTCCAGGCTTCCGCAAAAATTTAATCAACCCCTAAAACTGATGCAAAATACAACATCAAAAAACAACTCCCTTTTGCCCCAAAATGGTGTCCTGAAATCACCTCTTTGATCCCCTCAAGTTACATCCTTTCTCTACAGATTTCTCGGATTTATCAGATTTCAGTAGGTCGCAGGTCCAATACTTGCAGAAAAACGCGTCTATATAAAAAGATAGACAAGAAGGTGAAAATGGCAGGAGACTGCGGGCTCAATGCCCTGTCTCTACCTGCCGGAAAATGTGCAGGTCCAATACCTGCAGAAAATTGCGCAAATGCGCAAAAAATCTATCCAGGCCCAAGTGTTGTAAGTGATTCGAACAATCATTATTTTCCGCGTTAGCGATTTTCTGCTGACTATTGAAGTCAGCACATTTTCCGGCCAAGTCTCCGCTATTGAAGCGAGAGACGAGGCCATTTTCACCTAAAATACAATTAACCATTAATTATTTGTCTTGGCCCAGCGACCTTTTCATTAACGAATAATTATACGGCTAATTAATGGGCATTAACGATAAAAAGAAAAAACGCTCAGCCACGGACATTCGTGTAGATTTGTAAATTGTAACTGAAAAGTGTACCACCCCTAATAATCGAAAAGTGTACCACTAACCATAGAGAAAATATGAATCAGCATGTGGATTTTTTCTGCTTGTTGATATATTGTATAACTTTGCACCGAG
>JAEEGF011346672.1_pt1 | contig 30027 bp, 27 predicted proteins | sample 9134171 | NCBI WGS metagenome assembly JAEEGF01 (sample SAMN16246542, study PRJNA631951) | gut metagenome | biome: gut microbiome; feature: rumen; material: AP-attached | host: Bos | place: Iran: Karaj | collected 2018-10 | reverse complement strand
CGATTTTTTGAGATTTTGCCGTTTTTGAGCATAGAAATAACAAATAAACATATGGAATTAGCAAGCAAATACGACCCGAAAGAGGTCGAAGGCAAATGGTACCAGTACTGGCTGGACCACAAACTATTTTCGAGTAAGCCCGACGGACGCGAGCCCTATACCATCGTGATTCCGCCGCCCAACGTTACCGGAGTGCTCCACATGGGTCACATGCTGAACAACACCATTCAGGATATCCTTATCCGTCGTGCCCGTATGGAGGGCAAGAACGCCCTCTGGGTTCCCGGCACCGACCACGCCTCCATCGCTACGGAGGCCAAGGTGGTGAAGAAACTCGCCGAACAGGGCATCAAGAAGCACGACCTCACCCGTGAGCAGTTCCTGAAGCACGCATGGGAGTGGACCGACGAGCACGGAGGCATCATCCTCAAGCAGTTGCGCCGTCTGGGTGCAAGCTGCGACTGGGACCGCACCGCCTTCACCATGGACGTGAAGCGCTCTGAGAGCGTCATCAAGGTCTTCGTCGACCTCTATAACAAGGGCCTCATCTATCGCGGCCTGCGCATGGTCAACTGGGATCCGAAGGCTCTCACCGCCCTCTCTACCGAGGAGGTCATCTACCGTGAGGAGCAGAGCCACCTCTTCCACCTGAAATACTACGTGGCCGACCTGAAGGCCCTCGACAACGAGGAAGCCTTGAAAGCCGAAGGCAACGTCATCCACAAAGACGAAAAAGGCTACTACGCCGTTGTCGCCACCACGCGTCCTGAGACCATCATGGGCGATACCGCCATGTGTATCAACCCCAAGGACCCGAAGAACCAGTGGCTCAAGGGCCGCAAGGTCATCGTGCCCCTCGTCAACCGCGTCATCCCCGTCATCGAAGACCGCTATGTGGACATCGAGTTCGGTACGGGCTGTCTGAAGGTGACACCCGCCCACGATACCAACGACTATATGCTGGGTAAGACCCACAACCTCGAGACCATCGACATCTTCAACCCCGATGGCACCATCAGCGACCAGAGCCCCATCTACGTGGGTATGGACCGTATGGACTGCCGCAAGCAGATTGCCAAGGACTTGCAGGAAGCCGGTCTCATGGAGAAGATCGAGGACTACACCAACAAGGTGGGCTACTCCGAGCGCAATCCCGACACCGCCATCGAGCCCCGTCTCTCGCTGCAGTGGTTCCTCAAGATGAAGCACTTTGCCGACATCGCCCTGCCGCCCGTGATGAACGATGAGCTGAAGTTCTATCCCGCAAAATACAAGAACACTTATAAGAACTGGCTGGATAATATCCAGGACTGGTGTATCTCCCGTCAGCTGTGGTGGGGACACCGCATCCCGGCTTATTATTACAACGAGGCAGGCGACTTCGTGGTCGCTGAGACCCCTGAGAAGGCCCTCGAGCTCGCCCGTGAGAAGAGCGGCAACGCCAACCTCCAATACGCCGACCTGCGTCAGGACGAAGATGCCCTCGACACCTGGTTCTCCTCATGGCTCTGGCCCATCTCGCTGTTCGACGGCATTAACCAGCCTGGCAACGACGAGATCAAGTACTACTACCCCACCAGCGACCTCGTAACAGGTCCGGATATCATCTTCTTCTGGGTAGCCCGTATGATCATGGCCGGTTATGAGTACATTGGCGACATGCCCTTCAAGAATGTCTACTTCACGGGTATCGTCCGCGACAAGCTGGGCCGTAAGATGTCGAAATCTCTCGGCAACAGCCCCGACCCCATCGAGCTCATCGAGAAGTTTGGTGCCGACGGTGTGCGCATGGGTATGATGCTCTCCGCCCCCGCAGGCAACGACATCCTCTTCGACGAGACCCTCTGCGAGCAAGGCCGCAACTTCAACAATAAGATCTGGAATGCCTTCCGTCTCGTCAAGGGCTGGAAGGTGGCCGACATCGAACAGTCGGAGGCCGGTAAGATTGCCACCTCGTGGTTCGAGGCCAAGCTCCGCCAGACCAGCGCCGAGGTCGACGACCTCTTCAAGAAATACCGCATCTCTGAGGCCCTGATGGCTGTCTACAAGCTCTTCTGGGACGAGTTCTCCAGCTGGTACCTCGAGATGGTGAAGCCCGCCTATATCAACGGTGAGGCACAGCCCATCGACCGTGAGACCTACGACAAGACACTCCAGTTCTTCGAGATTCTGCTGAAGATGCTGCATCCCTTCATGCCGTTCATCACCGAGGAGCTCTGGCAGCACCTCTACGACCGCAAGTCTGGTGAGTCCATCATGCGCGACAGCCTTCATCTCCCCGCTCCCAGCGAGGCCGATGAGAAGCTGGCTGCACAGATCGAATGCGTCAAGCAGATTGTCTCTGGTGTGCGTATGGTTCGCTCATCAAAGAATATCGCCCCCAAGGAGCAGCTCGAGCTGCAGGTGGTGGGTCAGAATGCCTACGAGGCTTTCACTGCCGTCATCATGAAGATGGCCAACCTCAGCGCTATCTCTGTAGTTGCTGACAAGGACGCCACCGCTGCCTCGTTCATGGTAGGCACCGACGAGTTTGCAGTGCCCCTGGGCAACATGATCGATGTCGAGGCCGAGATCGCCAAGATGGAGGCTCAGCTTCAGCACCTCGAAGGCTTCCTCGCCGGCATCCAGAAGAAACTCTCCAACGAGCGTTTCGTTCAGAACGCCCCCGAGGCCGTCGTCGCCCTCGAGCGCAAGAAGCAGAGCGACTCCGAAGAGAAGATCGCCGCCCTCAAAGAATCCATTGCCGCCCTCCGCGGCAAATAATTACACAGTAGGGACGGTTCCTACTGTGTAAATTTCACCATAAAAGCCCCGGGACCCCCGAGGCTTTTATTGTTTATACTATTCACTATTCACTCTTCACTATTCACTTTTCTTAAGGTTGACTTTAAACTTTCAATCTTCTCGTATTCCTTATTATCCAATTGCATCCGATACTGCCCCTTCCTTAAATACTCATAAATCTGCGCCTTCGGCCACCGTTTCTTCATCTCCTCCCTCGTCTTCTCCGACATATTGCCGACAATATTCAGCCGTTCGAATTTGATATTATAGAACCATTCCGGCAGCGTCACCTCATCCGTGAACTCCATCTCCAGCAATTTGATCTTCTTCAATTGCTTCATCACCTCCGGCACCTCCTTCACACGGAGGGTGATGCCCCATTCACTGTCCAGTTTCTTCATCTGATTCAGCGTCTCCTCGTCGGTCTCCTTCACACGCACCATCCAACCGATCTTCGGCGTCACCATATTCGTTTCCTTATCCTCCTGAGCGCCGATAAATCCCGCCCAGAGCTCCATAGGCCACTCGTGGAGCAACATGCCAGTTTCACGATCTATCATCTGGTATTTAAACGGCGTGCGCACCATCTCCGACTCCATCTCCTTCGTATGCTCCACCTGGTCGAGCGTCTTTCCGTTCTCGTCGGGGAACAGCCTCAACAGCCATCCGTCCAGCACCGTCGGCTCCCTCATGTCGCAGGCGCCACCCTGCAACTCGTCAGGGCGATACTGCTTCACCATACTCTTCCAGAAATGCTTATTGGGCTTGCCCTCAGCGGTGCGCAGAATCTGCAGCAGCACATACTCCAGCTTCTTCGTCCATTCCTCCATTCCGTACACACTCAGTCGTCGGGTCTTGTCCATCACCTCCCGCCAGTCGTCGGGCGTACCCAGCAGCGTGATGCTGGGGATGCCGCAGCCCATATATATCACCACATATTCGAAATACGACTTCATCGCATCCATCAGTGTGATCTGCGAGGCCACACGCTCCGTCAGTCCCGTTGTCGAGAAGTTGGCGGTGATGGTATTGCCGATGTCGCCTTTGGTATAGCGTTCTATCTGCGAGGTAAAGCCGCCAATCAGCTTCGGCCAGTCAGCCTTCTGCGAGAGCACATCCACGTCTGATTCCACCACCAAACTGATCTTGCCCTCATGATCCACCAGTTGCGGTCGCAGCGCCTCAGCGTGGGCATTCACATAGCGCGCAAAGCCCTGACTGATCAGCAGCCAGATCATATCTGGCGACAGCGTCACCGACTTATGCTGGGCATAGGCCTTCACGATCGCACGGTAGAAAGCATCCGGTCCGTGATACTCCAGCTTGTCCTCGTCAGCAAAACTGGTGGCAATGATGTGGTGCGCCTCATACTTCACGGGCTCATCCACGATGAGCCGCTTGGCCAGAGACTCTCCATCATAGGAGGGGGACGATTGGTTCACATCCTTCAGGTCCTCATCCACCACAAATGAAATACTGCCCTCACTCTGCGCAAGGATCTTCAATTGCCACTCGTCATCATCAGCCCAGGCCGAAAACGCGCTGAAAGCCAGCAAAATGGTTAGTATGGTTTTTATCTTATTCATATATTATTATTTGTTTGCAAATTTATGGATTATTTCTCAAACTTCCAAATTATAGCAAGAAAAAAGCACGGCAAAAAGCACTTCTCTTCATTATACTATATTGACGTAGTTTTCTTAGTAAGGTTTAATAATATTTGTGTAGCCTTAAAAACCTTGCATTCTTGCATCCTTGCATCCTTGCAAAGGCACATATGGGAGGAAGAAGGTGGGCTAATTATTATTATATTATAATATAATAATAATTAGATTCCTCTTTCACGGTAATTGGGCCTATTTTTTTTTGATGCAAGGATGCAAGAATGCAAGATTTTATACTCGTTTTTTCGAAACGTGTTTTTTTGCGTGCTTTTTTGGCGATATAATTTGGAAAGGCTTTGAAATTTTTGTACCTTTGCACTGTCGACGAAAAAAGGCGAAATTTGCGGTCTGCCTGGGTAACAAAAATTTCCTAGCGCGCGGACACGTGTTTCCTAGACAGAGCGCAAAAATGAGCCAGACGAGTGATCATTGAAATATTGATACAATAATATTCCCGCACAACTGACGGACAGTCATGCGGGATTACGAAAAAGAGTCTCAACTGTGTTGTCTCTACCTGATGCGGTCGAGGGAGCGAACGAGCTTTTCGTCGGCTCGGATGGCGCGACGGGCCAGGAGATAGAGGATGAGGGCGATTGCGGGCAGCACGGCGGGCCACTCAGGACGGAAGTCTACAGCGCCCCAGGACTTGTTGCCAGCAATATGTCCCACGACGATGAAGCAGATGTACCATCCCACGATGAGCAATGCGTTGAGGGCACAGAAAAGGGCCTGCGCCTTGCGGTTGCGGAAGATGAAGATGGTGTAGGTGCCGAGGGCTGCGGTGGGCAGCAGGATGGCCATCAGGGGCCACACGTCGAAATGACGCTTGCCGATGGGATCGGTGAACCAGAGGTTGTAGACACGAGCCACATCGACGCCACCGAGGTTGAAGGCACCGATCTGCATACACAGACAAATGACCGTCAGGATAACGGCCACTAGGAGATAAACGGTCTGTTTACGTTGCCACATAAGAACAGGGATGATTAATCGAGCTGGTTGTTCTCACGTGAGGGGTCACGCCAGTAGACCTTGTCCTCGATGAACTCCTGTGTTGCCAGCAGCGTGGGCTTCGGCAGCTTCTCGTAATAGCGTGAGATCTCGATCTGCTCGCGGTTCTCGAACACCTCCTCGAGGGAGTCGTTGTATGAAGCAAACTCAGCCAGTTTCTTGGAGAGGTCCTCCTTGATCTGGGCGCTGATCTGATTGGCGCGCTTAGCGATGATGGCTACACTCTCATAGATATTGTCGGTATCATGACAGAGGTCCATGATGTTGCGGGTCACGGTATTTACCGGTGCTTTTGATTTCTTGTAATCCATATTTCTTAATCCTTAATAACTTTCTTGCATTTGGCGATGAACTTTTCGGCGGTGCGGACGTCCTTGGAGTCGGGATACTCGTTGATGAAACCGTAGCACTCGTCCTCGGCATCGCGGTAACGGTCGAGGCGGCGGTCCTCGGTGCTGTTCTCAGCCAGCTCGAACTTGCTCTTCATGATGAGCAGCGCAAACCGCTCGCGGATGGAGCAGAAGGGATAGGTCTTCAAAGCGTTCTGGGCGGTGATGATGCACGAGGTATAGTTGCTCTCGTCGTTCTTGTTGATATTGCCGAAATATCCGCCGAGGTTATAATAGAGCTCGGCAGAGAGATACTCCTTCATGATGAGCTTGTCCTGCAACTCATAGAGTCGTTTCTGGGCAGCGGGACGCAGCTTGGAGTCGGGATAGAGGTCGAGGAAGTTCTGATAGGCGTTGATGGCGCCGATGGTGGGTGTCTGGTCGAGACGGGGCTCGGGGGTACTCTCATAGAGCGCCTGACCCACGTAATAGGCGGCAGCCTCGGCATAGGTGCCACGGGGATAGCTGCTGCCATACTTCTTGAAAGTGGCGGAGGCGGCCTCGAAATCACCGTTGCAATACTGCGCCATACCCAGCATGTAGAGACTCTCCTGAGCCTCGTCGCTGGCCTTCTTGACGGTCACGAGCTGTTCCAGCAAGACAGACGCCTGCGAGAACTTATTATTGGCGAAGGCCTCCTTGGCATACTCGTACTTGTAGGTATCGTCAGCCGACTTGTAGACCCTGTTGAACTCTCCTGCGCAACTGCATAAAAACAGCATCGCGCACGAACCTATTATGATACTTTTCTTCATATCGGGGTGCAAAGTTACGATTTTTCGGCAAAATAACAAAGTTTTTTTTCAAAATTATGAATTATGCATTATTAATTATGAATTATTTAGTATCTTTGCACCTTATTATGAGTGATTTCAAATTAACTTCACCCTATCAGCCCACCGGTGACCAGCCTGAGGCGATCAGGGAGCTGACGGAAGGATTGCAGCGCGGCGACCAGTCGCAGGTGCTGCTCGGTGTGACGGGTTCGGGAAAGACCTTCACGATGGCGAATGTCATCGCCCAGGTGAACCGCCCTACCCTCATCCTGAGCCACAACAAGACGCTGGCTGCCCAGCTCTACGACGAGATGCGGGGCTTCTTCCCCGAGAATGCGGTGGAGTATTATGTCAGTTATTATGACTACTACCAGCCCGAGGCGTATCTGCCCGCCAGCGACACCTATATCGAGAAAGACCTCTCTATCAACGACGAGATAGACCGATTGAGACTGTCGGCCGTATCTAACTTACTGTCAGGCAGAAAGGATGTAGTGGTGGTATCGTCGGTATCGTGTATCTACGGTATGGGAAGTCCGGTGGCCTTGCAGGAGAACGTGATCAGACTGCACGTGGGTCAGAAGCTGGACCGCAACATGCTGTTAAGGAATTTGGTAACCGCTCTCTACGTGCGCAACGACGTGGATCTGCAACGAGGCAACTTCCGTGTGAAGGGCGACACCGTGGACATCGCGATGGCGTATAGTGAGGTGGTGCTGCGGGTGACCTTCTGGGATGATGAGATCGACGCCCTCGAGGAGGTGGATGCGGTGACCTTCGACCGTCTGGCACGCTTCGAAGAATACCAGCTCTATCCCGCCAACCTCTTTATGACCTCGCAGGAGCAGACGAACATCGCCATCCGCGAGATTCAGGACGACCTGGTACAGCAGGTGGCCTATTTCGAGGAGTTGGGCGACGGCATCAAGGCGCAGCGCATCAAGGAGCGCGTGGAGTATGATATGGAGATGATCAAGGAGCTGGGGCATTGCTCGGGCATCGAGAACTACAGCCGCTATTTCGACGGGCGCAAGGCGGGCGAACGGCCCTACTGCCTGTTGGATTTCTTCCCGAAGGACTACTTGATGATCATCGACGAGAGTCATGTGTCGGTGCCCCAGATACGGGCGATGTACGGTGGTGACCGCGCCCGCAAGACCAACCTCGTGGAGTACGGTTTCCGTCTGCCTGCCGCCTTCGACAACCGTCCGCTGACCTTCGAGGAATTCCACGAGATGATCAACCAGGTGATCTACGTGTCGGCTACCCCCGCCGACTACGAGCTGGAAGAGGCCGAGGGCGTGGTGGTGGAACAGGTGATCAGACCTACGGGACTGTTGGACCCCGAGATTGAGGTGCGCAAGAGCGAGAACCAGATTGACGACCTGATGGACGAGATACTGACCCGCAAGCATCGGGGTGAGCGCGTGCTCGTGACCACCCTGACCAAGCGTATGGCGGAGGAGCTGACGGGCTATCTTCTGGACCATCATATCGCCACGAACTATATCCATAGTGACGTGTCGACGCTGGATCGTGTAAAGATCCTGACGGAACTGAGACAGGGGGCCTATGATGTGCTGGTGGGTGTGAACCTGCTGCGTGAGGGACTGGACCTGCCCGAGGTGTCGCTCGTGGCCATCATCGATGCGGATAAGGAGGGATTCCTGCGCAATCATCGCAGTCTGACGCAGACGGCCGGACGTGCAGCAAGAAACGTAAACGGCAAGGTGATCATGTATGCCGACACCATCACCGCCTCGATGCAGCTGACCATCGACGAGACGCTGCGCCGCAGGACGAAGCAGATACAATACAACGAGGCCCACGGCATCACCCCCAAGCAGATTGTGAAGAACCTGAGCGTGAGTGCGTTGCAGAAGGAGAACCGCGCGGATACGAAGGAGATGCTGCGGGATATCGGTGTGGCTGCGGAGAGCGGTAGCACGGGCGCCATGATGACTGCCGACCCGATTATCGGACAGATGACGCGTGAGCAGCTGCAGAAACTGTTGAAGGAAACCACCCGCAAGATGAAGGAGGCCGCCAAGCAGCTGGACTTCCTGCAAGCCGCACAATACAGAGACGAAGTGTTTAGACTCCAACAACAATTGGAGTCAGTGAATAGTTAATTGTTCCAAATTATTCACTATTCACTATTCACTATTCACTAAAAATTTGTACTTTTGCAGCCATAATTATAAATAAGGTAACGATGAAAAAGATTTTGATAACCCTGTTGCTGGCTCTGCCCCTGATGGCTGCCGCACAGGACAACACGTGGGAAAGAATAGAAACAGGTGCTGCAAACCAGGCCAATCCCGACGCTAAGTATCTGGTAGAGAACGCGGTGCCGGTGGTTGACAGTAAGGTGTGCTGGCAGAAGGTGATCGAGGCTCCCGGTAAGAGTGCCCAGCAGATCTACGACATCCTGCTGGCCCAGCTCACCAAGATGACAAAGGAGGAGAACCAGTTGGAGGAGCGCAGCAAGGTGGCCATTCAGGACGAGGCTGCCCACCAGTTGGGTGCCACCTTCCACGAGTGGCTGGTGTTTAAGAACACCGCCCTCACGCTGGACCGTACGGTGCTGAACTACCAGATCATCGTGAACTGCAGCGATGGCAAGGCCGATGTGCAGATGACGCGCGTGAGCTACGACTACGAGCTGGAGCGCGACCCCACCCACTATGCGGCTGAGGAATGGATCGTCGACAAGGTGGCCGTCAACAAGAAGCATACGAAGCTGACGAAGCTCTCGGCCAAGTTCCGCAGGAAGACCATCGACCGTAAGGACTTCATCTTCAATAAGTTTACCTCACTGCTTAACGAGAAATGAACAAGGACCGCATTCGCAATGTGCTGAATCTGATCTTTATGATCGTGGCGGTGGTGGGCGTGGTGATCTACCTCACCGATGACAGGATGAAGGGTACTATCATTATCCTCATCGCCATGTGTTTCAAGATGGCGGAAGCCTCCATGCGAATGTTCAAAAAATGATGCAAAGACGATATTGCCATATATATCTGCTGAGAGTGGTATTCATACTATTCACTCTTCACTATTCACTATTCACTCGATCGCAAGATACGTTCAGCCAGATCGATGAGTCGGGAAATGTGACGCAGCGTAACAGCAACCAGAATTTCAACAAGCACAATAACGACACCACGAAGAACAAGGAGGTGCCCAAGGGCATGAAGACGTGGACGGTGGACAGAAAGTTCGGTAATGTGATCCCCACAGAGCCCGACACGCTGCACCATCTGTTCCCGCAGTCGCTCTTCAACTGGGGCAGGTATGGCGAGTACAACACCGTGGGCAGCAACTATACCGCCCGCGAGAACCGCATCTTCATCGACCGTAAGGAGAGCAGTCCGTTTATCTTCACCGACCCCTATTCGTTCTTTATGGTGGAGCCCGACGAGTTTCTGTTTACCAACACACTCTCGCCCCTCACCTACCTCACTTACGACAACTGCGGTGACAAGCAGAACGGTGAGGACAGGCTCGACGCGAAGTTTGCCGTGAATGTGAACAAACGACTGGGATTCGGATTCCAGCTGACCTACGACTACGCCCGAGGCTATTACAGCAGTCAGAGCATATCGCACTTCAACGGTTCGATTTTCGGCACCTACCTGGGTGACCGTTACAACGCCCACTTCCTCTTCTCGACCAACCACCAGAAGGCCACCGAGAACGGCGGTATCACCAACGACGAGTATATCATGCACCCGGAATCGTTTAATGACGATTTCGCGGAGAATGAAATCCCCACGACACTCACGCAGAACTGGAACAAAAACGACAACCTGCACGTGTTTCTGAGTCACCGTTATAACATCGGTTTCTACCGTCAGGTGCCGATGACCGAGGAGGAGATCAAGGCCCGCGAGTTTGCCAAGGCCTCGAAGGAGGAGAAAGAAGAGAAGGCACAGAAGAAGGAGGGCAAGGATGCCCCGAAAGGCAGGCCCACTGATGCTCCGAAAGGACGTCCTGAGGGTTCTGCCATCGCAGGTATGGAACCGCCTAAGGACAAGACAGATGCAGCGGTAGACTCCACCCGTATCCAGGTGGACAGTCAGGAGAAGCTGGACAGTCTGAACCGTCTGCAGGCCATCCAGGACTCCATCGACGCCACGATGAAACGCGAGTATGTGCCTGTGACCAGCATCATCCACACGCTGGAACTGCATAATTACAAGCGCGACTATCTGGCCTATCAGGTGCCTACGGGCTATTACCTCGACCGCTATTACACCACCATGGGTGGCGACAGCATCGACGACCAGTATAAGCACTTCCAGGTGAAGAACACCTTCGGACTGGCGCTGCTCGAGGGCTTCAACAAATATATGAAGGCCGGACTGAAAGGATTCGTCACCCACGAGTACCGTCGTTATGATATGCCCGACACTCTGGGAACGACCGTCTTCCAGCAGCGATGGACAGAGAATAACGTCAGCGTGGGCGGACAGATCAACAAGACACAGGGAGAAACGCTGCACTTCAACCTCACGGGAGAGTTCTGGTTGGCGGGCGAAGATGCCAGTCAGCTGAAACTCGACTTTGATACCGAACTAAAATTCGCCCTCTTCAAGGACACCGTGCGGGTGGCTGCCAAAGCCTTCTTCCACCGTCTGAACCCCTCGTTCTTCTACCGTCGTTACCACTCGCAGCACCTATGGTGGGACCTGCAGGACGAACTCAAACAGGAGATGCGCACGAGAGTGGAGGGTAACCTGTCGTATTCGCTCACGAACACCCGTCTGCGTCTGGCTGTCGAGGAGATACAGAACTACACCTACTTCGGCATGAGCTACGACCATTTCGATGACGGTACTATCAATAGTCCGGGACCAGCGAATCTGACGGTTGGCGTGTTGCAGGAGAGCAAGAACATCAACCTGCTTACCGCACAACTGTTCCAGAGCTTCCGTCTCGGTCCGCTGAACTGGGAGAACATCATCACCTATCAGAATTCGAGCGACGAGAACGTGTTGCCCGTGCCCACGCTGAACATCTTTACGAACCTCTACCTGAAGTTCAAGATTGCCCGCGTGCTGGATGTGGAACTGGGTGGTAACATGACCTACTTCACAAGATACGAGGCAGCGGATTTCTGTCCGGCACTCAACCAGTTTGCCATTCAGAAGAATACCGACAGCAAGGTGGAACTGGGCGAATTTCCCTTCGTGGATGTCTATGCCAACATGAAGTTGAAGGGTGTGCGCTTCTTCGTGATGATGAGCAACATGCTTGACAGCTCAGGCAACAGACGCTACTTCACCACACCCCACTACCCGATGAACGGACGTGTGATGCACATGGGTGTCTCGTGGCCCTTCTTCAACTAAACGAATTAAACAAGCAGCAGGCCCGCTGCGACACAAACACCATAAATAAAGATATTGCGCGCTGTATCTCCCAAACAGATATTCAGCGCCTTTCCTCTGTCTATCCGCTTGATCTTCAAATAGGTATATACATGGAAGATGAGATAGACAAAGGGGAGGAAGAATGCCAGCGGATGACCGTTCATAAAGAAGGTGAAACCCAGGATGATGGCGCCGATGCCCACACCCAGATAACACTGCAAGGCACCCTTGGCACCGATGCGCACCACGAGCGTGTTCTTGCCCGCCTCACGATCGGTATCGCGGTCGCGGAAATTATTCACCAGCAGCAGGGCGTCGATCACCAAACCACAGGCCACAGAGGCGAGGAACACCTCCCAGGTAACGGTGTGATACTGCACATAATAGGTGATGCAGACGGGTACGATGCCGAAGAACACCAGCACCAGCACATCGCCCAGACCCATATACGACAGATGGGTGGTATAGAGGAAGCAGAACACGATGCAGACGAGGCCGATGAGGATCATCTCCAACCCGCCCCAATAGACGAGGGGAAGACCGATGAGACAAGCCAAGCAGGTGGTACCCGCAATGGCCTTCTTCATGGAATCGAGCTTCACCCACCCCATCGCACAAGCACGACGGGGACCGATGCGCGTCTCGACATCATCGGTGCCGTTGGCAAAATCGAAGAAGTCGTTGATGAAATTCGCATTGATCTGCATGACAAAGGCGAAGAGCAGGCATAAAAGGGCTGCCACCCAACTGAAAACATCTTCGCCATACATCTCCGCATCGACATAAGCCAGCGCCACACCAATCATTACGGGAACGGCTGCGCCAGACAGCGTCTTAGGACGGGCAGCCAGAAGCCAAGCTTTCATGGAATTGGTCTCGATTCTCTTATCTTCCATCATATGTTTTAAGTTATTTCCGTGCAAAGATACGAAATAATTCATAATTCATAATGCATAATTCATAATTTTTTTTTATCTTTGCATCAAAATACAAAGATATCTATGATTGCTAACAGCCCAAGCCTCGATCTGGTGGAGTTTGTCGAGACGCAGATTCTACCCCGTTACGCTAACTTCGACCGTGCCCACAATCTGGAGCATGTCACCCGTGTGATCCGTCGTTCGATGGAGATGGTGAAGACGACAGGAGCAGACATCAATATGGCCTACGTCATTGCTGCCTATCACGACTTAGGAATGTCGGGCCCCAGAGCCGTTCACCACATGACGGGCGGAAAGATTCTTGCCAACGATGCCAGGTTGAAGAAATGGTTCTCACCCGAACAGATCAAGATCATGAAGGAGGCGGTGGAGGATCATCGCGCCTCAGCCAGTCATTCGCCCAGAAGTCTCTATGGGAAGATTGTGGCGGAGGCAGACAGGGATATCAGCGTGGAGATCGTTATCCGTCGCACCATCCAGTATGGGCTGGGTAACTATCCACAGCTGGACAAAGAGGGGCACTGGAAGCGCTTCAAGCAGCATCTGGACGAGAAATATTCGGTGAACGGGTATATCCGATTGTGGCTTCCCCACTCGCCTAACGAACAGAATCTCAATGAGTTGCGCCAATTGATTGCCAACCCACCGAAGCTCCGCGAGACCTTTGAGAAGTATTTCGCAGAAGAGACTAAGACTACCTGAGATACATCCAATAGATATATCCCAACACAGCCACCAACACGATCAGTACGATGGAACGTACGAGGCATGTGGTGACCTTCTTGATGATCAGGAAGGCCACGATGATGGCCACCAGAATAAAAATATAATAACCGATATTCTCCATAATCAGAACATTTTCTTGAAAGCAGTTGGTAAGGGCGTCTCAAACTCCATGGGCTCACCCGTCACCGGATGATGGAAGCAGAGCAGCCAGGCATGCAGACAAAGGCGGTGCAAGGGGTCGTCGCCATTGCCGTATTTCGGATCACCACAGACAGGATGGCCCATATCAGCAGAATGCACGCGGATCTGGTTCTTACGACCCGTCTCCAACTTGAACTCCACGAGGGAATGGTCAGCAGTACGGGCCAGCACGTGGTAATGGGTGATGGCGTATTTGCCCCCGTTATCGACGGGCGAGGAATAGGTCACGTAAGCCTTGTTGTCCTTCAGCCAGTTCTCGATGGTACCGTCGTCTTCTGCAATCTCTCCCGAGCAGACAGCCACATAGCGACGATCGTAGACGATCTCGTGCCAGTTGTGTTCGAGGATCTGCTCCGTCTCCATATCCTTCGCATAGACCATCAGTCCGCTCGTGTCGCGATCCAGACGATGGACCACATGCGCCGTGCATTTCTGACGCGACTTCTTGAAATAGTCGTCGAGCACACTCTTCACGTTCAGCGTCGAGTGGCCAGCAGCCATCGAGAGAATACCCTCGGCCTTCTCGACAACGATCAGCCAACGGTCTTCATACACGATCTTCACCCAACGGCTCTTGAAACCCCGCTGGTTGCGCTTGGTCTTGCTCACGGCAATCTTCATGCCCTTCTCCAAAGGGAAATCAAACTGCGACACCGTCTTTCCGTCGACCTTGATGCCCCGTCCCTGCAGTGTGGCCTTGATCTTCGACTTCGACTGAGGCACATTCGCCAACAGCCACTCGAGCAGCGGCATCGGCTCGGAGACCACGAAATGGTCGTACTCTCCCTCACGATTATATCCTGCGTTGTATCTCATATCTGCTGATTTTGGGTGCAAAGTTACGTATTTTTATTGAACATTGAACATTGGAAATGGAAAAATATGCAGGCGGCAGCAAATTTTTCACTATTCACTATCCACTATTCACTATTTTTTTGTACCTTTGCACCCTCATTCAGTTGTATATATATAATAAGGTATAAGGAAGAGATGATTACAGTCACAAATCTGGCTATCCAATTCGGAAAGAAGGTTCTCTATAAGGACGTGAACCTGAAGTTTACAAGTGGAAACATTTACGGCATCATCGGTGCCAACGGTGCGGGCAAGTCAACACTGCTGCGCGCCATCAGCGGAGAATTAGAACCCAACAAAGGATCGGTGGAGATGCTGCCTGGCGAGCGTATGAGCGTGCTGGAGCAGGACCACTTCAAATACGACGCCTTTACGGTGATGGACACCGTGCTGATGGGACATAAGCCCATGTGGGACAATATGAAGGAGCGTGAGGCTCTGTACAGCAAACCCGAGATGACCGAGGAAGACGGTGTGAAAGCTGCCGAACTGGAGATGGCCTTTGCCGAGATGAACGGCTACGAGGCTGAGAGCGAGGCTGCACAGCTGTTGCAGAACCTGGGCGTCGGCGAGGGACAGCACTATAAGCAGATGTCGGACATCTCGAACAACGAGAAGGTGCGCGTGATGCTGGCCAAGGCGCTGTTCGGACATCCCGATAACCTGTTGCTCGACGAGCCTACCAACGACCTTGACCTCGACACCGTGCAGTGGTTGGAGGAGTATCTCTCGAATCTGGAGCAGTGTGTGCTTGTGGTGTCTCACGACCGTCACTTCCTGGATGCCGTCTCCACACAGACCGTAGATATCGACTTCGGTAAGGTGACGCTCTTCTCGGGTAACTACTCGTTCTGGTATGAGAGTTCGCAGCTGGCGCTGCGTCAGGCCCAGAACCAGAAGATGAAGGCTGAGGAGAAGCGCAAGCAGCTGGAGGAGTTCATCCGCAGATTCTCTGCCAATGTGGCAAAGTCGAAGCAGACAACCTCACGTAAGAAGATGCTGGAGAAGCTGAATGTGGAGGAGATCACGCCCTCGACACGTAAGTATCCGGGCATCATCTTCTCGATGGAGCGCGAGCCTGGCACACAGATTCTCGAGGTAGAGGGTCTGAAGGCTGTAGACCAGGATGGCACCGTATTGTTCGACAACGTGAACTTCACCATCGAGAAAGGTCAGAAGACTGTATTTTTGAGTCACAATCCCAAGGCGATGACGGCACTGTTTGAGATCATCAACGGCAACCGTGAGGCTGATGCAGGCACCTATAAGTGGGGTGTGACCATCACCACCGCCTATCTCCCACTCGACAACACATCGTTCTTCCAGAGCGAGATGAACCTCGTGGACTGGCTCTCGCAGTGGGGTCCGGGTAATGAGGTGACGATGAAGTCGTTCCTGGGACGTATGCTCTTCAAGGATGAGGATATCCAGAAGAAGGTGTGCGTGCTCTCCGGAGGTGAGAAGATGCGTTGTATGATTGCCAGGATGCAGTTGAAGAATGCCAACTGCCTGATTCTGGATACGCCCACGAACCACCTCGACCTTGAGAGTATCCAGGCGTTCAACAACAACCTGATACAGTTTAAGGGTAATATCATCTTCGCTTCGCACGACCATGAGTTTATCAATACGGTGGCTGATCGCATCATCGAGCTGACACCGAAGGGTACCATCGACAAGCTGATGACCTATGATGACTATATCTACGACGAGGCCATCAAGGAGCAAAAAGCCAAGATGTATGCCTAATGGCACACTTTTTGCTGATAGATCAATAAAGATTAAACAACGCTATTATGACAGAAAAAGATATGAATATCGAGGAAGAAGAGATTCTGAATGAGAATCCTTCCGAAGAAACTGACAATCAGGCAGAAGAGTCAGAGAACGCTGAGAACTCAGAAAACCACGAGGAATCCGAAAACGCTGAGGAGTCAGAGGAACAAGATCCTCTGGAGAAGGCGCTGGCTGAGAATGCCGAACTGAAAGACAAGTGGCTCCGCTCTGTGGCAGAGTTTGAGAACTATCGCAAACGTACACTGAAGGAGCGTGCAGAACTGATCCTGAACGGTGGTGAGAAGTTTATCACTGCCATCCTGCCCGTGCTCGACGATATGGAGCGCGCCATCGAGAATGGTGCAAAGACCGATGACCCCGCTGTGCTGCGTGAGGGTATGGAACTGATCTATCAGAAGTTCATGAAGACCCTCGAGGCGCAAGGCGTCAATAAGATCGAGACCGAGAATGCCGACTTCGACACCGACGTACACGAGGCTGTGGCAATGGTTCCCGGTATGGGCGACGATAAGAAGGGTAAGGTGATTGACTGTCTGCAGCAGGGTTATAAACTGAATGATAAGGTCATTCGGCATGCGAAAGTAGCCGTAGGGCAATGAATAGTGAATAGTGAAAAGTGAATAGTGAATAATGGCACAGAAACGAGATTATTATGAGGTGCTTGGGGTCGATAAGACCGCCTCGGAAGACGAGATAAAGAAAGCCTATCGAAAGATAGCCATCAAGTACCACCCCGACCGTAATCCTGGTGACAAGGAGGCTGAGGAGAAATTCAAGGAGGCCGCAGAGGCCTATAACGTGCTGCACGACCCGAAGACGCGTCAGCAGTACGACCAGTTTGGCTTTGCAGGTCCTGGTGCCGGAGGTTTCGATTTCAGCGGTTTCGGTGGTGCCTCGATGAATATGGACGATATCTTCTCGATGTTCGGCGACATCTTCGGAGGTCACGGCTTTGGTGGCTTCGGAGGCGGTGCCCGTCGTCCGCAGCAGCATCGTGGCAGCGACCTGCGTCTGAAAGTGAAACTGACGTTGGAGGAGATCAACAAGGGCGTCACCAAGAAGTTCAAGGTGCGCAAGGATATCGCCTGCCCTCATTGCAGCGGTTCGGGCGCAGAAGCCGGCAGCGGCAAGGAGCAGTGTGCCACCTGTCACGGTAGCGGTGTCATCACCCACACCACACAGAGCATCTTCGGCATGATGCAGCAGCAGAGTGTTTGTCCCACCTGTCACGGAGAAGGTCAGGTGATCAAGAACAAGTGTAAGCACTGTGGCGGTACTGGTGTCGAGAAAGGCGAGGAAGTGGTGGAGATCAACATCCCCGCAGGTGTGGCAGAAGGTATGGTGGTGAATGTGCCTGGTAAAGGAAATGCAGGCAGACACAACGGTATCGCTGGCGACATACAGGTGTTCATCGAAGAAGCTGAGAACGATACCTTCATCCGCGATGGCAACGACCTGATCTATAACCTGCTGCTCGACTTCCCCACAGCTGCCTTAGGTGGTGAGGTGGAAGTGCCCACAATCGACGGTACGAAACTGAAGGTGAAGTTGGAGAACGGTACGCAGCCTGGTAAGACCCTCCGTCTGAGAGGTAAAGGACTGCCCGCAGTTCAGGGCTATGGTTCGGGCAAGGGCGATCTGGTGGTGAATATCAGCGTGTACGTCCCGAAGACACTCAGTCGTGAGGAGAAGGAGCTGGTGGAGAAATTCAAGAACTCCGACAACTTCAAGGGCGACAAGCAGACGAAGGATTCTATCTTCCAGCGCTTTAAGAATTATTTCAATTGATAATGGACTATCAAGAGACCTGTAACTATCTGTTCACGCAGGTGCCGATGTTTGAGAAACAAGGCGTCAGCGGCTACAAGGAAGGCTTGGAGAATACCCATGCGCTCGATGAGCACTTCGGCCATCCGCACAAGGATTTCCGTAGTATCCACATTGCGGGTACCAACGGAAAGGGTTCCTGTGCGCACACCATCGCAGCCATCCTTCAGCAGTGCGGATACAAGGTAGGTCTCTATACCTCTCCCCATTTAGTGGACTTCCGCGAACGCATCCGCATCAACGGACAGCCCATCCCCGAGAGCTATGTCGTTGACTTCGTGGAAGACGAGCGGATGTTCTTTGAACCTCTGCATCCTACGTTCTTTGAACTGACAACAGCGATGGCCTTCAAATATTTCAGTGAGATGAACGTCGACATCGCTGTCATCGAGGTAGGCCTTGGTGGCAGACTCGACTGCACGAACATCATCACCCCTATCCTATCGGTCATCACCAACATCAGTATGGATCATACGCAGCTGTTGGGCAATTCGCTCGAACAGATTGCGATAGAGAAGGCCGGTATCATCAAACCGGGTGTGCCCGTCATCATCGGTGAGGCACTGCCAGAGACAAGACCGATCTTCGAGGCGATGGCGGAAGAGAATAAGGCGCCCATCATCTTTGCAGAAGACCAGCCCGAGGTGCTGCATGCAGAACAGCACTATTCACAGATGGCCTACGACACCCGTAATTATGGCAAGATTATTGGCGAGCTCTGCGGAAGCTATCAGGAGAAGAATGCCAACACCATCCTCTGTGCCATCAGGAAACTGGAGGATATGGGCTATATGTACCGCTTCACCGACGATTCGAAGGACCCCAAGAAGGGATTCGAGATTATGGCAGGCTTCAAGACCGTCTGTGCGACAACGGGATTGAAGGGACGCTGGCAGATCGTCAGCACTTCACCCACTGTGATCTGTGATACAGGTCACAACACCGCAGGCTGGGGGTATCTGAGCCGACAGCTGAACGAGGTGGAATGCAAGAATATGTACATCGTCTTCGGTGTGGTAGAGGACAAAGATGTCGATGGCATCATGGCCCTGCTGCCGAAACAAGCTACCTATTTCTTTACGAAGGCCCACAACAAACGCGCCCTTTCGGAGGGTGTGCTCCAGATCATGGGTCAGCAGTTGGGACTGAAAGGTAAAGCTTATCCCAGTGTCGCAGAAGCCTACGCTGCTGCAAAAGCAAAGGCGGGAAAAGAGGATTTTGTGTTTATCGGAGGTAGCAGTTATGTAGTTGCAGACTTCCTAACAAACTGCGTTTAGGTTTTTTTAATATATCCACAACATTTTTTTCGTCGATTCCTTTGCCCAATTGGAATTTTTTCTGTTACTTTGCAAAAAATAGTTTGTAACTAAAAACATTTCAATTATGGCAACAACAGAAAATGCGAATTTGTGTGGTCTGAAGAGAGAAAACTTCCAGACCACTATCAACGGTAAGAAAACCGATCTGTACATTCTTAGGAATCGTAAGGGTTATGAAGTGGCAATCTCCAACTATGGCGGTGCCATTTGTGCTATTATGGTGCCTGATAAGGATGGCAAAGTAGCTAACGTAATTCAGGGTCATGACAGCATCAAGCAGCTCATGAGCGGTAACGAGCCCTACCTCTCGACATTGATCGGACGTTGGGGTAACCGTATCTGCAAGGGTCAGTTCACGCTGAACGGCAAGGACTACCAGCTGGCTCTCAACGATGGTCCTAACCATCTGCATGGCGGTGCTGTAGGCTTCAACGCGAAAGTGTGGGATGCCCGTCAGATGGGTCCTCGTGCACTCGCACTCCACCGTATCTCTTCTTACGGAGAGGAAGGTTACACAGGCGAGCTGGACATCACCGTAGAGTTCACCTTCACCGACCTGAATGAGCTCATCATCGAGTATCTGGCCACCACGAACAAGAAGACCATCGTGAACCTGACACATCACGCTTTCTTCAGCCTGCCAGGTACCGCTGATCCAACACCTACGATCGAGGATCAGATCTGCGAGATCAACGCTGATTTCTATCTGCCCACCGATAACACCGCTATTCCTACCGGTGAGATCCTGAAGGTAGAGGGAACACCGTTCGACTTCCGTAAACCCAAGACCTTCGGACAGGATATCGACGCTGATAATGAGCAGATTATCTTTGGTCATGGCTACGACCACAACTACGTGCTGAACAAGCGCGAGGAAGGTGAGCTGAGCTTTGCCGCCAGAGTGACAGACCCGAAGAGCGGTCGTACGCTGGAGTGCTACACCACCGAACCCGGTATGCAGCTCTACACAGCCAACTACGCCAGCGGTTACAAGGGTGCCAACGGTTGCACCTTCCCCTATCGCTCTGCCTTCTGTCTGGAGACGCAGCACTTCCCCGATACTCCTAACCGTCCGTACTTCCCCAGCGTGGTGCTGAAACCCGGCGAGCGCTATAAGCAGAAGACGATCTATCGTTTCGGTATCGCAGAGTAACAAACACAAAACTTAAGACCAAACATTATGACAGAAACAAAGAACAATGGCAAATTGATTGCCATCATCACGATGTGCTTCATCTTTGCGATGATCAGTTTCGTGACGAATATGGGAGCCCCCTTCGGTAATATCTGGGGATTCGAATATCCTTTTGCCAAGGCATGGGGTAATCTGATGAACTTTGCCGCCTATCTCTTCATGGGTATTCCGGCTGGTAAGATGCTCATCAAGTACGGATACAAGAAAACGGCTCTGACGGCACTCGTCGTTGGTATCGTAGGACTTGTGTTCCAGTATCTTTCAAGTCTCGTAGGCGCAGGCACTTATGTCTTCACCTATGACAACATCCCTGTGGCTCTCAATCTGCTGATCTATCTGCTCGGAGCATTCATCTGCGGTTTCTGCGTCTGTATGCTGAACACCGTCGTCAACCCGATGCTGAACCTTCTCGGAGGTGGTGGTAACAAGGGTAACCAGCTGATCCAGATCGGTGGTACGATGAACTCGCTGACGGGTACGCTGACCCCACTGTTGGCTGGTATCCTCGTAGGTACCGTCACCAAGGACACGAGTATGAGCGATGTGGCTCCGCTCCTGTTCATCGGTATGGCCGTATTCGCCATCTCGTTTGTGATCATCAGTCGTGTGACAATCCCAGAGCCTACACTCGGAAAGGTACAGCCTAAGTACGAGCACAGCCCGATTGCTTTCCGCCATTGTCTGCTTGGCGTCATCGCCATCTTCTTCTACGTGGGTATCGAGATCGGTATTCCTATGGAGCTGAATTTCTATGTCACAGACCTCGGCTTCGAAGGTGCTGCTGCTGTGGGCGGTACACTTGCTGCTGCCTATTGGCTTCTGATGATGATCGGACGTGCTTGCTCGAGTGCCATCTCTGGCAAGGTATCCACCAAGTTGCAGCTGACGACCGTGAGTACGGTAGCTATCATCCTGCTGCTCATCGCTATCTTCATGCCTGAGAGCGTTACCATCAGCTTCAACGGTCACGATGTTCCTGCCAAGAGTTTCATCATTCCCGTTTGCGGTCTTTGCACCTCTATCATGTGGGGAGGTATTTTCAACCTCTCTGTAGAGGGTCTCGGCAAATACACCGAAGCAGCCTCCGGTATCTTCATGACGATGGTGGTTGGCGGTGGTATCATGCCGTTGATTCAGGAGGCTATGGCCAAGTCGGCAGGTCCGATCTTCAGCTACTGGCTCGTTATCGCCATGCTGGCCTACATCCTGTTCTACGCCCTCGTTGGCTGCAAGAATGTCAATACCGACATTCCCGTAGATTAATTGTCAAATTGTAAATCTCCAAATTGTAAATTCGTATGATGGATATTGAATTTGTAAGAAGCCGTTTCATCAAGCACTTTGATGGAAAGACCGGCAACGTTTATACTTCTCCCGGACGTATCAATCTCATTGGCGAGCACACCGACTACAATGGTGGTTTCGTGTTCCCAGGTGCCGTCGACAAAGGCATCATGGCTGAGATGCGCGCTAACGGCACAGAAGACACTGTGATGGCCTACGCCATCGACCTGAAGGATCGTGTCGACTTCAAGCTGAGCGACCCCAATGGTCCGCGTGCTTCATGGGCTCGTTATATCTATGGTATCGCCTTGGAGATGAAGAAGTTGGGCGTTCCTGTTAAAGGATTTAATATCGCCTTCGCAGGTGATGTTCCCCTTGGTGCAGGTATGTCTTCTTCAGCTGCTATGGAGAGCTGTTTCGCCTTCGGTCTGAACGATATCTTCGGCGACAATAAGGTGTCGCAGTGGGATATGGCTTTGGCTGGTCAGGCTACAGAGCATAACTATTGCGGTGTGAACTGTGGTATCATGGACCAGTTTGCCTCCGTCTTCGGAAAGGCAGGTTGTCTGATGCGCCTCGACTGTCGCTCTCGTGAGTTCGAGTATTTCCCCTTCAAGCCCGATGGCTATCGTCTCGTGCTGCTCGACTCTGTGGTGAAGCACCAGTTGGCTGGTTCTCCTTACAACGACCGTCGTAACTCCTGCGAGAATGTGGTGAAGCACATTCAGGCCAAGCATCCAGAGGGTAAGTATGAGACCCTGCGCGACTGCACTTGGGAGCAGCTGGAGGAAGTGAAGGAAGAGGTCGGCGCCGAGGACTACAAGCGCGCAAAGTTCGTACTCGGTGAGAAAGACCGTGTATTGGGCGTCTGCGAAGCCCTCAACGAAGGCGACTACGAGAAGGTGGGCGAACTGATGTACCAGACCCACGAAGGTCTGTCGAAGGACTACGAGGTTTCTTGCGAGGAGCTCGACTTCCTGAACGATGTGGCCAAGGAGAACGGTGTTACTGGTTCTCGTATCATGGGTGGCGGCTTTGGTGGCTGTACCATCAACCTTGTTCGCAACGACCTCTATAAGAAGTTCATCGAGGACGCCAAGAAGAAGTTCAACGAGAAGTATGGTCACGAGCCGAAAGTCTATGATGTTGTCATCAGCGACGGCTCTCGTAAACTCTGCTAAAAGCCACTTGTAAACACACAAAATGTGTTTATAAAGGTTAAATATGGGCGGTAAGGTGTAGAATTTACACTTTACCGTCTATTTTTATGTCCTTTTTCATTGTCGTTTCAAAAATAAGTTGTAAATTTACACCCAAAATCAACTTTGAGTAAAACAACTTAAAACTTAGTAACAATGAAAGTACTGAAAAGTAGCATTCTGAGTCTTGGCGCAGCAGCGCTGATGCTCGTAGCATGTCAAGGTGCCCAGCAGGCTCCTGTGTTAACGGTTTCGGGTCTCGACCCAGCCAAGTTCGACACCACCCTTCAGGACAAGCCCGTAAAGCTTTACACCCTGAAAAATGCCAACGGCATGGAGGTGTGTATAACCAATTATGGTGGACGTGTGGTATCGCTCGTCGTTCCTGATAAGGACGGTAACCCCACTGATGTTGTCCTTGGTTTCGACAACATCGCCCAGTATGCCGATACCCTCAACTCTCCCACCGACTACGGATCCAGCGTAGGTCGCTATGCCAACCGTATTCAGGGTGGTAAGTTCACACTCGACGGTACCGAGTATCAACTCAAGCAGAACGACGGTCCTAACTGTCTGCACGGTGGTGGTACCACTGGTTGGATGAACAAGGTCTATGATGCCGAGCAGATCGGCGACTCTGTGCTGAAACTGACGATTGTCGCTGCCGATGGTGAGAACGGCTTCCCCGGAAAGGTGATGGCTGTAACCACTTATAAGGTAACTGCTGACAACATCCTCGATATCACTTGGGAGGCAGAGACCGACAAGCCGACGATCATCAATCAGACCAATCACAACTATTACAATCTGAGTGGTGATTTCACACAGCCTGGTTACGATATGGTGCTCTATGTGAATGCCGACAACTTCACCCCCAGCGACACACTCTACATCCCCACAGGCGAAGTTAAGTCTGTTGAGGGAACCCCGATGGACTTCCGTACGCCTCACGCTATTGGCGACAGCATCAAGTCACAGTTCGATCAGATTCAGAATGCCGGTGGTTACGACCACAACTGGTGTCTGAACACCTATAAGGACGGCCAAGGCGACGACACTCAGGTCTGCGCCAGCCTTTACAGCCCGAAGACCGGTATCTTCATGGAGATGTTCACCAACGAGCCTGGTGTACAGGTCTACAGCGGTAACTTCCAGGGTGTGGGCAACGAGCTGAACATCCAGCACAAGCATGGTCCTTATCCACAGCACGTGAGCGTATGTCTCGAGAGCCAGAAGTATCCCGATTCTCCCAACAAGCCTCAGTGGGTACAGCCCGTTGTAAAGCCCGGCGAGAAGTACTTCAGCCACGCTGCCTATAAGTTCTCTGTAAAGTAAAAAAGTAAAAAAGTAAAAAGGTAAAAAATAAACACTATGAATTGGAATTCAAACGAATTTTTGTGGCTTGACTGGGCCGTACTAGCTGTCGGTGTGCTGGCCATTGTATGGGCGATATATCGCGCCATCAAGAAAGACAAGGAGAAGATGAAAGGTGCTGACTCTCAGGACTATCTGTTCGGTAAGGGTGAGCCTTGGTATGTGATTGGTGCAGCTATCTTTGCTGCCAACATCGGTTCTGAGCACCTCGTAGGTCTCGCCGGTACTGGTGCTAAGGACGGTGTAGGTATGGCACACTGGGAGATGCAGGGTTGGATGATCCTGATCCTCGGTTGGTTGTTCGTACCGTTCTATCAGCTGCTCAACAACAAGATGGGCAAGATCATCACCATGCCCGACTTCCTGAAGTTCCGCTACACCCAGCGTACAGGTTCGTGGCTGTCAATCATCACGCTGATTGCCTACGTGCTGACAAAGGTTTCTGTTACCGCTTTCACTGGTGGTATCTTCTTCGAGTATCTGCTCGGTCTGCCTTTCTGGTATGGTGCTATCGGTCTGATTGCCATCACCGCCGTCTTCACCGTCTTCGGAGGTATGAAGGGTGTGATGACGCTCTCAGCCATCCAGACACCTATTCTTATTATAGGCTCGTTCCTCGTGCTGTTCCTCGGACTGAACATGCTCGGCGACGGTAGTATCTCTGCCGGATGGGGCGAGATGATGAGGGTTTGTAAGGCTGCTCATGACGGTTTCGGAACTACCCACATGTTCCATCCTGATCAGGCCGATCCTATGTATCCGCAGTTCCCAGGTTATGTGGTGTTCCTCGGTGCATCTATCATCGGTTTCTGGTACTGGTGTACTGACCAGCATATCGTTCAGCGTGTACTCGGACAGACCAAGGGTGAGGACAATACCGAAGTGATGAAGCGCGCCCGTCGTGGTACCATCTGCGCAGGTTACTTCAAGCTTCTGCCCGTGTTCATGTTCCTCATTCCTGGTATGGTGGCTTATGCGCTGTCGCTCAAGACTGGTAGCGGCATCGTGATGGACATCACCAACACCCACGATACCGACGGTGCCTTCGCCATGATGGTGAAGAACATTCTGCCTGCAGGTATCAAGGGTATCGTTACTATCGGTTTCATCTGCGCCCTCGTCGCTTCTCTGGCTGCCTTCTTCAACAGCTGTGCTACCCTCTTCACTGAGGACTTCTACAAGCCGATGAAGAAGGGCATGAGCGAGGCTCACTACGTGTTCGTTGGCCGTACTGCTACGGTTGTCGTTGTGATCTTGGGTCTGCTCTGGATGCCGGTCATGATGTCAATGGGTAATCTATACAGCTATCTGCAAGATATCCAGTCGCTGATTGCACCTGCGATGGTGGCTGTGTTCACCCTCGGTATCTTCTCTAAGAAGATCACACCGAAGGCTGGTGAATGGGGCTTGATTGGTGGCTTCCTCATCGGTATGGTCCGTCTGCTCACCAATGTGCTCACAGATTCAGGCAAGGCCGCTATGGATGGTGCCTTCTGGGATGCTACAGCTTGGTTCTGGCAGACCAACTGGCTCATCTTCGAGTGCTGGCTGCTCGTGTTCATCGTGCTGCTGATGGTGGTCGTATCGTTCTTCACACCTGCTCCCACAAAGGCTCAGGTGGAGGCCATCACCTTCACTGGCGACTACCGCAAGCAGATCCGCGAGAGTTGGGGCGTATGGGATGTTGTGGCCACCCTCGGTGTCATCATCTGCTGCGCTTGTTTCTATGCATACTTCTGGTAAACCGCTTGAAAGATAATGACCGCTTTTTATAGTGAACATTCTCAGGTTTGGGTGTCAGTAGACTGCATCATCTTCGGTTTCGATGAAGGGAAATTGAAGATCCTGATTGGCCGTCGAAAGATGGATCCCGGTCGTGGCGAATGGAGCCTCTACGGAGGTTTCGTCCGCAGCGACGAGGGCATTGACGATGCAGCCAACCGCGTACTCTACGAGCTCACCGGACTGCGGAATCTCTTTATGCGGCAGGTAGGTGCCTTTGGTAATGTCGACCGAGACCCAGGTGAGCGCGTCGTCTCCATCGCCTACTATGCGCTGATCAATGTCAAGGACTACGACGACCATCTCCGCAAGGAGCACGGTGTGGAATGGGTCAATTTCGACGAACTCCCACAACTCTACTCCGACCACAACAAGATGGTGTTCAAGGCCCGTAAGCTGATGAAGCAGAAGATTGCCAGCGAACCGGTAGGTTTCCGTCTGCTGCCCAGTCTCTTCACACTCACGCAGCTGCAACGTCTCTATGAGGCCGTCAATGGCGAGCCTATCGACAAGCGCAATTTCCGCAAGCGTATCAAGGATATGGACTTCATCGAGAAGACCGAATTAATTGATAAAACGGGATCCAAACGTGGGGCTTTCCTCTATCGTTTCAACAAGAGGGCCTACAACGAGGATACGAACTTTAAACTTTAATAGAAATGTTAGAAGAATTAAAAGAAAAAGTATTTCAGGCCAACCTCGACCTCGTGAAGCACAACCTCGTGATCTTCACTTGGGGCAATGTGTCTGGCATAGACCGTGAACACGGCCTCGTAGTCATCAAGCCTTCTGGTGTCGACTACGACGTAATGAAAGCTTCCGATATGGTGGTGGTAGACCTCCAGACGGGCGAAGTCGTCGATGGCGAGTTGAACCCCTCCAGCGACACACCCACCCATCTGGTACTCTATCGTGAGTTCCCCGAACTGGGCGGCATCGTCCACACCCACAGCACCTATGCCACCGCATGGGCGCAGGCCGGTAAGGACATTCCCAACATCGGTACCACTCATGCCGACTACTTCCACGACTGCATTCCTTGCACCGATAGCATGGTGGAGGCACAGATGCCCGAGTACGAGAAGGAGACGGGTGTGGTGATCGTCGACCGTTTCCGTCGCGACAACATCAATCCTGTGCATACGCCAGCCGTATTGGTCAAGAACCACGGTCCTTTCTCATGGGGTAAGGATCCTGCTCAGGCTGTCTATCACGCTGTGGTCGCCGAGCAGGTGGCGAAGATGGCATTCATCGCCTACTCCGTCAATCCCGACCTCACGATGAATCCGCTCCTCATCGAGAAGCACTTCTCCCGTAAGCACGGCCCCAATGCCTACTACGGTCAACGAAAACATTGATCGTAATGGATAATGGACAATGGATAATGGATAATTAAGCTGCGCCATGAAGGAGAATAATATCGTCGAAGAAAAGAGCTTTGAATTCTCTGTTCGGATCGTCAATCTATACAAATACTTGACAACAGCAAGGCAAGAGTACGTTATGTCCAAACAGTTACTCCGTTCAGGAACAAGTATAGGAGCAAACGTCTGTGAAGCGCAGCAGGCTCAAAGTCCAATGGACTTCTTGTCAAAAATGAGTATCGCTTTGAAGGAAGCATATGAGTCAGACTACTGGCTCAGATTGCTGCAAAAAACAGAATACTTAAACAAGGATGAGTACAATAGTATCATTTCCGATTGTCGAGCCATCACAAAACTATTAGTTACGATTGTAAAATCAACAAAAGAGAATAACAAATAACATTATTAACAATGATATGCGATTGTTGTCAAGCGGAGCCAATTATCCATTGTCAATTATCAATTATCAATTAAAATTTTAAAGGTATGTTTAAAGATTTTGAAATTTGGTGGGTGACTGGTGCACAGCTTCTGTACGGAGGCGATGCAGTAGTTGCAGTTGACGGACACTCTAAGGAGATGGTAGCCGGTCTGAACGACGGTGGCAACATCCCTGTAAAGATCGTTTATAAAGGCACAGCCAACAGCAGTAAGGAAGTAGAGCAGATCATGCTCGCTGCCAACAACGACGAGAAGTGCGTAGGTATCATCACCTGGATGCACACCTTCTCACCCGCAAAGATGTGGATCAAGGGTCTGCAGCAGCTGCAGAAGCCCCTCCTCCACTTCCACACACAGTATAACGCTGAGATTCCTTGGAACGAGATCGACATGGACTTCATGAACCTCAACCAGAGTGCTCACGGCGACATCGAGTACGGACACATCTGTACCCGCATGCGCATCGCCCGCAAGGTGGTTTGCGGTTACTGGAAGGACGAGAAGGCTCAGAAGCAGATTGCCGTTTGGGCTCGCGTGGCCGCTGGTGTTGCTGATGCTCACAACGTACGCTGTCTGATGTTCGGTATGAACATGAACAACGTGGCCGTTACCGATGGCGACCGTGTGGAGTTCGAGCAGCGTCTCGGCTATCACGTAGACTACTACCCCGTCAGCTCTCTGATGGAGTACTACAAGAAGGTCACCGATAAGGAGGCTGATGAACTCGTTGAGGAGTACAAGAAACTCTACACCATCAAGATCGATGAGAGCGGTGAGGCTGTTTATTGGGAGAAGGTGAAGAACAGCGCCAAGGCAGAGATTGCTCTGCGTCGCGTGCTGAAAGATGAGGGCGCTACCGCCTTCACCACCAACTTCGACGACCTCGGTGATGCCAACATCGACGCTCCCGACTTCTGTGGCTTCGACCAGATTCCAGGTCTCGCTTCACAGCGTCTGATGGAAGAGGGTTACGGCTTCGGCGCTGAGGGCGACTGGAAGACCGCTTGTCTCTATCGTACACTCTGGGTGATCCAGCAAGGAATGCCTACAGGTTGCTCGTTCCTCGAGGATTACACGCTGAACTTCGCTGGCGACCGCTCGTCTTGCTTGCAGAGCCACATGCTCGAGATCTGTCCGCTCATCGCTTCTGATAAGCCCAAGCTCGAGGTTCACTTCCTCGGCATCGGTATCCGCAAGCAGCAGACCGCCCGTCTCGTGTTCACCTCTAAGACCGGTCGTGGTATCAAGGCTACTGTCGTCGACCTCGGCAACCGCTTCCGCCTGATTTCTCAGGAGGTAGAGTGCATCGAGCCGAAGCCCATGCCTAAGTTGCCTGTGGCTTCTGCCCTCTGGATTCCTCAGCCCACCTTCGAGATTGGTGCTGCTGCATGGATCCTCGCCGGCGGTACACACCACAGTGCCTTCTCTTACGACATCAACGAGGAGTACTGGGAGGACTTTGCTGAGATGACTGGCATCGAGTATGTCAAGATCAACAAGCAGACCAACATCGCCGACTTCAAGCAGACCCTCCGTAACAACGAGGTTTACTATATGTTGAACAAAGCATTGAAGTAAGATATGACCGCAAAACAAACAATCGAAGCAGGTAAAGCCATTCTCGGTATCGAGTTTGGCTCTACCCGCATCAAGGCCGTCCTCATCGACGAGGACAACAAGCCCATCGCACAGGGCTCACACGAGTGGGAGAATC
>JAEEGF011762389.1_pt1 | contig 30028 bp, 17 predicted proteins | sample 9134171 | NCBI WGS metagenome assembly JAEEGF01 (sample SAMN16246542, study PRJNA631951) | gut metagenome | biome: gut microbiome; feature: rumen; material: AP-attached | host: Bos | place: Iran: Karaj | collected 2018-10 | reverse complement strand
TTCTCGGTGCTGGCCGCCTCGGTTGAAACGAATACCAGCTTCTTCGGCTGCGCCTTCGCCACCTCGTAGCGCCCTAGCTGCGGATTGTAGTAGGTGATCGCCACAAGCGCTGTGTTCGTGGCAGACGCAGTGCGCGGCACAAGCACCTGGGTCCATTTCACGCTGCGGTCAGTGCGCGCCACCTCCTTGAGCTCGTACGCCTTGAACTCCTTGGAGAGATGTTCGACGGTGGGACAGGCGTTTGACGGGCAGTAGCCGTCGAACTGGAGCTCGTACGTGGCGGTGATCAGGTCGCCAGGGCGCACATGGTCGGAAGAAAGCGTCTGCGACATGCCGAAGCGCGTTCCAACGGCACCAGAGAAGTCGGCCGGCCTGCCATCCTCGGGAAGCGGCTTCACGTTGATGCTGAACGGCGGCAGCGACTCGCTGAAGTTCATGGAGAAGGACGACCTGAACGACGTTCCTGCGCCCTGCACGACTGTCTGCATTCCGGATACGGTGAGGCTCAATGTCCGTTTGCACGGCGCAAGAAAGCGCACTGGCAGACGGTACGTGCCGTCGGCGTACGGCTCAAGCTCGTTCGCGAGGTACTCCACGTCCCTGTCGGGCAGGCCGATCACCCGCTGCACCTCGATCTGGTTCTTAGTGGTGAACTCGAAGACGAAATAGCATGGTATTCCAACCACGGGGGCAGAAGGCTCAAGGCGCGCCTTGCCTGTGAAGTCGGGCAAGTTCTGCCCGCCTCCGATGTTGAACACACGCGAGAACTGCGCCTCTGCGGCGAACGCCGCAAGCGCGAGAGCCGACACTAAAAGAAGACGCCTAGCGGCCAGCATAGATCACCTCCGCAGCAAGATGCTCGCCCGCAAACGAAATAGCGCATGACGTGGCGCATACGAGAAACGCCGTCGCGAAAAGCCACATGAGCGTCCTTCTCGCCCCAAAGCCGCGCGGCAGCAGCGCCGCAAGCCACGCAATCGCCCAGAACACCGCCGCGAGGAGCAGGCGCAAGTCGAGCGGAAGGCGCACATGCGGCGCGAACATTGCGCGGGCGAGCGGAGGATCAGCGCGCGGGTCGTTCTTGAGCCGCGCAACGGCCGCGCGCACACCGCGGCGGGTTGTGGCGGTTTCGCCGCCCCTACGCTCGGCGCAGGCGAACGCCGCCAGGGCGCCACGCGCGTTGCCGCCCATGAGAAGACACGAGCCGAGGTTCGCGAAAAGCGTGGGATTTGATGCGCCGTCCTGCGCGCACGCCACATACGCCTGCGCGGCGGCGCGGAATCCGGCCTCGTCGGCCGCGCGCGTGGCGAGTGAGGATGCGCGGCGGTATGTGAACTCGGGTGAACCGGCAAAGAGCGAACACGAGGCTGCGCACACGGCAATGAGCGCCACAACTGTCTTGCGCACGGAGAAGTTCGTGCGATCGGCCGCCGCAAGCGCATCCGCCACGGCCGCCACCTCCTCGGGAGAATAGTCGCCTGACATGAGCCGTCTGGCGTCAACTGCCGTTATCGCGGCTCCGTTTACGCCGTAGCGCGTTTCGAAGAAGTCGCGTATCGCCTTCATGCGCTTCGCCTCGTCGCGGCTCTCAAGTGCGCGGCGGCACACCTTGTACGCCGAGGCGCGGCGAGATGCTGCACGGCTGGCGGAGATGTGGCGCCAGAGAGGAGGCGCAATGCGGGAGACGAGAAGCACGAGCGGAGGCAGGATGAAAAGAAGCAGCGCGACGGCCAGGTGCGGCAGAAGCGGCTCGCGTGCCGCACCGCGCGCATCTAGGTCTATGCCGTCCGGCAATGGGAAGGCCTCTTCGTCGTTGCCTTCGTCGTCCATCATGCCAAGCGCTGCCTGCACACCGGCCTTCACCTGCACGGGGATTGATGCAGTGCGGCATGTGCGGTATGAGCGGCCAGATGGATCATAGTATGCGATGGGCAGGGACGGAAACTCGACTGTTCCCGCCTTGAGGGCGCGCACCCGCCACGTGAAGCGCCGCGACGCGGCAAGTGTCTCAGTGCGCAGCGAAGCCTCGTCGAGGCGGAACACTCCGCCCTTGTTGAGCTCGTCCGCGAAGGACGGCGCATGGACCGCCGAGAGATCCGTCGCGCCGGAGACGTCGAGCGTGAGGACAAGCGGGTCGCCTGCCGTGCATACGCTTGCATTGAGCGAGGCTTTGGCCACGAGGTTGGATGATATGGCGCCGCAGTAGGCCGCCGGGCGGCCTGCGGACGGCGGCTCCACCACTTCAATCGTCAAATCGCCGGTGCGCAGCGTCGTCTCCTGGATGGTTGGCACGTATGCGGCGCGGCCAAACCGGTCGCGCGAAGTGCGCACCCCCGTGATGATCGGCACCTTCACGGAGACGCCGCCCAGCCGCGTCTTTCCAGGGGCGATTGCGCGGTATGGGATGGAGGAAGCGGTGAACTCCCATCCGTTCACGCCGTTTCTCTCCACGCGACGCGACTCGAACGGGAACGTGGCGCGGCGTGGGCCAAGCGAACGGCCGAAGCCAAAGTCGTCGTCGTCGAAGAGCGAAGCAAACGGATCTCGCCGCCCGAACGAAGAGCGCATCATGGAGGCGATGCCGTCTGTGACATACTCGTTGAGAGTGAATACCGGCGTGTCACGCGAACGCGCCTCGCCGGCCACTGGCGGCGTGATCTTGGGATCGACGCTGGAAAGAGACTCCGATTTCCATTTCGGCTCCCAGAACGGCGCCACCATGTGCGGCGGACGCTGCGTCATCAACGGCGGGATGTTCGCAAGCTCATCCTTGAGGGGCGGCATCCACAGCCGCACCATCACCGTGGTCTCCTCGGTGACGACGAGGTTCGTGGAAGTGGCCGTGAGCTCCACGACGGGCTTTGCTTCCCCTGCGGCGCGTGCATTCCACGCGGCCAGGCACGCCAATAGCAGAACAGAGCTTGCGATCTTCAGCTTCAACACACGCCTCCCGCCGCTACTGTATCACCATCACAGCCACGTTCCTGTGCGCGCCGTCAGGCGTGCGCGCACCAAGCCTGCCCGCCGCCGAGTTGGTCGGCGACGTGACATCCGCCAGATTCCCCAGCTGAGAAAGCGCCTTCGCGAGACGCTCCTCGCGCAGCTTCTGCTGGCGGCCATCTGCCACGGCCATGCCCGCGATGACGCCGCCGGCGAAGCACAGCATCGCAAGCAGGACCACCGCGACAACGGCCAGTGCCGGATGACGCCTCGAGCGTTCCATGCGCTCCTCTGCCTCTGCGCGAGTACGCGCGGCCGCAAGGCGCTCGCGCTCCACCGCAAGCGCCTCGCGTTCGAGCCGCAGGCGCTCTTCCGCAAGCGCCACCGCGTCTGTTGTCTCTTTTTCGCCTTCTTCCATGGAATCTCCTTGATCGGACGCCTGATACTATAGCACCGTTTCGTTAGAGAACCATTAAAAATCCGCACTACTTCTTAGCGTCCTTTGCTTCGTCTCCAGCGCCCTTCTTCACGCCCATGAAGCGGAATTCCTCCGTGAGGTCCTCGCCGACGATCCGCGAAAGGCGCCTGCACCATTGCTCGCGCTTCTCGAGGTCGGACCTCGGGCGCTCGGAGCGCGGAAGCGCGCGATATTCGGCGAAGAGCTTCTCGAACGACTCCCAGCCGTACTTCTCGATGAGGCGCGCGAAGAAATCGAGCGCGAGGAACGGGTCGGCAAGCCACTTGTCGTACGGGCGGCCTGCAGCCCTCCACTCCTCAACGCGCCGCTTGAAGCCCTCGCCGCCGATCTTGCCGTTGTCGCGTATGCCGCGGCCGCATATCTTCTGCATGTTGTAGAGCGAGAAGAAGTTCACCGTCACCTCGGTTGTGCCGTTGAACGTCCAGTCGTAGTTCTGGTGGTTGTGGCCCATCTCGTGGAAGAATCCCCACACGTCGTCAACCGCGCCCGCGCGTATCGTTGGCTCGCTCAGGAGGTTGCGCAGGCAGCTGGTGGGCATCATAATCGGATATCCCGCGTGCATGTAGCCGGCGCAGAGCTGCACGTCGGCGCAGATGCGCTCTGGCGACGCACGCTTCACGGGAATGCCCGTGAGCTTCGCGTCGTTCGCCATTATCTCGCGCCACACCTGCAGGAGCGGACGCGGATCGGCGAGGCTCTGCACGCTTGCGTACGGAACGGTGATAACGAGGCACTCGCTCTCGAGCTCCACCATGGGCGCACGCCTCTCGCGCAGCTGCGCCACCCAAGTCTCGGGAGTGTCGACGCCGTCCACGAACCTCGCCGCTGGGCACGCAGGGCCAACTTTCACGGTGGTCTTTCCCTCCGCCCCGTGAGGCACCACGATGTAAACGAGCCCTCCGAACGGGGACGAAAACTTCGTCGTCGTCTTCTTTAGCGGGATCTCCACGTCCACCACAGGCGCACGGCGCCAATCGTTGTGGTTCGTTACGCGGCAATGAGTGGACCCCACCCGCACGCGAAGGCCCAGCTTTTCCGCGCCGTCCGCAAGCGTCACGGTGATCGGCTCGCCCGCTGCCGCGAAGAGTCCGGTGCCATGCCAGCGCGGCACGGCAAGGTCGATATCAACGTCTCGCGTCTCGCGGCGCAAGTCCTTGTCGGGCACACCTGGATACGACGCCGCGGCCGCGCTCGCGGGCCACTCACGCTCGGGCTTGGCAAGCCATGCGTTCTGGAATAGCGTGTAGGCGAGCCGCTCGCGCACGCGCGTTCTGCCGAGCGGACGCGACGGCGAGGGCACAATGTCCTTCAAGGCCGACTTCGTAAGCGCCTCCATTCTCGGGCGCCACTTCGTGTCGGTTGACGGCAGCACCTCCGCAAGCGTCTCCAGCATAAATAGGCACCTTGCACCCAGCGCGGGCGGCATGACCCTGCTTCCTTCCGCAAGCTCAAGCGCGCTCTCCGCCGAAAGCCCCGGCAGATCGTCAGTGCCAGCCACCTCGTACACACCGTCGTTCCCTGCCTCGACACAGGCGCCGCAGGAGTAGATGCCGGCCGGTCCCAGCGCAACGTTGAACGGGCTTTCCGTGAACGGACGCTCTCCCGACACCTGATGCCAGCCCCAGCCCACAACGACGGCCAGCACGCCGCCGCCGCCGCGAATGAACTCGGCGAGCCTGGCGGCATCTTCCTTGGAATGAGAATCAGGCATCGTGATGACTACGGCCCCCGCCGGCAGCGAAGAAAGAGCGTCGTAGCCATGCAGCTGCTTCACGCGCAAACCCTTCACCTCCTTTAGCACCTCGACCGCAGCCGCAGCCATCCTGCCGCGGCCTCCTTCCACGTATATCTCCGCAGGAGGAAAACCGCCTGCAAGCCACATGAGGCACTCGCGCAGGAAGGCCGCGTTGCCGCGCTTGCGCATGACGTCTCCCTCCATGAAGCCATGGTGAGTCACCGCCACCACACGCCCCTTGCCGTACGCAGCCCCTGCCGCGACGGGCGCTTTGACGCCGTTCACGCGCCCGAAGGCGAGAGGCGCGGCGTCTTCGCCGGCGATGACCACGCATCCCGGAACTGCACCGCCGCCAATGGCGATTGGACGCGCCTTGCGCGAAAGGTTGCCGCGCAGTGCGTCAACGCTACGCGCAACGCAGGAAACGGCAAGTACTGTGCACACAGCCAATATGGTTCTTTTCATGAATGGTGATTTCATCGTCGCATGTCCTTACCTTGAATTCATCGTTAAAAAATCAATGCCGCCCTCCAAGCGAGGCCAAAAGACCGCCGCAGAGCAGGAGCTCGCGCTCGCGCGCGGAAAGCGACGCGACAAGAATAACCGTTCTGCCGTCCTGGAGCTTCACGGCAAGGCGGCCATCGCCCGCAACCGCAGCCCTCAACCCGGAAAGGTCGATCGCGTCGCCCTGCTTGAGCAAGTCGTAGTCGCCTTGATCATCGAAGACGAGCGGCACTATGCCGAAGTTGACGAGATTCGCGCGATGTATGCGCTCGATGGACTTTGCGATCACGGCCTTTACGCCAAGATACATAGGGCAGAGCGCGGCATGTTCGCGGCTGGAACCCTGTCCGTAGCTCTCGCCGGCAACAATCACGTTCGCAAGGCCGCTTGCCTTGGCAGCAAGGCACCTGTCGTGGAACGAGGAATCGCACGGCTCGAACACGAACTTCGCGTATTCTGGCACGTTCGAGCGGAACTTGAGCCGCGCGCCGGCGGGCATGATGTGGTCTGTGGTGATCTTGTCGCCCACCTTTATCGCGACAACGCCCCTGCACTTCTCCGCAAGCGGCTCGCCCTTAGGCACAGGGGCGATGTTGGGTCCGCGGACGATCTCGGCCCTTCTCACGCCTTTGCCGGCTGTGTCGCGGTAGAGGAACATCGAGTCGTCGACAGGAAACTTCTTCGGCGCGGGCACGGACGGAATCTTCGCGCCAAGCGGCGAAACGACCTTGCCCTCGAGCGCGCTTACGGCGGCGGTCTCTGGAGAGACGAGATACACCTGCGCGCTCTTCGTGCCGCTGCGGCCCTCGAAGTTGCGGTTGTTCGTGCGCAGCGATATGGCGCCCGTGCGTGGACTCATGTGCGCGCCGATGCAGAAGCCGCATGCGTTCTCAAGTATGCGGCATCCGGCCTTGACGAGAATCGCGAGCGAACCATCCTCGGCCAGCATGTTCACCACCTGGCGCGAACCGCACGCGATGCCCACCTCCACGTCGTCGGCAACGTGCTTTCCCTTCAGAATCAACGCCACCGTGCGGATGTCGCGGTAGGAGCTGTTTGTGCACGATCCGATCATGATCTGGTTGACCTTCGTGCCCTTCATCGACTTCACCGTAACCACGTTGCCGGGCGAATGCGGCGCGGCCATCATCGGCTCGATCGCCGAAAGGTCGATTTCGAACACGTCGGCGTAGGCGGCGCCTTTGTCAGCCACAAGCTCGATCCAGTCGCCCGCGCGCCCCTGCGCCTCCAGGAACTGGCGCGTGACGGCGTCGCTCGGAAACACGCTCGTCGTCACCCCGAGCTCCGCGCCCATGTTGGCGATGGTGGCGCGGCTTGGCACGTCGAGAGTCTTCACGCCGGGGCCGAAGTATTCGAAAATCCAGCCCACGTTGCCCTTCGTGCCGAACTTCTCGAGCACCTTCAGAATCACGTCCTTCGCGCTGCAGCCTCTGGGCAGACGACCCGTCAGGCGAATTCCGCGTACCTTTGGGGACGGAATGTGGAATGCGCCGCCGGCCATCGCCACGGCGATGTCAATGCCGCCCGCGCCTATTGCCATCATGCCGATGCCGCCGCCCGTGGGAGTGTGGCTGTCGCTGCCGAGCAGGGTCTTGCCAGGTCGGCCGAAGCGCTCAAGATGAAGCTGGTGGCAGATGCCGTTGCCGCACTTGGAGTAGATCACGCCGAACCTGCGCGCGACCGAGGCGAGGAAGTCGTGGTCGTCGGCATTCTCGTAGCCGATCTGCACGGTGTTGTGGTCCACATAGGAGACGGCAAGCTCGTTGCGCACGTGCGGCACGCCCATTGACTCGAACTGGAGGTACGCCATCGTGCCGGTGGCGTCCTGCGTGAGCGTCTGGTCTATGCGAATGCCGACCTCGGCGTCCCTTGCCGGGTCGCCTTCCAAAAGATGCGCGGCGAGGATCTTCTCCACCACATTCATCGGCGTCTTCGCGCTTTGCTTTTTACTGCTCTTCTTCATTCATCGCCCTATTCTTGTTTCAGATTCCGGTTTCCCTGGCCGGAAAATCCACCTGACTCCGCCTGGTAGGGCAGGCAGATGGACCATATTATACCAAATGCGCATCCCTCCATCAAACTCTGACGGCGGGAACGACCGCAAATCTGGCGAGGAACATCACCTTCCTGCCGAGTACGTCATCGTGATCACGGCCGTGGTGACGGGCTTCTCGAACGCGAACGACAAACGCTCGGGCGGCTGGTGACCGGGGTTTTCGATTTTCTCTGATGAGAACTTTACCGGCGCAGATGCGGAGACGGCAAGCTTCATCTTCCTAAAGCCGCTCGTCTTCTTGAACGTGAATAACATGCCCTTCTCGTCCTTCGTCCACTCGCGGTACGTGATCACAGGCACTTCGAACGTGGTGGGTTCGGAGAACTCGGCCTTGTCGGTGACAGTGAAAGTGCAGTGTTCACGATCGAACACTACCGTACGCCGAAGCGACTTGAGCGCGGGCACCTTGTAGGCGGCGGCATAGTCTATCGTAATCGAGTCCTCCTTGTCGGTGAAGCGCGTCTCTACCACCTTCGCGGCGGCGGCGCGTCCGCCGCTCTGCAGCTTCCCGCCGATCACGGGCACAGGGTGTCCGTACGAGTTGAGAACCTTCGAGACGTAGCGGTCCTTCGAGAACGTGCGTCGCGTGTACACCTCGCCGCCTGGGTCGCCTGCCATCTCGCAGCCGTCCATCATCACCGTGTATGTGCCCACGTCGTTGTGGTTGTGGAGCTCGGCGTTGTGCCCGCCCTTGAAGGCGGCGCTCCAGCGCAGGCCCTTGTCGCCGGGCTGGGCGTAGCGGGAGATGAGTACCTGGGCGTCCTTGAACCAGGTGCGGATTGGCAGCACGTCCATCGTCGGTTCGCGCTGTGGCGGCTCCTGCCCGAAGGCGCGCAGCGAGAACTGCGCGTAGCCGGACGAGAGCAGTGGAAGTCTGAGCGCGGGAGTGCTCACGAGATCGGGCCACACCTGCCGGCCGAGCGCGAGCAGCGATGGCGAAGGATTGCCGCCGCCGTCCGCGAAATGGGGCGACCTGCCGGGCTGCAGCTGGAAGCCATAGGCATACTTCATGACCGTCTTCGTCTTGGGGTTGGCGAAGAGATCGACCTTGCCGCCAGTCGCGGCGCGTATGGAGAGCCCCATCATCAGGTGGTGTCCGTAGCCATAGTTCCAGTAGCCCATGCCCTCTGAGCAGTAGCCGTCGTTGGTGTATCCGGCGAGCGCGAAAGGCACGCTGCCTTCGGCGAGCATCACGAACTCCGCGCGCAGGCGGCGGTCAGGCACGATCGCAAGCGCCGCGCGCACCACGCAGCAGTTGCACACGCTGTTCCAGTTGTTGCCGCCGTGGAACCACCAGTGCGTGCGGAGGGACGCCTCGCCGCGGGCATGGGCAAGATGCGGCCTGAACGTGCGCCTCTCCACCTCAGAGCGGATCCTATCCCTAGTGGCCTCCGGAAGCGCATCTCCAAGCCACGCAAGGCAGTACGCGAGATCTTGCGAAACTGCCGCGCTTACGAGGTCCACATGCGGCGTGCCGTTGAAGCATGTGAGCCCTCCGTCGTGCGCGGGAAGTGTCCAGCTCTTCATCGCACATATCGCGTTGACGTACTCGACGATTTTAGAGACAAAACGCCCCTTGTTCTCAAGGCATTCGGCAACGAACAGACTCTCGAAATTGCCTCTAAGCGCACCATAGCATCTTTCGTAGTTGCGGCGGTTGCCGTTGCGCGAGAACTCGAGGTACAGTTCGTCGGGCGTCTCCGGGACGGGCGAATCCAGCAGTTTCTCGGCGGAGGCAACGATGGTCTTACCCTCCTTGGTCTCGGCAAGAGGTTCCCACTTTGCGCGGTCGCTCGCAGGCGCGCCGTCTGCCTGCGGCTTCTCTGGCAGCGATGCCGCCACTTCCGCGATGCGCGCATCGCGTGTCTGCGCAGGAGCAACAGGCGCATCAGCAAAGGCTGTTCCCGCCGCGCAAAACATTGCCAGGCACAGGAACGTTACGAACTGTGTTCTCATCTCGTTTCCTTTCATGTATTTCGTGGTTCAAGAAAAAAGGTCTTTCACCCATTTCACGTACTCGCCATAGACGAGATCGGCGTCAAAGAGGCGCGCCAGCCTCGCGGCGCCTGCGCGCAGTGATGCACCGTCCATGCTTCGCAGTCTTTCGAGTGCGGCAGCAAACGACTTCGCGTCGCCCGCACTGTACGATGCGCCAGCGCCGTTTTCGTCAATGAGGCGCGCCGTCTCGCCTTCCAGAGAGTTTAGAACAGGAAGCCCTGCCGCCGCGTAGTCCGCAAGCTTGTACGGCACGCCCACGCACGACGCGGGAAACATCGGCACAACTGCGGCGTTGGCGCGCGCGAGCATTGCACGCAGCTCTGCGTCGCCAACGTATCCGTGGAAGACTATGCGCCCGCATCCATCGGCAAGCGCGCGAAGGCTGGGTTCCTGCGGACCCGTTCCCGCAAGCTCCAAACGCACGCCGTCCATGCCCTTCACTGCCTCGATCACGGTGGCGAGGTCGTACGAGGCGCCCATGCTTCCCGCGTATGCGATCGTGAAGTCTCCTCCTGTCGGATGCGTTCCTTCCATGCCGGACGGAATCTCGATGCCGTGGTAGAAGAGGCGCGCGGGCGCAGTGGCGCCGTAGCTGCGCACAAGGTCGATGTAGCGCTCAGAGACGGCCGAGATTGCATCCGCCGCGCGATAGTTTGCGCGTGCCGTGCGGGCTAGAGGCGCGAGGAGAAGACGCGGCGCAACGCGTTCGAACGTCTCAGGCCAGGCGTCCATCACGTCCACGACGAACGGCACACCACGCGCCTTGCAGAAGCGGCGCGCCGCAGCGCAGAGCGAGAGCGGAGGCGATGAGGCGACCACGAGGTCGGGACGCTCCTCCGCGGCGGCAAGGCGCGTCCAACGGCGCGCCAGCGCGAAATGGGAATAGATGCGCCTAAGGCAGATGTTGGCGCCGTAGGGCGGCGTGGGGACCATCTTCACGCGGAAACCGGGATCAGTGAACGCGGGATCCATCACGCGCCTTGCCTTGCGCGAGTGCGAGAAGTCGCTCGTCCAGAGGGTCACGTCGTGCCCCGCGCGCGCGAACGCGCGGCACATCAGCCAGTATCGCTGAGGCCTGTTTCCCTCAGCCGGCAGATTGTCAAAGGGGTTGACTATCCAGACTCTCATTCACGCTCCTTGCGCGGGGCGAAGACGATGGAGGCGGTGAAGGCGGTGAACGGCGCGACGAGAACGAGCGAGAAGCTGCCGATGAGAGTCTTCACGAGCTCGGCGGAGACGAGCGTTGAGTTGATGAAGTCAAGCGGGTGCGTGCCCTGCGCGGCAAACGCCATCAGAAGCGTGATGTAGCCGCCTGAATAGGCGAGAAGAAGAGTCGTCGTCATGGTGCCCACGACGCTGCGGCCGATGCGCACTCCCGAGAGCAGAAGCTCGCGGCGTGGAAGCGTGGGATTGTGGCGCGCCACCTCCTCGACGCCGCTTGCGATGTCCATCGCAAGGTCCATCACGGCGCCGGAGCTCGCGAGCACCATCGCGCCGATGAAGATGTCCTGCAGGTTCAGGAACTCGTAGCCGGAGTAGAGAAGAGTCTGCACATACGGCATCGTGGCGCCGTTTATGTGCATGAGGCGTCCGAAGGCGTGCGCCATGCCGAGTCCGGCGAGAATGCCGAGCGCGGTGCCCAGAAACGCCGCCACGCCCTTGCGCGTGAAGCCGGCCACAAGGTACATGATGACGGCGGAGAGCAGGCACACCGCCGCGAAGGAGGTCCAGCTCGCGGACCAGCCGCGCAAGGCGAGCGGTATAACGCCCTTCCACACAACGAGGCAGCTCAGAACAAAGCTGAAGAGAGCCTTCATGCCAGTCCAGCCGCCGAAGAGGCACAGGAGGGCGCAGAAGCAGAGGAAAAGCGTGAAAGCCCATCCGAGGCGCCAGTGGTCGCGGGCCACAAGAGTGTCCGTATCCGGGTTCTCGCCGCCGCGTTCAATCACCACGGCCTCGTCGCCTGGGGCGAAGTGCTTGTCGAGGTCCATCTGGGCGCGCAATTCGTTGACGGCGCGGAACGTCTTGCCGCTGTTGGGACCGTCCAGCATGCCAACGGTGAGGTGCTGCGTGCCGAACTTCATGACGCCGTGAAGCTCGATGTTGGAGTCGTCCACGGTCAGGACGCGTGCGCGGCGCGCAGTTCCCTCGCGCACGACAAGAGCGGGCGGCGACGGTGCGCGCCACAGCGCCACGCACAGGCAGGCGAGCAGCAGCACCGCCACGCTGTCGCCAAGGCGCTTCATTCGTAGAGGGCCTTGAGGCGCTTGGCGATGTCAGTGTTGTCAAGGAGTCCGGTGAACGCCTCCGCGCCCACGCCCTCGCTCGTGCTGAGAACGGGCAGCGCGGTGTGCGAGCCCGATGTCCAGCCCACTCCGGCCTTGGCGCTCATCACCTGCACGGCCGCGATGGGAAGCATGTTGCGCTTGAAGGCGCCCTCCAGCTTCTTGATGTCGTGCTCGTTTAGCCAGATCTCGTCCTCATGGGCGGACTTCTCGCCGGCCGCGAACTTGCCGCCGGCCTTTTCGTCGCCCTGCTTGCGGCCCACCTTGTCGAAGTCGAACCCGAACCACTTCTCAAGAAGCGGCTTCGCGTCCTTGAACGTGAACTCGCGCCCTTCCGCCTTGGCGGCCTTCTTGGCGCTCTTGAGCTTGCGGCCGAACTCCTCCCACGAGCACTTCTGGCGGGCGAGGCGGCGCGTGTGGAGGGCATAGCCGGTGCTCATGAAGCCCATGGCCATTCCGCCCGTCTCGTGGTCGCCAGTGGTGACGATGAGCGTCTCGTCAGGATGCTTCTCCATGAACGCCTTCGCGACGCGCGTCGCGTCGTCGAGCTCAAGCGTCTCGCGCAGGTTGGTTGCGGTGTCGTTTGCGTGGCCGGCGTGATCGAGCTTGCCGCCCTCCACGAAGAGGAAAAAACCGGCGTCGCCGTCCAGAAGCTCAATGCCCTTCGCGGTGAGCTCGGCGAGCGTTGGCTGCGAGCCGTCGGCGTCGATCGCGTACTGCAGCTCGCCGTCGTCGCCGCGGTAGAAGCAGCGCTGGCCGGGCTTGAAGGCGCGGAAGGCGGCAGTGTTGGTGGCCACAACGAAGCCGGCCTTCTCGGCGAGCTCGAGGAGGTCGCCCTTGTACTCGGGGTCCTTCACGTCGTTCTGCTTGCCGTCGAAGCCGCCGCCAGCGATGTACTCGTAGGGCGAGTTGACGATGTCGAGGCCGATCTGGTAGAGTAGGCCGCGGTGCTTGCGGTGCGCCACGAATCCGGCAGGCGTCGCGTGGTTGATCGTCACCGAGGTCACCACGCCCACCTTGCGTCCGCTGCGGTGCGCGACTTCGAGGACGCTCTCCACGCGCTCGCCCTTGGAATCAACTCCCGCGGCGCCGTTGCTGGTCTTGACGCCGCACGCAAGCGCCGTAGCCGCGGCTGCGGAGTCGGTGATGAGCGAAGTCGCAGAGGCCGTGCGGGTGGTCGCGTGCATCTTGAAGTGGTTGAGCGTGAGCGGACCATGCCCCGTCGCGAGCGCGAACTCCTCCGCAACCATTCGCTGCGGCGTGGACATGCCGTCGCCGATGAACAAAAACACATACTTCGGCGAAGCGGCCTGAATCGCCGCCGCCAGAAGCACAACCCCCATTGCACACATTGTCTTCATCTCTTCATCCTCTACTAACACGAAACCCGCGCCGAGACGCGGGTTCGCTTGTTCAATGGAGGTGGGAAGCGGAGTTGAACCGCTGTGGACGGATTTGCAGTCCGTAGCCTAACCGCTCGGCCATCCCACCAGTTGCTCGACCTTAGTTGGTCTTCTTCGCCGCAAGAAGACGGGCATGGACGCGCTTGTTGTACGCCTTGCGCCGATTTCTCTTGGCACGTTTTCTAAGTTGTTGTCCCATGGCGTGGTAGTATATCAAAAACCCCGGTTCGAATGCAAGTGCGAAATTTCAAAAAGTTCAATTCAGGGAGATGCGTACGGGAACGAAGAGGAAGGCGAGGCAAAGCGCAAAGAAAACGCCGAGCGGCCAGTCGCCGAAGCGCACGTAGGGCGTAACGCGCGGGCGCGCCGGCACGGGCACGGTCTCGCACATCACGCCTGCGGCGTCAACGATCGCACGCCCTTCGCCGTCCTCAAGCCACCGCGCGCGCCCCGATGGCGAGATCACGCCCGTCACGCCTGAGTTGCCCACGCGCATCACGGGCAGCCCAGTCTCGATCGCCCTCAGCACTGCCTGCGCCGCATGCTGCACCGGCTCTATCGAATATGAAAACCAGCTGTCGTTCGTCATGAGAACGATGGCCTGCGCGCCAAGGCGGGCGGCGCGGCGGGCGAGCACGGGGTCGGTGTCCTCAAAGCAGATGAGCGGCGCGAGCATGAACACGCGTCCGTCGTCGCGCTCGAGCCGCAGCACACGCGCCTCGCCGGGCCACAGCGACACTCCAATTGGCGAGAGGCGCTGAAGCGGAGTTATCCACTTGTCGAATGGAATATACTCGCCGAAAGGAACAAGGTGCTGCTTCCCGTACGCCTGCGCAAAAATGTTCGTGCCAGGGCCTGAATAGAGCGCGGCCGCGTTCTGCACCTTGCGAACGGGCCCGTTCTGCGATTCGGTCATCTGCCACCAGTCTCCGCCGCTCATGAGCGCCGCACCTCCGGTGACGCCGGCGAAGTAGCGCGCCACGTTCACCACCGCCGATTCGCCGTTCAGCGGAGTTCCGAACTCCGTCATCGCGCTTTCTGCCCACACAACAAGGTCCGGACGCGCCACCTTGGCCGACGCCATCAGACGGCCAAACGCCTCGTACGGATTCTCCACCTTGTCGCGGCGGCTGAATATGCACGGCGCGTTGCGCTGTACCAGCATCACGCGCATCTGCGCCGCCTCAACACCGTCCGCCGATGAAGACGCGGCCGCGAAGTGGAACGCGAGCGCAACGGCGAGCGGCAGGGCCGTCTGGAGCGGACGCATCAGCCGCCCCGCCCTTCCCTCCGGTGTGCCCCACGCATTCCATGCCCCCCCCTCCCTCGCGCGCATCTGCGCCACCATACGGCAGATGAGCGTTGCGAACACTCCGTTCACAAGAACCACAAGCGCGCTCACGAGATACACTCCGCCGATTCTCGCCGACACCGCAAGGCGCGGCACCGCACCAACCGCGGTGCCAAGGAAGTTCCACGCAAATCCCGTGAAGAGCCATCCCCTCAGCCATTCCGTTCCCGCCCACAGCACAGGCTCCGCCACGACGATCGCGGCAACAGCCCACCAGCCGCTTCCCGCCGCGCGCACCTTCCGCCACGTCCTCGCGTGAAGCCATCCGAAGAGCGCGAAGTAGCCCGCACAGAGCGCCGCGAGGCCGAACCATCCAAGGAGCACAAGCGGCAGCGGACCGTTGTTCTTCACGATCGCCGGCATCCACGAGAGCGTCGCCGTCCAGAACAGCATTCCGCACGCGAACCACGTCCACGCGCTTCGCTTCGGCGAGCACAGCCGCGAGAGCGCCAGCATCGGCGCAACCGCGAACGCCACTGCGCACGTCTCGCCCACCGGCGGGAAAGCCGCCCACAACAGCAATGCGCTGAGAGCGCACGGCACGGCGTGCGCGAAAAAACGGAGCGTGAAAATTCGCCGCATGGCCTGCAACCTCTCAGCGCTGCGAGCTTGCAAGGTCCGAACGCGGCACCACCACGAAATCTATAGTCTTGTAGCCCGCCCCTTCGTAGATTATACCAATGTCGCCGCTTGGAAGCACCGTCATGTCGGAGTACGCCGCGCCTTCCGGCTGCACGCATATTCCCTCGTTCCACGTGCGGCCGTCGTCGAACGACTCCCTGAGGAAGAGGCGCGCGCGGCGCTTGGGGCTGTTGCAGTTTGTGAAGAGGAGGGACTTGCCGAGGCGCATGATCTGCGCGTTGCACTGAGGGTCGGCGAGATTGCGGTCGTACCACGACTGCCACGTGGCGCCGCGGTCGCGCGAGACGTGTATCTGCCGTCCGCCGCCGCGCCAGCGCGAGTTGATCATCCACGCGCCGTCCGTGAGCTCCACCACCTTGCACTCGTCGCCGTTCTTCACGGGCTTGCCGATTGCGCGCCACGTCTTGCCGTGGTCGGTGGAGCCGAAGAGCGCGTTCCCGTGGCCCACGCGCACGAGCGTGTGGAGAAGCGTGCCGTCCTTAGTCTGGGTGCCGGAGCCAGAGGTGATGAAAATGAACCCGCCGGCGTTGTGCCCCTTGCCGAACGGCCACTCGGGGAAGGAGATGTCCTTCGTGATGTCGCGCGGCTTAGACCACGTCTTGCCGTTGTCGGACGACTCCTGAACGTGGAAGAGGTAGACGTTTCCCCACCGGTCGGAGCCGTCTGGGTTCTTCCAGTGCCAGACGTTGTAGAACAGGAAGATCTTCTTCGCCTCGGCATCGACGATGAACGAGGGATCGCTGCCGCTCCACTTGTCGGCGTTCGTCCACGGCCAGGTCCACGTCGGTTCGCTCTGCGTCCACGTCTTGCCGCCGTCGGACGACCTGCGGCATACGATGTTGATCGGCTGGAACGCGTTGAGGTCGCCAATGTTGTCCCGGCGCGCGTCGCACACCGCCACCAGGTCTCCGTTCGGCGCAGTGCACAGGGCGGGTATGCGGTAAACCGCAATTCCGCCTTCGCCCGACTTCCACAGAGTCGTTTCCGCCGCAATCGCCGCAAGCTGCACCGCCACAGCGACGCATGCAAGAATCATTCTCATTGCTCTTTCTCCTTCAGTTTGAAATACTTCACCGTTCCGTGGTTGAAGTCGGTGGAGACGTAGTTCTCCAGCTTGTTCCAATGAAGCGAATAGATGCGAGGGGTGTAGAGGAATATCCACGGACAGTCCTCGCGCACTATCTCCTGCGCCTTCTTCCAGTCCAGCGCCTCGAACGCGCGGTCAAACTCTGGGTTGGAGTAGCATCCATGGTTCACGCCCGGCGCCGCGTTCTTCGTGTGGAGAAGCATCAGGAAGTTCTCGGGATCGGGATAGTCGCCCACCCATCCCGTGTTGAAGAGCTGCACGCGCCCTTCGTTCATCGCCGAGAGGAACGCCTCCCACGTCATGTACTTCGCCGTGAGCTCCACTCCCACGCGGTCGTAGAACGCCGCGAGAAGCTCGGCCATCTCTCGCATGTCCTGCGTGGCCCTGCCTATCGCGAGCTCGAGGCTGAGGCGCCTGCCCGTCTTCGGGTCGATTCCGCCGGGATAGCCGGCCTCAGCGAGAAGCCTCTTCGCCTTCTCCTCGTCGTACGCGTATGCGAACGGCGTCTCGAGCCTTCCGCCCATGCCGATCGGCAGCGGACCGTCGCAGGGCAGCACGCGGTTGTTCATGAACTTCTTCCACGCGGGGAAGTTGAACGCGCAGTTGAGCGCCTGGCGCAGCTTGCGGTTCGGACCCACCACCGGATCCTTCATGTTGAAACCGATGAAGTATATCGAGAGCGACGGCGACGCCTTGAGCGTCATGCCCCTCGCGGCAAGTTCCGGAACGAGCGTTCCGTCCGGCGCGATCACCGCATCCCAGTTGTCGCGCGAGATGCTGCTGAGGAAGTCGATCTCGCCCGAAAGGAACATGAGCCACTGCGTGGAGAGATCGTCCACCACCATGTACCTCACTTCGTCGATGTCCACCTTGTCGCGGTAGATCGGATTGCGCTCGAACACCATCTCGTGGCTTTTGCGCCATTCCTTGAGGTAGTATGCCCCCGTGCCGGTGCCATCCTCGGCGACGACGCCGGTGTAGGGCATTGCCATGAGCCACTTGAACACGTGCTGCGGCTGCTTGAGGGTGACGGTGAACGTGAGCGGACCCGTCACGTCAACGCTCTTGACGTTGTGCATGAGCCACATGCCGGAGCTCGCGTTGCGCTTGTCGGCGAGTCTGTCGAGGCAGCGCTTGACGTCGCTCGCCTTCACCTGGGCGCCGTTGCGGAACTTCATGCCGTCGATCACTTGGAACGTGTACACTAGACCGTCCGCGCTCACCTGCGGGAAGTCGCACACGCACGGCTTGAGCTTGTACGGCCGAGCGTAGTAGTCGATGTCAAGTATCGGCTCGTACTCCTGCGTGATCACCTGCGAGGCCGCAGTGTCGCCCGCCTTGATTGGATCCATGCTTGCGACCATCGGCAGCGCCCTTCTGAACACCTTGCGTCCGGCAAGACACGATGCAGGCATCACAACGACCACCGCAAGTGCAACAAGATATAACGTCTTTCGCATTCTATGAAAACTTCTCCTCAATGGGCGTGGGGACTGCGTTCAGTCATCAAATCTAAAATCACATCTGCACTACCGCAAGTAAATGGCGAAACCTGTGTAGTAGTACAGTCCATTGGGCTGCGCGACGAACATTGCCCTGCTACCTGAAGCCGAGCGGAAGCGCACGTCGGCAGGCGGTGCGTGCTCCGCATCCCACGCGACGACGCAGTCTCCGTTCCTGAGAGAACGAGAGCCAAGGTCCACACCGATCTTCGCGCCGGACGCAAACGTCACCCAATACTCAACCGCCGCTCCGTCGCTGCGCTGTTCGTCGCGGCTCTTGATCGACCACTCAAGCTCCTGCTCCGAAAGGTCGAGCGTGGCGCCGTTCTGCAGCTCGATGCCAGGGAAGTATCCGCCGCACGGATTGAAACGGCCAAGCACCTTCATTTTCACGTCCGCCGAACTCCAGCCCCAGTTGCCCTCATGGCGGAAGACGACGTCCTTCACGGTCATGTCGTTCTTGATCTCCATGCGGCAGTTGAAGTCGAGCGATGCCGTGGAGGCGTCAACCGCGCCCGCCGTCTGGAACATGGCCGTGGAGCCCCCTGGCGCAAAACGAACGGTGCCGTTCGCGATTGTGTAGTCGCGGAACTTCAGGTAGAGACCATCGCCAGCGCGGTAGTCGAGCGTCTTGCCGCCCAGGTCAAGCGTGCCGGTGGTGTGCAGTGTATCGCCGGCGGCGTCAAGCACTGCGTCGTCAGCGAGGGTGATGTTGCCGAAGCCGCCCCAGGTCGTCTGCGTCATCTTTCTTCCGCCCCAACTTGCGAGCGTGCCGCCCTCGAGAATCAACTTGTAGAGGTTGAGGTCGTAGTTGCCCTGCACGTCGAAGACCGCGCCGGGCATCACGGTGATCGTGGTGTCGCGCGCTCCGAACGTGTCCTTGAAGTTGTAGGGGCTGTAGCTGTTGTCGTTGTCGGTAGTGCCCGTCGCCATCTGGATGGTGCCCGCCGCCACAAGCGTGCCGCCTGCATAGGTGGCGTTGCGCACGAGCGGCATGAACGCGCCCGCGCCCTCCTTCACAAGCTCGACGTCGCCCGCGATGAAGATACGCGTGTTTCGCGTGAGCTTGCCTGCCGGCACGTCGAAGTGCAGCTCGCCGCCGGAACCGCTCTCCGTGGCGCTGCCTGTCACCGTGAGGTTGATTGATTCAGCCACGTCGGCGCCCGCGAGAACGAGCTTGTGGCCCTGAAGATCGAACGTGCGCGCCAGCGAGATTCCGTCAACCGTCGTGGGCGAACCGCCGAATGGCACGTAAAACTTCATCGTGACATGGTCGATGAGACCCAGCGAGCCGTCAGTGAGGCGGCAGGCGGGGCGCAGGTCGCGCACGAGCACATCGTTGTCGTAGATCTGGCAACTGTAGAGCGTGGGCGCGGCCGTGGAGCTGGCGTATGCGCTGCCCACACGGTTCTGCGCGAAGAGAGTCAATACGTAGTTCACCTGGAAATTGACAGGGTCAAACGTGCGACGCACCTCGCCGTCCACCTTGACGATATTACGATCGAGCTCGATCGTGTGGCGGCCCTCGCCCACGGGCGCGCCCTGCGTGCCGCCCTGGTTGCCGTAGCCCGAGTAGATGCCGCCCGCGCCGTCGTTGCACACGCAGTACGCGCCGTTGTTGTAGGCCACGTTCCACGCACCGAACCAGTAGTCGGGATTGCCCACGACGTAGAGATCCATCACAACGTGCGTATCCTGGTTTGGCATGATGCCCGTGCCGAAGTAGACGCCCTTGGGCACGGTGAGCGAGGCGATTTCGCGGTAGGCGCCGTCGGAGAAAGAGATGGCGCTGATCTTCGCGGGGTCGAGCCCGCGCCAGTCGCAGTCAGCCGAGAGCGAGAGAGCGCCCTCCACCACGAACTCGGCGCACGTGAAGGCGGCGCCGACGGGAATCTGAAGCGCTACCGGACCAGAGACATATACCGTTGTGCCGGCGTCGGGCACCACGCCCGCGATCACGTCGCCCTCGGCGTTCATGCAGAGCCAGTTCGCCGGGTCGTCGCAGTTGTCGTCCTTGGCGCCCGTCCAGCGCGCCGTCACCACGGAGCTCGACGGATCGAGATTGATCCAGAGACGGCCGCCGTCGGCGATGTTCTCCACTGTCAGCACTGCGTTCGGCGCGTTGACGCACGACGCATCGAAGTTGTCGATGGAGACGGTCGGCGTGCCCTGGTCCCAGCTTGCCAGCAGGAAGCGTCCGCGCGAGAGACCGGCGTATGAGGACGGGAATGCGAACTTCGCGCCTGGCGCAAAGTTCGGAGCCGAGACTGAATGCAGCTCTGAGACCGCCGGATCGAACACGAGACGGCCCGTCGACGGCACGTCAAGCGCGTAGAACTGGAGCGTGCCCGGCATGTCAAACACGCAATCGCCCACGAGGCCGTCGAGGGGGCTGCCAAACGTCACGTTCGCGGCGAGGAACTTCACCATCTCGCCACCATTGATGCGCACGCCGATCGGGTATTCGTAGGCCCACGGCGAGGTGCCGGCAGGACCGAAGTCGCCGACCGTGTCGCCGAAGACGATCGTGTAGGGATGCCAGCCAGGCGTGAGATCGATGCTGGCATTGAGACCATGCTGGTACGTTTCGTTCACTATGATCCACTCGTTGTCCACGGCAATGGCCATGAAGTCGTCGAAGCCCTGGATGAACTCCCATGTGCCGGCGCGGTCGGCCGGCACGTAGAACCAGCCGTCCATGCGGTTCTGCGAATGGTAGAGCAGAGATTCGGCCCAGAGGACGTCCGCTTTGATGTATGAATTGTGCAGGCACGTCACGTCGTGGTAGCCGTATGTGGCAGTGACGTACGCTTCTGGCGACATGTTCTGGAAACCGCCGTCAAGCGTGAGCGCCTGGACGGTTGCCGGGAACTTGAGGTGGCGGAAGGCAATGGAAGGCGTTTTCCAGTCGAGGTCCACCCAAAGCTCGCCGCCCGTGGTGCCAAGGCCCTCCACAGTCACCTTCACGTTTGCACCCTGCGCGCTCGATGCGTCGAAGAGAGCGTTGAGGTCGGCGGGGAGGATTGGAGAGCCCGTCTCCCATTCGATGAGGCGGAAGCGTCCGGAGGTGCGGCCGGACAACGCCGGCGCGAGCGCAAAGGTGCCGCCCTTCGTGAGATCGGGCGCCTCGAAGAGCCAGTAGGTGGTCGTCTCGGGATTTATCACGACGCGCCGTCCCAACACGGGCGCCATGGTGGAGAAACAGTAGGTTCCCGCTGGAAGCACGGGATTGAAGTCGCCCGTGCCGGCTGCCGTGGGGTCGCCAAACTGGAACTCGCTCTGATGGAAGCGGCGAAGCGCGCCGCCGTTGATCGAGATGCCGATGGGGTATTCGTTGGACCATGGCGAGAAGTTGTTCGGGCCGTATCCGCCGTAGGTGTCGCCATAGACGATCTGGCAGGCGTGCCAGCCTTCCGTCATCTCGATCGTCGCTTCCGCAGAACGCGTGTAGGTGTTGTTGATGAGCACCCACGCGCCGTCGATGGAGAGCGCCATGTAGTCGTCGTAGCCCTGCTGGATGTTCCATGTGCCGGCATCGGTCGGCGGCACGTAGAACCAGGTGTCGATGCGGTTTTGTCCGTGCCCCACGAGATACTTGCCCGTGCCGATGTAGTGCGTGAGGTCGTCGCCCACCTCCCTGCCGCCGCGGTATTGGTAGAGATTTACGTTGACGAAGTTGTTGTCGGCCAATGCGCCTCTATTGCCGTAGCCGATGTGGCGAAAGAAAAACGGCTTGTCGGCAAAACCGTACGATGCGATGCATACGGCGAGAACCGAGAACGCAAGACGCTTCAAATTTGAGAATGCTTTTCCCGTAGCCATGGACTGATCCTCTCTTTGGTTGACTTGTGGACTTGTGGACTTGTGAGATAATTCTACACTATCGTGTCACACATGTCAATGGGTGGCCCGCTGCGCAAGACTATCTGATTATGACGGAGAACTCGGTTCTGATCAGATCGTAATATGCATCGCCGTCATTTTCCTTCACCGTCAGATACCATCCACGCGGAACAGATGCGCGGTCAATCGCGCCGTCGGCCGTCGCCTTAAGCGCCGCCGGCACCTTGAGAAGCGGCACTCTCGACTTGCCCGCAAGATCGCCCATGTCGATCTTCACGGTGCCGGAAAGCTCCTCGGCAACGTGGAGATACCCTGTGCCCGTGGGCTTGAAGACAGCCCCTGGCCCCAGCGTGAGCATCGGCGTGGTGCCGTTGCCGGTGATTGACCCCGTCACTGTAAGCGTGTAGGAGCTTGCGCCCCTTGTCACAGATCCGTCGAGGACGAGGTTCCTGACGGAAAGCCTGGACACTCGGTTATAGTACGTCGCGAGATGCCATCTTCCACCTTCGCGGATGCGAATCGTTCCATTGGCGCATGTCGTAGAAACGGAGACGTTGTCGTAGTCGTGCGTCGACTCCACCGTGGCTCCGTCTTGAATGTCAATGGTGCCCGTTCCCGAGATCGTGCAGTAGGAAATGCCGAACACCTTGTTGCCAATCACCGTCAGCGTGTTGGTGCCTAGATTGAGGTAGACGGCATGGTCGTTCCATCTTTCCGAAAGCGAAACGTTGCCGTATGACGTGTCGACGGTGGCATTCCCCTCGAGATTGATGGTCGTCAGCACAGAGTACTGCACCTGGCCGTAGCCGGGATTCGAACGAAGCTCGGCGTCTTTCTCCAGAACCGCCTTGCTCAGCGACTTGCCGGAGCTCGGATAATACGTCTGCGCGTTCTCGTCAAGAACCGCGCCGCCCTTCACGCGAATGAACCCACTGCGTCCAATCGGTCCGAAAGACTGGTAGTCGCCGAACTTGACGATTCCGCTCTTGACCACCGCCTCGCCTGTGAAGCCGGTGTTGTTCTTGCTCATCGTGTACGTCGCGCCAGCGCCGGGATCGACGACCAACGTGCCAGAGCCGCTGATTCCGCCGTCTGCAATGCCTTCCGCGCCCGTGATCGCCACGGTGGAAGCAGAAGGTATGGCGATCGCAGTGAATCTCAGGACGCCGCCCGTTGCAAGACTCGTCCCCGCTTCCACCGCTACGCCCGAGACCGCGATGGTTCCGTCGCCGCCGAAGATCGCATTGCCGCCGCCTTCGACGGTCATCTCGCCCAAGCTGTGTTCGCCGCCTACAGTAATCGCCGTGTCATTGGTTACGATGACGACGAAATCGCCGGTCCTCGGAACGCCGCCCGACCAGTTCTCCACGCTCTCGAACGATCCTGTGCCGTCGTTGTTCCTCCACTGCGCGGGTGCCGACGCATCATCGTCCTTGTGCGGATAGGCTGCCGCGTACTTCGCCGCCTCTGATGCCGTGAGCGCGCGGTCAAAGAAGCGAAAGTCATAGAACGCAACATCGTCGTTCGTCTGCGACGACACCGCGCCCACCGAGGAGAGCACGCTTCCGCAGCTCATGAGCGTGCAGTACTGCATTCCGCCGTTGTCCTTGCCGATCTTGACATGCGTGGCGGTGGAGACGGTGCGCGCGAGAACGCCGTCGCAGTAGATGTCGAAAGAGCCAGTGCCATCATGAAGATCAGAGGCTGGCATGTAGGATATGACGACAGTGTGGAATCCCTCGATCAGATCAACACCGACCGGAATCTCGAACGTGTTCTCCACGCGCTTGGCCCCGCTTGAATCGGAAGTGAGAATCTTGAAGTAGAGGTTTGTCTTCGCGGAGGACGAGAGAAGCGCGACTTCCTTCTGGTCGGAGGTGTTGAGGCGCCCGAAGCTTACCAGTGCGCCGGTTTCGGTGGCGTCCATGCACAACGACATCGCGGCAGACCATGCGCCGTGCAGAACGGACGGTTTCTCGAACTGCCCCCACACGTTGCCGGGATGGTGCGCCGTGCCGGGACCGTCAGGACCTTCTACCGCCTTTGCATTTGCGTCAGTGCTGTTGGTCTGGTCGCGCGTCAAGCCCGACCCCTCGCCGGCGATGAACACTTTCGTGCCGCCGGAGAAGTCGTGGCGGAAGTAGTACTCGTCAATCGCGGCGGCGCTTACGAACGTGCGCATGAACACGTCGCTGCGGGCATATCCGCTCTTGATCGCCCGTGCCCTCACGGTCGTAGTCTTCGCGAGCGTGATCGGCCCGGTGTAGAGCGTTGAGGATTCGGAGGGCGTGGTGCCGTCGAGCGTGTAGTAGATGGAGGCTCCGCTAGTTGAACACGTGAGCGTTACGTTCGCGGACGTCTCGAATTCCGTCGGCGTCGCGCTCGTCGGCGTTGCGGCCTGCGGCAGGTCGTCCGCCTCCATCGTGATGTCATTGCCGTATGAGTTGCTGTTGTAAGCCCTGTCGTAATAAGAGCCTGTGTAATTGTTTCCACTTTTGATCAGGTCGTCTCCTGTCGTCCTGGAAGCCCTGACGGACAATGCACCGGAACTCGTGTAGCCCGATTTCGTCGCATTCACAATGTAGCTGCGATAGCTTGATGTCGAGTATGTGGGTGGCAGAATGAGCGCATAGACGCCGCGCTCATCGCTCGTGGCCGTGGCGTATGTGCTGTTGTTGTATCTCGCGGTGACTGCCGCGCCGGAGATCGCATTGCCGCTCTGGTCGAGGACGCGTCCGCTCGCGATGACGGAATACTTCGTGGCGTTCGTAAAGATGTTGAAAACTGTAGCGTGGATGTTCGTGTAGTTGTAGCCGCTCGGGTTGATAATTGCGCCGGTGTCGGCGTCTGAAGGCGTGTACCAGGCGTCGTCCGACCCGCTCCAGCCGAAGTTCAGATGGATGTAGAGCTGGCCGTTGTAGTAGCCGTAACCGTCCGTCAGGATGGAATGCCCTGCATCCGACGTCGAGCTTCCTGTCGGCTTGCCCTGTATGCCCAAGATCACCGGAAGCTTGGCGTCGAGGCTGGGGATGATGTTCTTCTTCAACGTATCGCCCCTGATGCCGTCGCTATCGTTGTCGGCAATTGCGTTGGAATATCCGAACGTGTTCATTAGGCTGTCGCCCACATAGAGGCTGCTCGTGCCGCTGCCGCCCGATTTGTAGCTCATGCAGAGCGAGATGCCTACGTCTGATGTCAGCTTCGCTATACCGATCACGTTGTTCCAGTCATACGTCACCTTTGAAGGCTCATAGGGCATGTGCGCCCAGTCGTACGTGCCGCCCTGCATGGTGAGGTCCACGGCCACGTTGTTGGTCTTGCAGGTGAACGTCTTCGCGGTCACGGCGACCTTCGGCCACTCGAAATACCGCATCGCCTGCGCCTGCGCCGTCGCCACGCATCCGCACGGCCAGTTCTTCGGCGTGTAGTTGTTGTAGTAGTTGTGGGTGTAGCCGTTTCCCGACCTCGCCGTCTGCTGCCCCCACTTCGACTGCACGAAAGCAGGCACGCGCAGATCGGGCGGGGCGGAGGTCATCTTCGACTGAAGCCTTGGCACGCCGCTCCTGCCGGCGGAGATGAGGCGAGACCATTCGGAGACATGCGTGGCGGCATCTGCGGCCGCAGCGGAGAGCCTTGGCGTGCCGGATCCGCCCGCGTTCGTACCATCGATCGCGGCCGTTCTCGCCGCCACGTCGCCAGTCAGAAGCGCCCACATCGGACTGTTTTCGTCCGCATCAAACGCGCCTGTTCTTGAATAGCCGAGGATTGGCGTGATTCCCGTGTCGCCGGAAGTGACCACGTAGCCGCCGCCCTTCAGGCTCACCACGTGGAACTCGCCCCGGCCGTCGCGGCCCTGGTACGTCGCAACCGATTCAGGCTCGGCCGCGATCTCATCGCCAAGCGCCTCGCGCAGACGCACCCATCCCGCGACTGCGCCCTTCGCGTCATCGCCTGTCACGCCCGCGCCGAACGCAGACAGCGCCACAAGCGCCATCATTGCAGTCGTCGCGAACGATGTCAGAGCTCTCTTCATAAGGCCTACCTTACCGAGATGACTGCTCCCGTGCGTATCGTCCGGTACGCCTCGGATACAAGCAGCGGAACCAGATTGTCCGCAGTTGAACCGCCTGTCGCCAGGATGAAGCGCATCGACGCGCGGCCATTGCCGGCTACCCCGTTCTGACTTGTTCCTGTCTTCATGGTCATGTTCCTTTTGCGTTTCAAATTCTCTCTACTTGAAAATGACGGTAAATCCACCTTTCGTGATGTCGTAGCCGATGCCTTCCTCCGCGAGCGTACAGCCGGTCTTGATCTACCTTTACCGGGTCGGTTAGAAATATCCGCCCTTGTCGATGATCTCGCTGATCGTGTCGCCCTGGTGCACCCACGAGAAGATGTCCACCTCGTTGCGTTCGATCCCCTCGGCGCGCAGCAGCACGTCGTAGGCGATTTCGCGCGGGATGCACAGGACGCCGTCGATGTCGCCGAAGATGATGTCGCCGGGGCGAACCGTCACCTTGCCGATCCTTACGGGCACCTGGTAGTGCGTGATCATGCAGCGTCCGAGTGAGCCGTTGGACACGCGGTACTTGTAGAACACGGGGAAGTTCTGCTCCAGGATCTGCTTCGTGTCGCGGATGCCGCCGGCGATCACCGCGCCGCGGATGCCCTTCGTGATGGCGGTGGCGGTCATCACGCCGCCCCAGAGGCTGGCCTCCACGTCCTCGGAGGTGTCCCACACAACCACGCCGTCCGGCTTGAAGTCGTCCAGCATCTGCGCGCGGAACGTCATCTCGCCCTCGATCATCACGTTCGGGGCGCTCTTCACGGTGAACGCCTCGCCGCAGACGGTCATCTCGTCGCGAAGCGGCATGATGTCGTGCGGAAGGTTCTGGTCGAGAAGCGTCAGTTCCCGCATCACGTCGTTGACGCATCCGGTGTAGAGCTTCTCGTAGCGTTCGCACAGCTCCTTCAGCGGAACAGGGAACTCGTTCGTGGGGATGTGCTGACGCTTCGCGATCAGTCTGTCGAGTTTCATCAGGCCGGCTTCCTTGGCCTTGGTACGCATGTTTGCTAGAGATGGCATGGTGTTTCTCTTGGTTCGTGGTTCGGGGTTCGGGGTTCGGGGCGCGGGAGGATCAGCCGGGGAGACAGAGTGCGCCGTCAACTCTGATCGTCGCGCCGGTGATGTAGCGCCCAGCATCGGATGCGAGCAGCAGCGCGGCACCGGCAGCGTCCTCGGGCATCGCGTAATCGTGCATGGGGATCGCCGCGGTCACCTTCGGACCGTACACCGGGTCGGCCAGGCATTCCTTGTTACGGTCGGTGTAGAACACGCCTGGGCTGATGTTGTTGACCGTGATCCCCTCCGCCGCGATCTGCCGGCCGATTCCGCGCACGAGGTTCTCCTGCGCGGACTTCGAGGCGGCATACACGCACATTTCGGGGTGAGGACGCAGCTCGTTCACGGAGCCGACGACGATGAGCCGCCCCCACTTCTGCGCCTTCATCTTCGGGTAGCACCTCTGGAACATGCGCAGCGTGGCGAAGAAGTTCACCTGCATCTCCTTCTGCGCCTCGTCCAGCGGGAACTCGCTCCAGGGAATCTTCGCCTGGATGGATGCGTTCGCCACGAGGATGTCGGGGAGCGTCCCCTCCCTCTCGAGGTTGTCGAACCAGGCGTCGATCGCGCCGGGGTCCGCGAGGTCGCACACCTTCGTGTTGTGGCGGATCACCTTCGCGCCGTACTCCTCGAACGCGTCGCCGATGGCCTTGCCGATACCGCGCGTGGAACCGGTCACAAGGGCGATCTTGCCCGTCAGGTCAAACTTTTCCTTCAGCATCTGACTCCCCTTTCCATCAGCTCCAGCGGCGGTCGTTCGACCACTCGCGGTCCCATTCCTTCGTCGGCGCCCACGGTGGCGGGAAGTCGGCGCAGGCCTGCTTTTTGATAAGCTTCTCGTTCAGCTCGTCGATGCCGAGACCGGGCTTCGACGGCACCTTGATGAAGCCGCCCTTGTACGAGAGCGCGGGCTTCACGAGGTCTCCCCACCAAGGCACGTCCACGCTGTGGAGCTCAAGCGCCATGAAATTGCGCGTGGCGGCCGCCACGTGCACCGCCGCGAGGCAGGCGATGGGCGACTCGGCCATGTGGAGGTTCATCTGCACGCCGTAGTCTTCGGCCATGTCGCCGACCTTCTTCGTCTCGGCGATGCCGCCCGCCGTCAGGAGGTCGGGATGCACCACGGCGAGCGCGCCGGATTCCAGGAGCGGCTTGAAGTCCTCCTTGAGGTAGATGTCCTCGCCCGTCCCGAGCGGCGTGGTGGTGGCGGCGTGGAGCTGCTTCCACTGCTCCGTGTTGCGCCACGGCAGGACGTCCTCCGCCCACGAGAGGTGGTACTTCTCGAGACGGCGCAGAAGCTGCACGCAGTCCTCGTAGGGGATGTGCCCGAGGTGGTCGATGGCGATGGGAACCTCCCAGCCGATCACCTCCCGCACGTCGGCCATGTACTTCTCGAGGTAGTCGAGGCCCTTCTCGGTGATGTGGATGCCGGTGTGCCCGTGCGCCGTGGTGAAGAGCTCGAACGCCTCGCCGCGCATCGAGCGCGGGTCGATGGAGCCGTGCGGCGTCTGCACCACGTGCTTCAACTTCTTCATGTAGTCAAGGTAGCCGAGCGGCGCTATGAGCGCGTCCTTCACGCCCATCAGGAGCTCGATACCGAGGTCCATCTTGAGGAACGTGAAGCCCATCTCCATGCGCGCCTTGAGCGCCGCGCCCATGTCGCGCCCGCCGCCTTCGGAGTCGGTGTCGCAGTAGCAGCGGATCTCGTCGCGCCACTTGCCGCCGAGGAGCTGCCACACGGGCACGCCCCACGCCTTGCCGCAGATGTCCCAGCACGCGAGCTCCACCGCGCACACGCCGCCGGCCTGGCGCGAGTCGCCGCCGAACTGCTTGATGCGGCGGAAAATCTTCTCCACGTTGCACGGGTTCTCGCCGAGGATGCGGCTCTTCAGCATCGCCGCGTACGTGCGGCTGGAGGCGTCGCGGACCTCCCCGTAGCCCACAATTCCCTGGTTGGTGTAGAGCTTGAGAAGCGTGCACCGCTTGGGCGCGCCGTCAATGTCGGCGAAGCGCATGTCGGTGATCTTCAGCGTCGCCGGGTTTATCCTGTTGATGTTCATGCATAGAATTTTACCATTTTTCGCCCGAACGCGATATAAATAAACAAGCAACAAATAGTCACTTTTTCGGCAAGGAGTGTGGTATAATATCCGGCATGGGCAAGAAGAAGGTTTTCATTGCGCTTAAGATGGCGGGCATCGCCGGACAGGGAAAGCTGGCCGGAATCTTCCGCTACGTGAAAGAGCGATACGGCGAATCGCCGCCGTGGGATGTGCAGCTGGTCAGGACGCGCAGCGAACTGACCCGCGATGCGATATGCCATGCGATCGGGAACGGAACAGACGGCTTCATCGTCTCGATCCCGGACGCCGAGGATGCCGTGCCCCCTCTCGCTGTAGCCGGAATCCCGACCATCGTGATGGACATCCACTCGGCGGCGCTGGAGATGCGCTCCGCGAACATCGCGTTCATCCGCAACTCGGCGGACGCCATCGGATGCGAAGCGGCGCAATTCCTGCTTGGACAGGGCCACGCCCGTTCATACGCCTTTCTGCATTCCGATCCGGTCACTGACTGGAGCCGTGCACGCTTCGCGGCGTTCAAGCGAGAGCTGAACGACAGCGGGCTCTGGTGCGAGGAGCTCTTCGCCCCAGAAGCCGCCGCGAAGCTGAAGCGCCCCGCCGCAGTCCTTGCCGCCAACGACGACCGCGCGTTCGACCTCGTGAAGGCCCTCGCGGCAAGGCGCATCGCCGTTCCGCGCGAAATGACAGTGCTTGGCGTGGACAACGACACGCTCATCTGCGAGAACGCGAATCCGCGCCTTTCGTCGGTGCAGCCCGACTTCGAAGAGGAGGGCCGCCTGGCGGCCGAGACCCTGGACAACATGATGCGCAGGAAAGCGCCCGCAAAGCGCATTCTCATCGTGGGGGTGAAAGGGATCGTGCAGCGGGCGTCCACTGCGGAGCAGTCGCACGCAGGGCGGCTCGTGCAGGAGGCCGTAGCATACATCGATGCACACGCGCTGGAGGGCATCGGCGTCAGGGACGTTGTGCGGCACATC